>OERK01000155.1_pt1 | contig 26809 bp, 24 predicted proteins | sample 1540001 | NCBI WGS metagenome assembly OERK01 (sample SAMEA3891246, study PRJEB23780) | metagenome | biome: terrestrial biome; feature: animal house; material: water of meat washing | place: Italy | collected 2015-05-12
GATTTGAGTAAGCTCCTGCCAGCCCCCGATGTGCAGGCGGTGGTGCCGGGCCGCGCACCGGATCAGGCGTTGATCAAGCAGCTGGTGCATCTGGTTTATGACGTGCGCCGCGATGATGCCCGTTTCCGGGCCCGACTCGGCCTGCCCGGCAGCTTTGACGAGCAGCGCAAACACTATCCCGAGCGCCGTGAACTATCCTCCCTGCAGGTTGAGGGGGCGTTTGCCGACCAGGCGCTGGGCGAGCTGGGATTTGCGCTGTCACGCCCCTGAATCGGGGACTAGGAGTTGGAAGATAACCGGAAGGGGTGAGCCGTACTGGCTACCTCGCCCCCATTTTTTTACTGAGCTGGCGCAGATGCTACTGCGCCGGCTCAGCCATATCAGGCAGCGTCATCTCGCCGTGCGGGAGCCTGCCGACCATGGCGCCACCCGGCGCCATTGCAGCATTATCAGAGGAGAACAGAATGAGCCAGCAGTTTAACGTAGCGGTATTGGGTGCCAGCGGCGCCGTGGGTCAGGCGATGATCGAGATCCTGGAAGAGCGCGAATTTCCGGTAGCGACCCTCTATCCGCTGGCTTCCAGCCGCAGCGCCGGTGATACCGTGCGCTTTGGCGGCAAGAACCTCGAGATCCTCGATGTGGAGGAGTTTGACTGGAGCCAGGTGCAGATCGCACTCTTCTCCGCCGGTGCCGAGGTCTCTGCCAAGTGGGCGCCGATTGCTGCCGAACACGGCTGCATCGTCATCGACAACACCTCCTGCTTCCGTTACGACGAAGATATCCCGCTGGTGATCCCGGAAGTGAACCCGGATGCGCTGGCCGATTTTCGCAATCGCAACATCATCGCCAACCCCAACTGCTCCACCATCCAGATGCTGGTGGCCCTGAAGCCGCTGCACGACGAAGTGGGCATTGCCCGCATCAACGTGGCCACCTATCAATCCGTGTCAGGCTCCGGCAAAGAGGGGGTCAGCGAGCTGGCAGGTCAGACCGCTCATCTGCTCAACGGTCGTCCGGTGGAACCGACCCTCTATCCGCAACAGATCGCCTTTAACCTGATCCCGCAGATCGACAGCTTCACCGACAACGGCTACACCCGTGAAGAGATGAAGATGGTATGGGAAACCCAGAAGATCCTCGGCGATGCCAGCATTGCCGTGAACCCCACCTGCGTGCGGGTGCCGGTCTTCTACGGCCACGCCGAGGCGGTACACGTCGAACTGCACCAGCCGCTCGATGCCGAACAGGTCAAGGATCTGCTGCGCAATGCGCCGGGTGTGACCCTGTTTGATGACGAAGGGGACTATCCGACCCCGGTGCGTGACGCAACCGGCAAGGATGAGGTGCTGGTGGGTCGGGTGCGCCAGGATATTTCTCACCCGAGTGGTATCAATATGTGGATCGTGGCCGATAACGTTCGTAAGGGCGCGGCAACCAACAGTGTACAGATTGCCGAGCTGCTGGTTCGCGACTATCTGTAAGGCTGGTCAGATGCCACAGATGCGCAGCAGGGAGTGCTGCGCATCCGGCCTGTGATCAAACCGGGGTGTGACCCATGCCGCACTCCGTCACTTCAAGATTCTGTTGCGATATCAACTGATTAAGTTTTTTCCTACACTCAGGGTCAAGTTGGGTGCTAAATGTGTCGGACTGCTGGCTTGCCAGGCGAGCCTGATTTATATTGAACCGACTGTTTTGGGGTAACTATCCAGATTTTTCAATGTGATAGGGCCGTCATACGAAGGAACGAATATGGGACATTCCCGCATAACATTGGCAACGCTACTCGCATTGGGTCTGCTGGGCACCGTCCAGGCTGAAGACTCGGCGCGGGAGCCTTTTTTTGTCGAGCTAAAAGGCCCTGACGAACCCGCACCTCCCGCCGTCAATTCCCAGCCGCTGGCGCAGCCGGTCGCCAGACCCGTCGCGCAACCGGTGCGTACAACCGCCCAGCCGGTGGTGCGTCAGGTCACTGCCAATGCCGGTAGCTATGGCCCTGTTCGTCCGACCGATACCCTCTGGAGCCTGGCGAGCAAATATCGCCCCTCCAATCGGGTCAGCGTCTACCAGACCATGGTGGCGATTTACGAGAAAAACCCCCGCAGTTTTGCCGATGGCAATATCAACCACATTCTGGTGGGATCCCGCATTCTGCTGCCGACCGCGGCCGAGGCGAGCGTCATCACTGATGCTCAGGCCCGCGCCAAGTTCCGCAGCGACAACGCCAGCTGGAAGGGGTTAAGCCCCAAATATCTGGCTGACAAGCAGGCCCATACCGCCAAGCCGGCTGCCGCCAAACCCGCGAAGGTTGAAGCCGCCAAGACCGAGCCGGTGAAGGCTGCGCCTGCGCCGCTACCAGTGGCGAAAGCCGCCCCCATTCCCGCTCCGGTGGTGGCACCGCAACCGGCTGCTGAAACCAAAGAAGTGGCCAAGGTGAGCGAGCCTGCGCCGAAAGAGGCGGTAGCACCTGCTCCTAGCGCTGCAGAAGGCACCACACCGGCGCCTCTGCCTTCCGATCTGGATAAACCGGTGGGCAAACCGGCTACCGAGATGGCGCTGGCACTGGAAGATGCCAATGCCCAGCTCGGCCAGGTGACCGAGATGAACCACAGGCTCAAGCTGCGTCTGCAATCCCTGACCGAAGAGGTGGAGACCCTCAAGGCCCAGCTGCAGGATCAGACTGCGCTGCAAAAAGAGATTGCCGAGCTCAAGGCCCAACCGGTCCCGCCGGTGGCAGCCGAGCCTGAGCCTGAGAAAAACTGGTTGATGGATCTGCTCTCCTCACCGCTCAACCTCGCCATGATCATTCTGCTGCCGGTGCTGCTGGTATTGGCGCTGGTGACCCTGTGGCTGCGTGCCCGTGCCCGCCGCGAACTGGAAGAGCAGGAGAAGAGCCTCTCCGAATCCACCGCCATGATGATGGATCAGGAGCAGAGCGAGTTTGATGATCTGCTGAGCGTCGATGTGACCGACAACGAGCCGGTGCGCCCGGTGCCGGATCTCAACACCCCGGATGGCTTTATGCCGATGGAGCCTGACGAGCCGGCCGCCAAGCCGGATGTCGATCTGGTGTTCAGCGACGAGGGCGAGATGGAGCTGCAGGGCTTCGAGCCCGAGCGGATGGCGGCCCAGCCAGCCAGTCGTGACCCGGATCTGGTGCCGGATCTCGATCTCTCGCTGGATGAGCCCATCGCGCTGGCCAACGAGCCCGCCATGGATCTGGCCAGCGAGTTCAACCCCAAGCCCAAGGCCGCTGACGAGATCATGAGCGAAGAGGAGCTGCAGGCAGCCCTGTTTGCCGAGCTGGATGCGGATCTCTCAGCCGACCTCGAGCCCGATTTGAGCTCCATCGACGAAGTCGGCGCCGCTGACGACGATCTGGCCAGCTTCGATCTCGGCGATTTCGACAGTGCCCTCGACGAGCCTGCTGCTGGCAAAGATGATAACGCCATTGATCTCAGTGCCGCAGAGGACGCTGACGAGAGTGCGGATGCCATGCTGGCCGAGCTCGGTCTTGAGCCTGTCAAGGCGAAGGAAGCGGAGCTGGATCTGGAGTGGGATCCCAACGAGCTGGCGCTCTCCGATTTCGAAGATGCGTTCGCCGAGGTGGAATCTCATCCGGCCGATGTGCAGCCCCGTGAGCAAGCGCAGGAGAGCGGCTACGTCGAGATCGACAAGCTGCTGGCCGAGGCCGATGCCAGCACCACTGAGCAGGAGCCTTATCAGGGCTTCTCGCTGGATGTGGGGCTCGATGGCTTCCCCGAGGTGCTGCCGGAATCCACCGGATTTGACGTGGATGCCGACGACGGCGGTGTGGGTGCCAAGCTGGATCTGGCCCGTGCCTACCTCGAGATTGATGACAAGGATAGCGCCCGCGAGCTGCTGCAAGAGGCGGCAGAGCAGGGCAGCGATCACCAGCGCGCCGAAGCCGAGAAGTTGCTCAAGCGGTTGGGCTAAAGCATTTCCCATCACGGGATCAGCAAAACGGGGGCAGCCAGCAGGCTGCCCTCTTCTTTTTGGCGATTTGTTATGGGGTGAGCATGGCCGCGCAGGCTGACCATCCAGGCCAATTGCGCGCGTGGTGGGACTTTTCGGGCTGAGCGCGTATAATCCGCCCCGTTTCTTTCACTGCGTTTTCACAACAAGACAAGTTTATCCATGCGAATTGCCCTAGGTATTGAATATGACGGCAGCCGGTATTTCGGCTGGCAGCGTCAGCGTGAAGTGATCAGCGTGCAGGCTGAACTGGAGACGGCTCTGAGCCGGATTGCCAACCACCCTGTCTCCATCCAGTGTGCCGGACGCACCGATGCCGGTGTCCATGCGACCGGTCAGGTGATCCACTTCGATACCGAGGCGAACCGTGCCGAAGGGGCCTGGACCCTGGGGCTCAATTCCAACCTGCCGCCGGATATCGCCGTGCGCTGGGTCAAGCAGGTGGACGAGAGCTTCCACGCCCGCTTCAGCGCCACCGCCCGTCGCTACCGCTATGTCATCTACAACCACAACTACCGGCCGGCGATCCTCGGCAGTGGCGTCAGCCACTACCACGAGACCATCGATGCCGAGTTGATGCACCAGGCGGGCCAGAGCCTGCTGGGGGAGCACGACTTCAGCACCTTCCGTGCCGTCGCCTGCCAATCCAACACCCCGTGGCGCAATGTGACCCATCTGTGTGTCAGCCGCTCCGGCCCCTACATCGTGCTCGACATCAAGGCCAACGCCTTCCTGCACCACATGGTGCGCAACATCACCGGCTCCCTGCTGCTGGTGGGGCAGGGGCTCAAACCGGTGGAGTGGATTGCCGAGGTGCTGGCTGCCAAGGATCGCAATCTGGCCGGGCCGACCGCCAAGGCCGGTGGCCTCTATCTGGTCGACGTGGATTACCCGGCCGAGTTTGCTCTGCCGCAGTTGCCGCTCGGCCCGCTGTGGCTGCCGGACTCGGCACCGGGTACGACCAGTTTTTAGTAACTGCGCCCGAAAAATTGTGGTTTAATGACCCGTCATTTGTTGCCATCGAGCTATTAAGTCATTGAACAATCTAGGCTCGATGCGTTTTGTCAGGCACAAAAGCATTAAGGAATTCCATGAGCTGGCTTGAGAAGATTCTTCCCAAGAGCAAGATCACTGCGCCCCGTCGTCACAACATTCCGGAAGGGGTGTGGACCAAGTGCAGTGCTTGTGAACAGGTGCTCTACCGGGCAGAGTTGGAGCGCAACCTCGAAGTGTGCCCCAAGTGTGATCATCATATGCGCATCAGCGCCCGCGCCCGTCTCGAGAGCTTCCTCGATGAGCAGGGTCGTACCGAGATCGGTGCCGAGCTGGAGCCGCAGGATGTACTGAAATTCAAGGATTCCAAGCGCTACAAGGATCGTTTGTCTGCCGCTCAGAAAGAGACGGCGGAGAAAGATGCGCTGGTGGTGATGAAAGGGACCCTCAAAGGGGTACCGGTTGTCGCCTGTTCGTTCGAATTCTCCTTCATGGGTGGCTCCATGGCCTCCGTGGTCGGTGCCCGCTTCGTGCGCGCCGTCGAGGAGTGCATCAAGGAAGGCCGTGGTCTGGTCTGCTTCTCCGCCTCTGGTGGTGCTCGCATGCAGGAAGCGCTGTTCTCCCTGATGCAGATGGCCAAGACCAGTGCGGCGCTGGACCGACTCACCAAGGCGGGCCTGCCCTATATCTCCGTGCTGACCGACCCCACCATGGGTGGCGTCTCTGCCAGTCTGGCGATGCTGGGTGACATCAACGTGGGCGAGCCCAAGGCGCTGATCGGCTTTGCCGGCCCGCGCGTTATCGAGCAGACCGTGCGCGAGAAACTGCCGGAAGGCTTCCAGCGCTCCGAGTTCCTGCTGGAAAAGGGTGCCATCGATATCATCATCGATCGCCGCGAAATGCGTAACCGTCTGGCCAGCCTGCTCGCCAAAATGCTGAATACTCACGTCATCGAAGAGTGAAGATGAGTTCAAACATGCAACAATCCCAAAGCCGGTCGCTTGTCGACTGGCTTTCTTATTTGGAGCAGATCCATCCGGTCAATATCGACATGGGGCTGGATCGGGTCGGTGCTGTCGCCCGGCGTATGGGGCTTACCCAGCTGCCGTTCAAGGTGATCACGGTGGCGGGCACCAACGGCAAGGGCTCCAGCTGTGCCATGGCGGCCAGCATTCTGATGGCCGCAGGCTACAAGGTCGGCGTCTACTCCTCGCCCCATCTGCTGCGCTTTACCGAGCGGGTGCGGGTCAACGGGCAAGAGCTGCCCGACAGCGATCACTGCGCCGCCTTTGCCGAGGTGGAAGCGGCGCGTGGCGAGATTGCCCTTACCTTCTTCGAGTTCGCCACCCTGGCCGGTTTGTGGCTCTTCTGCCGCGCCGCGCCCGATGTGCTGCTGCTGGAAGTGGGGCTGGGCGGTCGGCTCGACGCCACCAATGTGGTGGAGTCCGATGTGGCGATGATCACCTCCATTGCCCTCGATCACTGCGACTGGCTGGGTGATACCCGCGAAGCAGTGGCGGTGGAGAAGGCTGGGGTCTATCGCGCCGGTAAACCCGCCATCAGTGGCGAGCCCAATCCGCCTGCGACTATCGCGAGCGAAGCACAGCGTCTTGGCGCCAACCTGCGTCAGGTCGGTATCGATTTTCGTGGCGATGAGCACGAGAGCGGTTGGGATTATCACGGCCTCAACCAGTGGCGGGATCTGCCAAAACCGGCGCTGCCGCTGATGAACGCGGTGACCGTGCTGGCGGCGCTGGAATCCCTCGGCTTGCCGCTGCCGGAGTCCGCCATTCGTGACGGGCTTGCCAATGCCCGGCTGGCTGGCCGGATGCAGCAGCTGCAAAGTGCGCCGCTGGTGATCGTCGATGTGGCCCACAACCCCCATTCGGCGGCCTATCTGGCCGCGCAATTGCGCAAGATGCCCTGCTCGGGTGTGCGCCGCGCCGTGGTCGGCATGCTCAAAGACAAGGACATGGCGGGATCCCTTGCCGAACTCGATGGCCTGATTGGCGAGTGGTATCTGGCCAGCCTCACCGGCCCGCGCGCCGCCACCGCTGCGCAACTGGCTGCGGCGTTGGGAGAGGGCAAGGGGCCTGCCAGGGAGTTTGATGATGTCAGCGCCGCTTATCAGGCAGCGTTGGCCGCATCGAGTCCGGACGATATGGTCATTGTGTTTGGTTCGTTTTACACTGTCGCCGACATTCTGGCGGGTGTCGCCGTCTAGGCCACACCCCGGCTCCCCGGCCCTCGGGCGGGGAGCCAAATCGCATATTGAGTTACGTAAAGGTAGGATTCAACTTGGCCTCGAAGTTTCAAAACCGTCTGGTGGGCACCGTCATCCTGGTGGCCCTGGTTGTTATTTTCCTGCCGGACTTGCTGGATGGTCACAAGCTGGCACAAAAGGAGGAGGCCTTTGCCAAGATCCCGCTGCGCCCCGAGCTGGAGCCTGCCAAGCCTGCGCTGCAGGTCTCGGCAGCCAGCACCTTGCCTGCTGAGCATCTGGCCAGCCAGCAACAGGCCTCTGCGGCCCAGCAGTGGCAAGTGGAAGAGGTGGCTGATCCCATGACCCTCGCCGGTCAGGGCAACGGCGCGCAGCCGGCGACAACCCCTGCCGCACCGGCGCCGGTCCAGCCGCAACCGAATGCCCAACCCAAGCCACAGCCCAAGCCGGAAGTGGTGGCCAAAAAACCGGTCGAACCGCCCAAGCCAGCACCCAAGCCGACGCCAGCCAAACCGGTTGAAGTGGCCAAGGCACCTGCGCCAGCCAAAGCGCAGGCGGGTCAGATCAAGTCCCTCGACGATCTGATTGAAAGCAAGATGACCCAGCCGACCACACCCGCGCCTGCTGCGGCACCGGCACAGGGTAGCTGGATCCTCCAGCTTGGCGCCTTCAAGAACGTCGACAGCGTCAACGCGCTGGTGAGCAAGCTGCGGGCGGCGGGCTACTCTGCCCACACCTCGCCGCGCACACCGGTGCAGGGTCAGCTCAACCGGGTCTTTATCGGGCCGGATGTCTCCAAGGCCAAACTGCAGGGGATGCAGGGGCGGATCTCCCAGATGACCGGCCTCAGTGGCTCGGTGGTCTCTTACAATCCGTGACGGCTTGCCGTTGGCAATGGCCCTCTGAAACAAACACCGCGCCCCGTGCGCGGTGTTTTTTTATCTGGCCGTCGTGATTTTTAAGGACGGCGTCGTACAGGTCACCCCCCGGTTGGGATTTTCGGGCAGTTGGGGTAGTCTGAGCCCTTCTGCTACTCACAGGAGTTCAAGATGATCCTCTCGACGACCCCCACGCTGGAAGGCAAAACCATTCGTGAATACCGCGGCATCGTGGTTGGCGAAGCCATTCTCGGCGCCAACATTTTCAAGGATCTCTTTGCCGGGATCCGCGACATCATCGGCGGCCGCTCCGGCGCCTATGAAAAAGAGCTGGCCCGTGCCCGCGAGATCGCCTTCGATGAGCTGAAAGAGCGTGCCGCCGCCCTTGGCGCCAATGCGGTGGTCGGCATCGATATCGACTACGAGGTGGTGGGGCAAAACGGCAGCATGCTGATGGTCAGTATCAGCGGCACCGCCGTGGTGTTCTGATATCCTGCCGCCAGCTGTTCGGGCCAAAGCCGATAACCGGGTTATCGGCTTTTTTATGCCCGGCTGCGGGCAACGAGGCGTGAACGGGGTGTTGAGCCCATGTCATTGATGAATCTAAGTTGATGATTTCAAACTTTTATATTTTTTCATAACCCGATGGCTCGGGTTTTATTTTTTTTAACTGGGCCCCCCTGGATCGCCGGACTAGAGTGACAGCCATCAGGACGACACCTCATCATGGATGATCCCCATTTTGCATGAATCACTCTTTCTTGAAGGCGTATCAAGATGCACAAAAAATCTGCTCTGTTGACTGTTATCACGCTGGCCATCGCCGCTTATGCCGGTAGTGTTGCCGCGGCCGTTCCCAACTTTACCGCCAGCTGCCCGATGAATATTCAGGTCAAGGCGCAAGGGGGCAATGTCTTTATCAATGGCAAGAAGGCCACGCTGAAAACCGATGCGCCGACCGCCTATACCGCCCAGAGCGGCAAGATCATGATCGGCATCACCTCTGACTCCGCGACCAGCGAGCCCAGCGTCGATTACGCCATCAAGCATGACAAGCGAGCCAACGGCATCTGTACGGTCAGCGCCTGGTCTGCTGGCAAGGCGGCTACGCTGCCGATGGCCAAAGGGGATTCCCCTTATCAGGGCAAGTGGACCGCCAAAAATAGCGAGACCGGTGCCACCGTGGCCAACATTCAGGTGGATGGCAAGGAGCAGGTGTGGGTCAACGGGGTCAAGGTGAAGGCCAAGCGGGCCGATGGCGCGCTGCAGTTTCGTCAGGGCACCATCCTCTACACCTTGCAGGGGGATCCGCGCATTCGCGATGAGAGCGACTGGAATGACAGCGATGTTCAGAATACCGGCCCCATCCGGCTCGAGTAACAGACGCGCCGTGCCACGGCTTGGTCATTGATGCAAAAAGCAGAGAGCGGCATGGCCGCTCTCTGCTTTGTTGTCTCTATTGGTTGATCGCCGTGCGGGGTTAGATGCCGTGGATGGCGTTGGCTTCCCCATACCAGTCCAGCTTGTCGGCCAGAGTGACCACCGAGCCGATGATGATGAGACTCGGGCTCTTCACCTGACGGGCCAGTTCGGCCAACTGCTGCAGCTCGCCGCGCACCACCCGCTGACTGAGCTGGGTGCCTTGCTCCACCAGCGCCACCGGGGTGTGACCGGGCATGCCGTGGGTTTGCAGCGCATCCTGAATGCGGGCGGCGTGGGCCAGCCCCATGTAGAACACCAGGGTCTGGCGGGGGGCCGCCAGCGCCGACCACTCCTGGGCGATATTGCCCTCCTTGTCGTGGCCGGTGATGAACTGCACCCGCTGGGCGTGATCGCGGTGGGTGAGGGGAATGCCGCTGTAGGCGGCGCAACCCGAGGCCGCGGTGATGCCCGGCACTACCGAGAAGGGGATGCCTGCCTCGGCCAAAGTCTCCAGCTCCTCGCCGCCCCGGCCAAAGATAAAGGGATCGCCCCCCTTGAGCCGTACCACCTGTTTGCCTAGGCGAGCCTGCTCCAGCAACAGCTGGTTGATCGCCTGCTGGGGCACACAGTGGCGGCCCGCCTCCTTGCCAACAAAGATCCGCTCGGCATCCCGGCGAACAAGCGCCAATACCTCCTGCGACACCAGCCGGTCATAGACCACCACATCCGCCTGCTGCAACTGCTGCAGACCGCTTAGGGTAAGCAGTCCCGCATCGCCGGGGCCGGCGCCCACCAGGGTTACGCTTCCCTTGCTCTGCGGTTGCTCCTCGAGTAGCTCAGCGACGCTCTGTTCGGCAGCTTGCTGCTGGCCGCGGGCCAGCTGGCATGCCAGTCGCTCATGGCTAAAGAGCCGCTCCCAGAAGCGGCGGCGGGCCAGCTTGTCCGGAATGAGTTTGACCCGCTCGCGCAGCTTGCCCGCCAGCGCCGCGAGCTGGCCGAGGTGTTGCGGCAGCATGGCTTCGAGTTTTTCCCGCAGCTGGCGGCTCAGTACCGGCGCCGCGCCTGCGCTGGAGATGGCCACCATCAGCGGCGAGCGGTCGATGATGGCGGGCATGATGGCGCTGCAGTGGGCCGGAGAGTCCACCACATTGCAGAAGATCTGGCGCAGGTTCGCCTCATGAAAGACCTGCTGGTTGACCTCTTGCTGGTTGGTGGCGGCGATCACCAGCCACTTGCCATCGAGCAGTTCGGGATGAAAGCCGGCGGCGCAGACGGTCAGGCGACCCTGCTCGGCCCAGCTCATCAGCTGGGGTTCCAGATGCGGGGCATTGATGGTGATCTTCGCCTTGGCATCGAGCAGCAGGCGCGCCTTGCGCACCGCCACCTCACCGCCGCCGACGATCAGGACCGGCTTGTTTTGCAGCTGACAGAAGAGAGGGAGAAAGTCCATAACAGGCTCCGGATGCTGGCCCGCTCGCAATGCCGCGCCGGGCGAGATAGCAGGGCGCGCCGTGACGCACCCCGGATGGTCGGGGGAAAGATCCCCCGACGGGAATAAAAAAGGGGAAGGGTGATCTACGCCCGGGCCAACGACAGATCCCCACCGGTGTCGGCCACTTGATCACGCTTCCCCAAACGAGGTTTTTCCTATTGCACCGCTTTGACGTGCATGTTGGCGACGTACTGATCTTCGGCCCAGAAGATGCGGTCAGCGACCATGGCTTCCGGGTTGAGGGTGACGCCGCGCAGCACCCGCTCCTTGAACTTGTGATAACCGGCCCGGTCGATAAGGTGACCCATGTGCAGATAGATGGGTTTGCCATCCAGCATCTCGGCCTCGAACTCGAACAGGTTCTTGATCACCGCGTGCAGCACCTCTTCGGTGACCCAGTTGAGGAACAGCTTGCCGGTACGGGGGGTCTTCTTGCTGGTGCGCCCCCCCAGCTTGACCATGTAGAGCTGCTTGGGATCCCGCTGCCAGGCCAGGGTCGGGCAGGCCAGCACGCACTCGCCACAGCCGATGCACTTGCTCTCCTCCTTGACCGCCTTGCCATGCTTGATGGCGAGGCAATCCACCGCGTGGTGGCTGCATGCCTTGACGCAGGCGCCGCAGCCGATGCAGCGCTCGGCATTGAAGTGGATTTTGGCGATGCCGAGGATGCCGAAGTCGGCCATGTTGGCCTTGGCGCAGTCGTTGGGGCAGCCGGCGATCACCATCTTGAGGTGATAGGGGTTGGGGTAGAGGTGTTTCTCCATCCGCTGGGCCAGCCCGGTGCAGTCGATATTGCCCTTCTGGCAGATGGTGTTGCCCTGACAGGCGACGATGTTGCGCCCGCCGATGGTCTGGTAACCGGCTGTGGTGTCCTCTACCTCGATGCCGCAGGTCTCCACCTCGATCTCCTTGATAAAGGGTTCGAGGGCGGCGTTGACCTTGTCCATGTCCTGATACTTGATGCCGGGCATCGCCAGCTTCTGGCGGGTGGTGAGGTGGATCAGGCCGTTGCCGTACTGTTCGGCGATCTGCTGGGCCACCGCCAGCAGGTGGGCGGGCATGATCCCGCCGGGAATGCGTACGCTGATCATCGCTTCGCCGCGCACCTTGGAGAGGCGGTATTCGTTCTTGGCGCGGGCCTTGATGATGTCGATATCGAGACTCATGGTGTTCTCCCTCAGTCGATCAGATGCTGGGCCTGGTCAAAACGAAAGACCGGTCCATCCACGCAGATATAGGTGTCGCCCATCCGGCAGTGGCCACACTTGCCCACGGCGCAGGCCATGCGGCGTTCGTAGTCGACCCAGATGCGATCCTTGGGGATGCCCCGCTCGAGGAAGGCGAGCACCACGAAGCGGATCATGATGGGGGGGCCGACCACGATCACCTGGATATCCTCCTTGTCAGCGAGATCCAGCTGGTCGATGTAGTCGGTGACCCGGCCGATGCGAAACTGCTCGCTCTCCTTGCCCTCGTCCAGGGTGACGATGAGGTTCTGCTGCTCGGCCCAGAGCGGCATCTCGTGGCGATAGAGCACCGCCTGCTCGTTCTTGAAGCCGAGGATCATGTCGAGGGATTTCACCTCTTCCGGATGTTTGCTGAAGCGGCGCAGCAGCCCCTTGACCGGCGCGACGCCGGTGCCGCCCGCCACCACGATGAGGTGCTGGTTGCGGTAGGTCTCCAGCGGATAGCCGTTGCCGTGGACGCCGCGCATCCACACCTTGTCGCCCACATCGAGGGCAAACAGCGCATCGGTCACCTTGCCGACCTTGCGGATCAACAGATCCACATAGCCATCGCCATAGTCGGAGACCGAGATGGGCGCTTCGCCGACGGTGGGCAGGGAGATCTCCACAAACTGGCCGTAGTGGACATCAAAGTCGCGGGAGACCCGAAAGTTCCACTCCAGCTCGGTGTGGCGCTCGATGGCCAGAATGGTGTAGGCCTTGGGCAGCAGGCGGTTTTCGACCACGTCCTGCTGCGGTTCTGCTGTTGCGGTTTGCTGGCACTGGCACATATCAGTTCGCCCCCTGCGCGTTGTCGGCTGCGATGGTCTGTTCGACCACATCGGTCATCTTGTTGATGATGTTGCTAAAGGAGATGTAGTGAGGGCAGCGATCGTCGCAGCGGCCGCAGCCGACGCACATGTGCTCCTCTCCCTGACGGGCCTTGTAGTCGTTGACCTTGTGCAGGGCGCGATAACGCAGGCGCTCGCCATGTTTGGCGCGAAAACCGTGGCCACCGGCCATGTCGCTGAAGCCATCCACCATGCAGCTGGCCCACTGGCGACGGCGCTCGCCCTGCTGGGGGTTCTCCGCATAGGTGAGGTCGTGCACGCTGTAGCAGCTGCAGGTCGGGCAGGAGGTGGTACAGCGGCCGCAGCCGATGCAGCGGCTGTCGTACTCGGCCCAGACCGGATGGGCGGTGAGGATCTGGCGGATCCGCTGGGGGTCGTCACAGACGCTGTCCGGGGTGCGTACCTTGACCGGGTTGCTCTGGACAAATTCCGGGGTGAAGTCATCGGATTCACCCAGTTCGGCAAAGTAGCCGAGCAGCTCGGGATCCTTCACCTCGATGCGGGCACCCTCATCGCTCAGACGAATGGCGGCGGCGTAGTCCTGGGTCTCGTTGCTGCCCATGGAGACGCAGAAGCAGTTCTCGAAGCTCTCGCGGCACTCCAGCAGCACCAGCTTGAGCTTGCTGCGCAGCCGGGCGTAGTAGACGTCGCTGTTCTGGCCATTTTTCAGGTAGACCTGATCCAGCCTGCGCAGAGCGTGGATATCGCAGCTGCGCAAGAACAGCAGGGTGGGCTTGGCCTCCACCTTTGATTCGCGCAGCTCCAGATTGTCGAAGTGGAACAGGGTCTGGGTGATGGGGAGCACCACCTCTTTCGGGGAGAAGTGGGACTTCTCCTGCCACACCAGATCGGCCGGATGGCGGATGCTGTGGTAGGTGACGTTGTCGGTGTCGGAGAAGCGGCCGCCCCGATATTCGGCCGCGGGCGCCATGATCCGGTAATCGGGCAGCAGCCGCTCGAACAGCTGCGCCAGCGCGGGATGGGTGAGAAGAAACGACATAAATAAACACCTTGTATGAGGGTGAGATGCCCTGGCATAGGGATGAGGGCAAGCCGCTTAGAGTGTCTGGCACCGGTTCTGGCCGCGCTTGCCTCGCCACGGTCTGTTTTTATGACTCATGTTGCTCAACTGACCCGATTGTTATTGTGTTGGCGGCGCGTGCGTCGCGGCAGGTCGGGTCATGCCTGTAAAACCCTTATCAATTGAGCAGGGCGGCCTGATAGCCTGCGCACTTGCCCATCACGTATCCCATCTCCAGCTTGTTGATATCGCGGGTGAAACGGGAAACGGGGAAGTAGTCGGCCGGGGCGATCACCTCGATCTGGCAGTCCTCCGGCGGATTGGCGATAAAATCGAGCGCCTCGTTGTAGCTGCGATCCCGCTGCTCCAGCGCCTGTGCCAGCGCGGGGCGGGTCTTGAGCAGGGTGCGGATCATCCAGGGGAAGGGCATCGGCTTGAGCCGATAGCCAAGGGGCTCGGAGAGGATCACCGTCAGGTGACGGGCACCGCGGCGGTAGGCCTCGATCACCGGGATGGAGTCGGCCACCCCGCCATCTGTCATCGGTACCCCGTGCACCTCCGGGTATTCGTGGGAGGCGAGGGGAATGGCGCAGCTGGCGGGCAGCACCTCGTTCATGTTCTCCGGCTTGACCCGGATGTACTCCGCCTTGCCGGTCAGGGTATTGGTCACCACCGCATAGAAGGGGATGCCGGTCTCCCGGTAGGCGTGAATGTCGAGGGGATACTTGCGGCAGCTGGTGTTCCACAGCCAGTGGATATCCACCAGATTGCCCCCCTTGGCAAAGCGCAGGGGATCCATAAACTGCTGGCTGCACGCCAGTTTGGTCAGGATCTCGTGGCTGCGGCCATGCTGGCTGGCGAGATAAGCCAGCAAGTTGGTGGCCCCCGCCGAGACGCCGATGGCGAAGTCAAAGGGGCGATAGTCATGCTCGATAAACGCATCCAGCACGCCGCTGGCAAATATGCCGCGCATGGCGCCGCCTTCTACAACCAATGCGCTGGGGGATGCGTTTTTGTTCATGACAGGCACCTCATTGATAAGTCAGAGAGAAAAAGTGGGAAAGAGAACGTCCGGGCTGTCAGGCCGACCATTCTGACAACCAACCGGGGTTGGCCATCGCAATGAGGTCATTCTAGGAAGGGGATGGTGTTTAGAATATCTGTTAATAATGAATCAAGTGTTTTGTATTTCTAAACGATGGTGATAAACCCGTTGTGATCAAAGGGGTTGTGTAGGAGTCTCAACGACTCTGTGATGGCTGGATATTGGCAAGGATGAGTGTGTCATGACGTTATTGGTTCCCCCGCTGCTCCAACGTGGCGATACCATCGCTTTTTTCTCCCCCTCCAGCGCGGCGACCGCCTGGGCACCCAACCGTTTTGCCCGCGCAAAAGCCTTTCTTGAGGGGCAGGGCTTTAGGCTCAAGGCGGGCAGCCTCACCGGCCAGCAGGATCACTGGCGATCCGGCTCCATCGCCGCGCGGGCCGAGGAGCTCAACGCCCTTATTCGCGACCCAGAAGTGCGCTGCATCATGTCGGTGATTGGCGGCAGCAACTCCAACTCCCTGCTGCCCTACCTCGATTTTGAGGCGCTGAGGCGCAATCCCAAGATTATCGTCGGCTACTCAGACGTGACGGCGCTGCTGCTCGGCATCCATGCCCAAACTGGCCTGGTTACCTTTTATGGCCCGGCGCTGGTGGCCTCCTTTGGCGAGTTGCCGCCGCTGGTGGATGAGACGCTGGCCAGTTTTTTACAGATTGCGTTGGCCGATGAAGCTGGCGTCCCCTGCACGCTGCCCACCCCGGTGCAATGGAGCGATGAACGGCTGGATTGGGAGAACCAGACCCGGGCCAAGCAGTGCCAGCCCAATCGGCTGATCTCGGTGGGCTCTGGCCGGGTTGAGGGGCGGCTGATCGGCGGCAACCTCAACACCATGGCGGGGATCTGGGGCTCCCCCTATATGCCGCCCATCGAGCGCGGTGACATTTTGCTGCTGGAGGACAGCCTGAAATCTGCCGAGACGCTGGAGCGATCCTTTGCCCATCTCAAGCTGTGCGGGGTGTTTGATCGGATCGGCGCGCTTATCCTCGGCAAGCACGAGTTGTTCAACGATCAGGGTAGCGGCAAGCGCCCCCTCGATATCCTGCTGGAGGTGGTGGGGGAGCCGAACTTCCCCATTCTGGCGGAGTTTGACTGCGCCCATACCCACCCCATGCTGACGTTGCCGCTGGGTATCGAGGTGGCGCTCGATCTCGACCGCCAGCAGCTCACCTTGCTGGAGCCCTGGTGGCGAGCAGAATGAGGGCGAAATGAATGTCCAACAACAAGGCCGCGGATGCGGCCTTGTCTGTTTTTGTGGGGCGTGATCAGGGCAGGGCATCGGGCCGGAAGCTGGCGCGGATCTGCGGCACCAGGCTTGAAGGGTCGAACCCTTTCTCCTCGCCCAGCACCGGATGGAGCAGGGGCTTCTCTTCGATGGGGGTGATATCCCCCGCCAGCAGCTGGCGGGTGGCCTGACCCATCTGGTAGAGCTGGCGCACCGGCGCAAACTGGGTCGCCAGATTGAGGGGATCATCGGCGCGGGTGAAGGCCATCATGGGGATCTGGTAGGTGGCATCGCGCGCCGGCTTGTCACCGTGAATGCCCTTGCCGGCGGACATCAAAAACGGCTGGTGATCGCCAAAGGCCACCACCAGATAGCGCTTGCCCGACTGGTCGAGGGTCTTGAGCAGCCGCTCCAGCGAGGCCATGGCATCCACCACCCCGGTGTAGTAGGTGTTGAGCAGCTGGGTGTCGCTCTCGCTCTGGTTCGGGCAGGCGCCGCTGCGCTCCTGCCCCTGATAGCGGGGGCCATCGAAGGGGCCGTGCCCCTGCATGGTGACCGCATAGGCAAACAGCGGTTTGTCATCCTGTTCGCTGCGCTTGAGTATGTGGTCGATCAGCGCATCATCGGAGATATAGAGCCCCTTGTGCTCGAGGGTGGTGAAGCGGGTATCGAACCAGCGCTCCTCATAGCCGAGCGCCGGGATCGCCTTGGCGCGGCCCCAGAATTTTTCCACATAGGGGTGGGCGAACAGGGTCTGGTAGCCGCTCTGTCTGGCGCTCTGGGCCAGCCCCGGCACCTGCTGCGAGAGGTAGTAGTAGGGCACCACCCCCTGCTTGAGCAAGCCCACCGGCAGGCCGGTGTTCATCTCGAACTCCGCCAGCACCGTCATGCCGCCGGTGGTGGGGGAGTGGATGGTTTTTTGCCACTGCTGCACGCTGGCGGGCAGGGAGAGGGTGGGAGCCGGGGCGCAGATCCGCCCCTTCCAGTCGAGCCAGAGCGACTCATATTGCAGCACGATCACCAGATCCCAGCGCGGCGCTATGCCCTGGGGCGGATAGCTCAGCTGCGGGGTCAGCTCGTTGATCTGCAAGGGGTAGCGAAACACGCTGCCGCTTTGCAGCATCTCGTCCACCAGATTGAACAGATAGAGGCCGGGGCCGGAGCGGATGATGTCCCTGTGGTAGTTGACCGCGCGATCCACGTAGCGAATGTTGGCCCCCAGCAGCTTGTTGCCGGTCTGGGTGGCAAAGACGCACAGGGCAAAGAAGGCGACGGTGGGGGCGGCAGTTCGCAACACCCAGCGTGACAGGGCAAAGCCGTAGATGGCGATCTTCATAAAGTTGGCGAGCAGACCTATGCCCGAAAGCGCGGTAAAGACCAGCCCCATATAGAGGTTGAAGCCCGCCAGCGCGCAGAGGCTCCAGCCCAGCACCATGCTGCCCCAGGCGAGATAGTAGTGCTCCGGCCGAAAGCCTGACCAGAGCAGAAACTCCCCCAGCTTGAACACCACGAAGCCGTGCAGCAGCACGAAGGTGAGGTTGCCGAGCAGCAGGCTGCCGATGATCCGCCAGCGCAGGCTGCGGCGCAGCTTTGGCAGCACCGTTTTGAGCACGGCGGCGCTCAGGGCCAGCACCAGCGTCAGGCTCACCACCAGATAGGTGAGGTTGAAGCCCTGCTCCGGCAGGGTTTGCAGGATCTGGCTGAAATCGCCGCTCTCGGGGCGATCTTTGAGCAGCAGACCGATGCGCAGCTGATAGCGGCTGGCCAGCGCGTCGTCCGGGGCGCGCAGGGTGCTGTTGAGATCCAGCGAGCAGCGGTTATTGCGGCACACCTGACGTTTATCCACCGCCTGACTCAGCTCGTCGATCCGCTCTCCCTTGTCGTTGAGCAGCTCTACCCGCACCTTGTCCCCCGCTTGCAGCGGCCCCCGCAACTGCCACTGGCTGCGCACCACCAGATAGAGGCCGCGGCTGTCGCTTTTATAGAGCAGGGCGTGGCGGGTGAGGGTGGCCAGCGGATTGTCGGCGGGGCCCAGCACCAGCGGCTGGGCACGGCCCAGCCAGCTGCCGGGATTGATCAGCGGCAACAACAGGGTCAGCAGCAGCAATCCGCCCAGCAGGGCAAGCAGCAGAGAGGGCAGACTCAGGACGCGGGGGCGGCCTGAGGAGGGGCGATTCATATAAGCTCATCCTTTGAGCGAGTGAGGGAGAGATCGTTCATCCGCATAGAGTTTGACCCGATGGTGCGGGCCTTGTTTCAGCTTGTCAATTTAATGACCACTTAATGAATATTTGGTTACAGCTCAACCTTGCAAATTGTGATCCCGATCGAGGGGTTGTTCGGAATATGTGATGAAAGCGTCATCATGGGGTTTTGCCACTGGCTTGGGAGGGATCTGCTGTTTAGTCTCTCGATAGCGACTGGAGGTACATGTATGAATCCCAAAGTGATGGCACGTCAGGCCAGATTGCTGCGCATGCTGGAGAGCAAGGAAGAGATCCGGATCGGACGCGAGCGCGACTGCCCGCTGCCGCTGGCCCAACTGGTCAAGCTGAAGGATAGCCATCCGGCTGTGGTCAAGGTCTATCGCCACGGTCTCACCGCCGAGGTGTTTCACCTCAAGGTGGAGGGGCATCACTGGTGCCTCAAGCGGCGCCGTCAGGATTCACTGGTGGCCAACCTCGATGGCAAGACCGCCTTTCTGACCGAGCTGGAGCGGCGGCGCGAAATCGAGGCGCTGCGCGAGCTGCATCCTACTGTCCTCTCCCACGTGGTCTGCACCAGCTTTGGCTCGGCGCGGGCCGGTGTGCTGGTCTCCCCCTGGTTGCGGGGTGTGCCGGTCCATCAGCTCAACGAACGCAATCTGGCCCAGATGCTGGAGGTGCAGGGGGAGCTGGCCCGCTGGGGCTGGTTTGACTGGGACCCGAGCCCGGGCAACCTGCTCGATGACGGCGAGCAGATCTGCGTGTTCGACTTTGGCTATATGTGGACCTTCGATCCCCGCTTTGAATACAACTCCAACGGTCTGGTCGACCCGCAGTTCCATGTGCCGGAGCGACTGGAGACCCGCACCCTCTCCGGACTCTGGCTCGATGAGGCCGATCCTCTGCCGCAATTTCGCTACTGGCGCGAGCTTTGTCTGAAATGGGTGAAACGGGAGATCCACCACCTGATCCGCGAAGGGGCCAGCGCGCCCGTGCTGGCCCGCCTGCACGCCCTGCAAGGGGAGTGGAGCGCCGCGCTGGCGAGCGACGAGGCGCTGGTCGCCAACTGGTGGCGGGACATGTATCGCAGCCACCGGCTCGATGTGGCCGATGATCTGAGCGGCCAGAGCTGCGGCCCGCTCACCCTGCGTCGCCTCGACTGGTTGATGCAGGCGGTGACGGATCACTATCCGCTGCTGGTGGACAATCTCTCGCCTCAGGAGACGGAGCTCGGCCAGACCGGGCTGCTGGCCCGCTTGCAGCAGCTGCGCCGCGAAGCCGTGGCCTGCCAGTTGCCCGCCACCAGCTTTGCCTGAGCCAATACGTCAGTGATACACAAATAAACAGGGCGCCTTGTCGGCGCCCTGTTGCATGGTAGGAACCGCATCGCGGTGAGGGTCAGTCCAGCAACTCCTGATGGAGGCGATTGACGATATTGCCCGCCTCGCTCTCCTTGACCAGGAAGCAGAGGTTGTGGGCGCTGGCGCCGTAGCAGATCATCCGGATGTTGTGCTCGCGCAGGGCGTCAAAGACCTGACTGCCCACCCCGTTCACTTCGCTCATCCGGTTGCCGATGAGCGCCACCAGTGCCAGACCGGTTTCCACCTCCACCTTGCAGAGCTGCCCCAGCTCGGCCAGTACCTTGTCGCTCAGGATCGGTTCGCCGTTGCTCTGGCTGCCGGTGTGATCCAGCGTCAGCGACACGCTCACCTCCGAGGTGGTGATGAGATCCACCGAGATGCGGTGACGGGCCAGAATGCCGAACACTTCCGCCAGAAAGCCGTAGGCGTGGAACATGTTGAGGCTGTGCAGGGTCACCAGCACCTGCTGGCGGCGCAGGGCGACGGCGCGAAACAGCGGGCTTGAATCTGTGCTGGCGCGGATCCAGGTACCACCGGCGGCGGGGTCCTTGGCGGAGCCGACAAACACCGGAATATTCTGGCGCACCGCCGGTTGCAGGGTGGCGGGGTGCAGCACCTTGGCGCCGAAGGTGGCCATCTCGGCCGCTTCGACAAAGCTGATTTCGGGAATGGGGCGGGCGCGGGTGACGAGGCGCGGATCCGTGGTGTAGATGCCGGGCACATCGGTCCAGATCTCGATACTGGCGGCATCGAGCGCTTCGGCGAGCAGGGCCGCGCTGTAGTCAGAGCCGCCGCGCCCCAGCGTGGTGGTGCGGCCATCGCCATCGGCACCGATAAAGCCCTGGGTGATGATGAGGCTGTCGCCAAGCTGCGGGCCCAGCGTCTGCTGGCAGAGGGTACGGGTGGTGGCCAGATCGACGGTGGCCTTGCCAAAGCGGCTGTCGGTGCGCATCAGCTGGCGCACATCCTGCCAGTGGGCCTTGACGCCGCGCTGGCGCAGCAGCTCGGTAAAGAGGCGGGTAGACATCAGCTCGCCGCAGGCGATGAGGCGATCGGCCAGCTCCGCATCGGTATGCTGGTGGGCTTGCTGGGCCATGAGGCGAATTTCGTCCAGCTGGCCATGAATGAGGGCGCTCACATCAACGGGGTTGCCGAGATCGGCCAGAATGGCCTGCTGGATCCCGGCCAGTTTGGCCAGCTGCTCGTCGCGGCCCGCTTCGTCCAGCTCCCCTTGTGCCAGGGCGACCAGCAGGTTGGTGACACCGGCGCTGGCGCTCAGCACCACCACCCGGGTGGCGGGATTGGCCAGCACGATGTCGGCGCAGTGATTCATGGCCGGGAAGTTGGCGACACTGGTTCCGCCAAACTTGGCGACATTGATCGGGCTCATTGCTTACTCCTGTCTTATTTTAAGATTCCGGTTCCATCGGGCAAAAAAGAGAGGAGGAGGCTGAAAATGGCAGGAATGAACGAAGCTATCCCGGCCAGAAGCACTCCACCTGCAGAGCCCATCCCGTACCGCCCCTGACAGGGCGCGGTGGGGGATGATCACTACCGATGACAACCCGGGGGATTCAGCCCCCGCAGCCGACGTTGAGGTCACCAGTCTCCTCACTCGTCTCGGCGCTGCTCCCCCTGACCCAAGTTCACCGGACGCTGGCGTCCTCCCTTGGGCTGCCTGGGCAGCGCTCCTCTTCTGGCTCCACCAGGGCGGTGGAGTGCATTTAGAAATACCCTGCGTTGGATTGCACTGTCAATCGAGTTTGTGAAAAAGTTCAAATTGTCGGCTAACTCAACGCAGAATCAATGGCTTAGGCAATGGTCTTTGACAAAACCTTGGAACGGCGCTGCCAGTTGTAGAGACGCTGGCGCGCCACCGGCAGATCTTCCACTTCCAGCGGATCGAAGCCCCGCTCCCGGAACCAGTGGATGGAGCGGGTGGTGAGCACGAACAGGCGGCGAATGCCAAGCCGCTTGGCCCGCTCGGCCACCTTGGCCACCAGCTGATCCCCCCGGTTGGAGTTGCGATAGTCGGGGTGGATGGCGACGCAGGCCATCTCCGCCATCGCCTCTTCCATAAAGCAGTAGAGGGCCGCGCAGCCGATGATGAGGCCATCGCGCTCGATGATGGTGAACTTGTCGATCTCCATCTCCAGCTGCTCGCGGGAGCGGCGCACCAGAATGCCTTCCTCCTCCAGCGGGCGAATGAGATCCAGAATGCCGCCGATATCCTCGATGGTGGCGGCGCGGGCCTGCTCGGCACTTTCCCGCACGATCTGGGTGCCGAGGCCGTCGCGGCTGAACAGCTCCTGCAGCATGGCGCCATCATCCTGATAGCTCACCAGATGGGAGCGGGGCACGCCGCCACGGCAGGAGGCAATGGCCGCACGCAGGTAGCGGGCGGTGCCGGACATCTCTTCGCCCGCCTGCTCCAGCTCCACCAGCAGCTCTTCGGCCTGCTCGGGGAAGAGCTCGGAGATGGCTTCGCCGCGCCTGTCCATTACCCCCTGGGTGCTGCTAAAGCAGATGAGCTTGTCCGCCTTGAGATCGACCGCCACCCGGCGGGCCACCTCTTCCGAGCTCAGGTTAAAGCTCTCGCCGGTGACCGAGCAGCCGATGGGGGAGATGAGCACCAGACTCTTCTGATCGAGCTGGCGGGTGATCCCCTCCACGTCGATGCGGCGCACCCGGCCGCTGTGGCAAAAGTCGATGCCATCATCCACCCCCAGCGGCTGGGCGGTGACAAAGTTGCCGCTCACCACGCTGATCCGCGCCCCCTGCATGGGGGTGTTGGCGAGCCCCATGGAGAGCTGGGCGGTGATGTCGTATTGCAGGCCGCCACACACCTGTTTGATGATGGTGAAACTCTCGTCATCGGTGACCCGGATCCGCTTGTGATACTGGGCCTCGATACCGGCGCGGGCCAGCGCTTCATCGTTTTGCGGACGTGAACCAAACACCAGCACCAGGCGTATGCCCAGTGTCTGCAGCAGGGCGATATCGCTGACGATATTGGCGAAGTTGGGGTGGCAGATGGCTTCTCCCCCCATCATCAGCACAAAGGTGGCACCCCGATGCACATTGACATAGGGGGTGGATTGCCGGAAGGCATTGACCAGACTGGGTTCGCGTTCACGCACTTGATATTTCTTCCATAAAAAAACAGCGATTGGCTCAATATATGAAAATTAATTCACAAATCAAGACTAAATATTGATTTTGGCCGTTTCTGGTCTACGAGGGGCGGCTTGGCCGTGCGGATCGGGAAAGAGTGACGGACGGTGCAGATAGCCGCTGGGGCGAGCGGGGAGGGGCCCGCCGGTTGATCCGGCGCGATAAACTGCTATCTTCGATGCTCCTTTTCGTCAGCTGTGTGATTTCACAGGGTTTTATACAAGGACAGAATTCATGGAACAGATTATTTCACCGGCAGATGCCCTGCCGGGACGACGCGAAGCGATGGTGATTGGTCAGCAGCATGCGGTGAATGGCAACCCGACCCAGGGCCCCTGGCCCGAGAACATGGCGATCGCCTGGTTTGGCATGGGCTGTTTCTGGGGCGTGGAGCGCCTGTTCTGGCAGCAGCCGGGCGTCTACTCCACCGCGGCCGGTTATCAGGGCGGCGTGACCCAGAATCCCACCTACAAAGAGGTGTGCAGCGGCCTGACCGGCCATGCCGAGACGGTGCAGGTGGTGTTTGATCCGGCGGTGATCAGCTACGGCGATCTGCTCAGACTGTTCTGGGAGCAGCACGATCCGGCGCAGGGGATGCGTCAGGGCGGGGACATTGGCACCCAGTATCGCTCGGTGATCTTCTATGGCGACGAGAGCCAGCAGATCATTGCCCAGCAGAGCATGGCGGCCTATCAGCAGGCGATGGCGGCAAGCGGCGACAGTCGTGCCATTACCACCCGCATTCTGCCGCTGGCGCCCTTCTACTACGCCGAGGATTACCATCAGCAATATCTGGAGAAAAACCCGGATGGTTACTGCGGATTGGGTGGCATTGGAGTCTGTTTGCCGCCCAGCCTGAACCGCTGAACAGGTTTGTAGTCGATTTCTTAATAAAAGTGAAAATAAATGGTCGGAGGAGGGAACTTATTGCGACCAGTCGGGACTAACTAGGTAGCGTCCAGGGATCGGATGCAAAGTCCAGACACATTTCTTGCCTTGATAACCGCCTGATGAATGAACGCACTGGCGGGTTGAAAATGATAGCAAGCAGGGCTGCCCACCAAGGCGGCCCTTTTCCTTATCTGCTGCTTTGAAATCTTGCGTTGGGCGGGAGAGCCGGACGGCAGATCAGCCGATGGCGCTGTCGAACAGGTTCTTGATGAGATCGATAAACTCGATGAGGAAGGTTTTCTGTTCCGGGGTCGGGGCGCGCAGCCAGACGGCAGAGAGCACCTCTTCCAGATCGGCGACCACGGCGTCGGCCTCCTGCATGATGGCGAAACGCACCTTGGGATCGAGCTGGGGGTTTTGCTCGCAAATGGCCATCAGGTTGCTGGCAACACGGCCACTGACCAGATCTTCGATGGTCTCTTCACCATCGTTCTGCTGCTGGGATTCAAACAATCCCAAACTCTCCACCAGATACTCGATCAGCGAGATATAGCCTTCACTTTCTACCACCATGGTTGCTGCCTCAATACAGTAACAATACGAAAATTAAGCGTATTTTAGTGGCTTGCCCTAGCTTGGCAAGCAGCAGTGCAGGCGATGGCGAGTAAAACTGACTCCGCCCCGCTCCACGCACTCCAGCCCGGTCAACGTAAAGCCATGTCGTAAAAATAGCTCATAACTGAAGGCGCTGGCCTCGGTGGTGATGAGGGTCATACCGAGCCCTCGGGCCCCCGCGAGCGCCGTGGTGAGCAGCAGATTGCCCAGTCCCTGGCGCTGATGGTCGGCGCTCACATAGAGCAGACTGAGGTGGCCATCGGGGCTCAGGGTGACAAAACCGAGGGGCACATTTGCCTGCTCCGCCACCCAGCCGTGGTGCTCGCGCAGCTGGCTGACAAAGCCCGGATGTTGTGAACCGAGGGCCCACTGCTCCACCTGCTCGGCGCTGTAGTGCTCGGGGCCGCTGCGTCGCACCGCCTGCTCAAACAGGGTCACGAGAGCGGGGATATGTGCCTCACCAAGGGGGACAATACAAAGTGCTGGACTAAGTGCTGGCGTCATAAGGTTGGGTCGTCAGTGGGGGAGAGGGGGCGCGGCGCCTGTGGCCGTTTGGCTTTGGGCAGACCCGCGACAACCCGCTCATAGGAGTGGTGCACCCAGCCCTGCCACAGATCATCTGGCAAGGTGCTGTTCAGGGTCACTGTGTTCCAGTGTTGCTTGTTCATATGCCAGCCCGGTTTGACCTCGGGGTGGATCTCGCGCAGCAGCAACGCCAGCTCGGGCTCGCATTTGAGGTTGATGGTGAGCGGCTCGGCCTGCCAATCCACCAGCGCGAACATCTTGCCCGCGATGCGGTAGACCAGGATCTCCGGGCCAAACGGGGTATCTTCGGTGGCGCCCGGCAGGGTCAGCAGAAAGTGGCGCAAACGGGTCAAATCCATGGTGGGTTCTCGCGCAAGGGGTGATCCGGGTCATGTCAGGCGCATATCTATCGGCGGGCCTGTTCTGTTAATATGCGCGCAGCCGAGTATACCCCCCATCACCAAGGGAGCCTATTGGATGTTGTATCACAAGACTTTCGAACTGGGTCCCGAGCGGGATTGGGTGGTGTTTGTCCACGGCGCCGGTGGCAGCTCCTCCATCTGGTTCAAGCAGCTGCGCGCCTATCGCGAACACTTCAACGTGCTGCTGCTGGACTTGCGCGGCCACGGCCAGTCCCACCAGCTGCAACAGGTGGTCAAGGGCCACTACAGCTTTCGGGAAGTGACCGAAGATATCGTTCGGCTGCTCGATCATCTCGATATCCGCCGCGCCCACTTTGTCGGCATCTCCCTTGGCACCATCCTTATTCGCCATCTGGCCGAGCTCTGCCCGGAGCGGGTGAAAAGCATGGTACTGGGGGGCGCCATTTTGCGGCTCGATATCCGCTCGCGGGTGCTGGTGCAACTGGGCCGACTCGGCCAGCACTTCCTGCCCTATATGTGGCTCTACCGGCTGTTTGCCTTCATCATCATGCCGCGCCAGCACCATCAGGAGTCGCGCAACCTCTTTGTGCGCGAGGCCCGCAAGCTCTGCCAGAAAGAGTTCAAACGCTGGTTCCGCCTCGCCACCGAGGTCAACCCGCTGATGCGCTACTTCCGCGAACGCTCCCTGCCCATTCCCACCCTCTATGTGATGGGGGAGGAGGATCATATGTTTCTGGCACCGGTGCGCGAACAGGTGGCCCGCGATGCCAGCTCCTCGCTGGCGGTGATCGAACAGTGCGGCCATGTCTGCAATGTGGAGCAGCCGGAGCAGTTTAATCGCCGTACGCTGGCGTTTATTCACTCCCTGTCCCGCCGTCACGGCTGATCTTCACCACGAGCTGTTTGATCGGTTCGTGTATCAAGTCTGTTCTCTCCTCACGCTACCGGACAGCTCTGTCCTGTGGTGCTCTTTTGCCATCCTTTTTACACCCCGTAATCGGTCATTTTCCCGATAACGTAGCTCATTTTGTTTGCCCGGTTGCCGATAGCCATATGGAGATAGCAGGACATCGATTTGTTGTGCCATTTTTTCCGGCAGAGTGTGAAGCAATTAACCATTTCCTTCATATTGTATTGCTACCTTGTTGAGATATAGATTGTTTATCAATGACCTAAGGATGGGATATCGACAATGCGCCAGACTATTACCCCTACCCAACGAGAAGTCA
>OERK01000173.1_pt1 | contig 24981 bp, 18 predicted proteins | sample 1540001 | NCBI WGS metagenome assembly OERK01 (sample SAMEA3891246, study PRJEB23780) | metagenome | biome: terrestrial biome; feature: animal house; material: water of meat washing | place: Italy | collected 2015-05-12
AGAGGGTCAGTCGCACATCGGTCACCGGATCCGAGTCGGCCTTGATGGTGATCTTGCCGCTCGTCTGCTGGTCATCCACGGCCGAGTTGGCGCCATCGAAGCGCCCTTCGCTTAAGGTGACGCCAGTCAGGGTGAGGGTCGGTTTCTCCCCTTCCCCAATCTGGATATTGAGGGTGCCGCTGGTGCTGTCGTTGTTGCCGCCCGCCTTGTCGTAGTCGTTGACGATCACCTTGATGGGCAGCTCGGTCACGGCGTTGCCGCCCTGATGAAGCCCCTGATAGAGGGTGACCTGATAGTCAAACCCGTTCTTGCCCGCCTGATCGAGGCTGCCAACCAGCTTGACCTCGAACACCTCGACCCGCTGGCCATCCACCATCACATAGCCCTTGATCAGCTGGCTACCGGGGATGGCGCTATTGCCATCAACCAGCTCGTACTGCACCGGTTTACCCAATGCGGTCAGCGCAGGTTGTTCGTTGGCATCGGCAAAGGCCACCTCGACCACCCGATCCGACCCGGCTTGCACATCGAAGTGACCGGTTTGGCTCAGGCTGTTGCTGCCGGTGAGGTTCCCCTCATCCAGGGTCACACCGGTGCCCGGGATAAAGCTCGGCGCCTTGCCGTCCGCAATGGTGAGCGGCAGCGTGGTACCGATGCGATCGCCATCCTTGTCGGCCAGGGTGACGGCAAGCGGCAGGTTGAGGGATTCACTCCCCTTGTGATCCAGCTCGCCGCTCAGGGTGACCTTGGCGGTGACGCTCCAGTTACCGTTGTTATCGACCAGGCTCAGCTCGGCGCGCAGCACCACCTGCCCACCGGCGGTTCCGACCAGCTGGCCGGTTGCGGGATCGACGGTGAAAGTAACCGGGTTGCCGTGGCTGGTGAGTCCGGTCAGGGTGCTCTGGATAGCGGCGATATCAAAACCAAGAGAGTTGGGGTCAAGGGCATCGCTGCCGTGCGCGACCGAGAAACTCATGGTGCTGACGGCAGCCGTCTCCCCTTGCGCCATCTCGGTGATGGTGGTGCCGGTCACGGCGGAGATGGTCGGGTTGGCGCCATCACCCACCGCCACGGTAATGGTGGAGGAGACCTTGTCACCATCGCTGTCGAGCAGGGTAAAGCCCGCCTTGAGCAGGCTGTCGGCACTGCCCTGATCCAGCGGTTGATGGAGGGTAAAGCTGTATTTGCCATCGTTACCGAGGGTCAGCTCAAACACCAGCTTGCCATCTGGGGTACGTCCCTCGATACGATGATCGGCCACCGCGATGGTCACGGCCTGCTTGCCCGAGGTGAACCCTTGCAGCCCCGGCTGATTGGCATCGAAGGTGATGCTGGCCAGCGGATCGCTGCCCGCAGTGATAGTCAGATCGCCGTCAAGGGTCTGGCCCTGCTGCCAGTTGCTATCTTCGGTGAGCGTGAGGGAGACAGGATTAACCTGCGGCAAGGCACCATCGGTAATGGTGATATTGAGGGTGCCGAGATTGCTCTTGTCGCCGTCAAAATCTGAGCCCTGTACCTTCAGGCCAAGGTTGAGGCTGTTGGTCGCTTCCGGCTCGTCAAACACCCCGGTCAGGGAGACGCTGTATTTGCCATCCAGTCCGATGGTAACGGTGAGGATTGCCTTGCCCTGCCAATCCTTGACGATCAGCTGGTTGTCTTGAACCTCGTAACTCGTCGCCTTGCCCTGGCTGGTGAGCCCCGCCAGCGCCGGTTGGCTCGCCTCAAAGTTGAGGGAGACCAGACGATCGCTCCCCACCGTCACCGGCAGCTGACCATCGATGCTCTGGTTGCCCCCCTCTTGCAGGGCGACCCCCTTGTCGATGCCCAATGCGGGATCACTGCCATCATTGACAGTCAACGTCAGGTTGGCGCTGGTGCTGTCGCCATCGATCTCGTTGGCGCTCACCTGCAAACCGAGGGAAAGCGTGTCGCTCCCCTGATGATCGAGCGGGCCGGTGAGGGTGACCACTACCCGACCAGCCAGATCGCTGCCCTGCTGCTGCGCATTCAATTCGGCACGCAGCACCTCCACCCGTTGGCCACTGCCATCCAGGTAGTAACCCACCAAGGTGCGATCATCGGCAAATTCAAAGGTCAGCGGATGACCATCGCTGGCAAGACCCGAGCCGTTGAGGGTAGTCAGGGTGCTGCTCTGATTGCTGAACACCAGCGAATCCACCAGCAGAGGATCGGCGGTGTGTTTGACCACAAAGCTGCTCTCGCCCACCACGGCGGCGCCGTTGGTAAAGGCATCTTCGGTCAGGGGAATGGCCGGGATCTCGAAGCTGGGCGGATTGCTGTCCACCAGATTGATCACCAGCGGCGCCTTCACCAGATCGCCGTCGCTGTCGCGATATTCGAGGTTAAACGGCAGGCGCAACGCGTCCTGACCGTGATCCAGGCTCTGACTCCAGACGATGCGGTAACTTCCGTCATTGTTGAGGGTCAGGGTGAAGACAGTCGCCCCACCAGCACTGGCGGTCAGGGTCTGACCGTTGATGGTGTAGCCAAGGGGCGCGCCATGGCTGACGAGCCCCAGCCCTTCCAAGGCACTCTTATCAGCGGCAAACTGGACTTGCAGATTGCCATCCTGGCCGGCACCGGTATTTAGACTACCGGTCGCGGTGATCGGGCCACCGGCCAATCCGGCTTCGGAGAGCGTCAGGGTTTCGCTCTGACCGATCAGCGGCGCCCCATCGCTGGCGCTGTTGCCCGCCAGATCGGTGACACTGGCACGCACTTCAAAGGATTGATTGATACCGGAGAGATCAAGACCTGATACCTGCCAGCGGCCATCGGCCCCCACCTGTGCCGAGGTGGTCAACAGCGGCTGGCCATTGCTGTCAACAAGTGTGATGGTGACACTCTGACCCGCTTCCACATTGCTGGTGGAGCCGCTCAGGGTGGCGCTGCTGTTGCCAAACAGGGCAGTGGTATCGAGATCATCGATGTCGATAGATGCCTGAGTATCGACATTGATAACGAGGGTATCGCTGGCGCGGTTGCCGGCAATATCCACGGAATTGACCTGAAACTGGTACTGGCCATCGGCCAGGGTCTGCGGCAGCTGATATTGCCAGTTACCGGCGGCATCCACCGTCAGGACGGTGAGCACGCTGCCGCCAAGGCTCAGGGTCACGGTGGCGCCGGGCTCCCCCTTCCCTTGCAGCAGCGGGGTATTGTCGCGGGTCAGATCATCGGTCTGGCTGGCGCCGGTGTCGCTCTCATCGGCGAGATCGAGGGTAATGGTGGTGATGGTATCGAGCAGAGTCTGTCCGGTATCGCTGGCGTTGTTGCCCGCCTGATCCTGGGTATTGGCCACAATCTGCAACGGGCCATCCACCAGCTTGCCGGTCACATCGCCAAAATTGGCTTCCCACACCAGGCCGGGCAGCACCACTGTCGTCACCGTCAGTGAATTTCCCGCCTGATCGATAAGGGTCACAGTGACTGGCTGGCCTACCTCCACATCATCCACCACACCACGAATGATGACGCCAGCCGCTTCATCGGCGTTGATAATGTTGTCGCTGGTTTGGGGCTCGGTGATGGTGATGGCGGCAAAGAAATCGCGCTCTTCAGCAAACAGCTGCTCGTCACCTGCAGGCTGAACGGCGTGATCAGTATCAAACCCGGCCTCGGCCAGGGTGGCATCATTGGTACGGTCGACCACCACAAAACCACCCGAGCTGGAACCGGCTACACCACCGATATTGCCCGCAGCGGCTGCGTTACCGGCGGCGGTCTCCTGGAACAATTCGGTCGGGTCAATACCCTGACGGATCGCCTCTTGCAATGAGGCCAGTTCCGGATCGGTCGGTTGTCCATCAGCAGCAGGTGTGGCGGGCTCAGGTTTGGCGGCCATATCTTGCTCACCAGCAGGCTCACTGCCCGGCTCGGCTAGTTGAAAGTGGCCACCTTGGGCAGCTTGCAGGCGATCCCCCGGCTGCAATGCCATCCCCACCTTTGCTCGTATGACAGATCCATCTGCACTGATGACAAACACGGAGCCCTCGAGTTGGGTGATCACCGTGGACTTTTCAATTTGCAACTCAGCCATACAACCTCCAGCAAAACCTTAACCACAACATCAGTACCTACAGGGTACTTGTCTGTTCAATAATCATACCGCACCAGACTAAGTGGGTCTTTTCGCTATTTTCGACAATGATTGCCATAAAATGGCCATAACTTACAAGATTGTGCATCTAACAGGCCCTTTTTAATAAAATGAGATTTGGATGAACCCAATTCCATCACCTTTATTAATAGGTCTATCAGACTTCATGTGACCATTTCTGTCGTTTGACGATAAATCCACTGCAGCTTCAATAAATGGATCATAATCCGAAGGTCAAAAGCTCACACCACAACACCGAGAATTTGCATATTCAGTCAATTATTAGCATAAGTCATTGCCAGAATCTGTGAACAATACGGCAGCAATCAGGATCAGCAGCAAAAAGTGCCAGTACGTAACTGTACCGTTCAAACTCCTGCCATCGAATGCTCGGCAGTTAACAAGAAGTTGAGTTTCCATAAAATTTAATCCAGATCTCATTTCAGCGATCAATCCTGTGCACCAATTGATCTGGCACAACTCTCCCTCCGATAAATCATCATTAAATTTACCTATTTGTTAGGGTAACCCTCGAGCAATCATATATTGCGCGGTTTTATTCACCCGCAAGCGAATGTCTGCCCACCCCGCCCGACGGGGGGAAGATCCACACCAAGATGGAACGGGTCAGACGAGACCAAAACATTTATCTGGGAGTGATAAACGTGGGTTCACAACACAGGCATATCAAACTGGGCCTCGCCGCCCTGCTGCTGACTACCAGCCTTGGCACCAGCGGCTGGGCACTGGCTGATGACGCAACCACCAATGGCAAGATAGAGGCGCGCAGCGAGCTGTTCGCCAAGGATCACGCCGATCAGTTCACCAGCTGGCAAGCCACCAGCGAAAGCAAGGAACGCACCGATGCGCTGGCGGAAGATCCCAACATGGTGGTGCTGTGGGGCGGTTACCCCTTCGCCAAGGATTACAACAAGCCGCGCGGCCACTTCTATGCCCTGACCGACGTGCGGGAAACCCTGCGTACCGGCGCCCCCAAGACCGCCGAAGACGGTCCGCTGCCCATGGCCTGCTGGAGCTGCAAAGGCCCGGACGTGGCCCGCGTCATCGACGAGAAGGGTGAGGATGGCTACTTCAAGGGGATGTGGGCCAAGGGCGGGCCGGAAGTAGTCAACACCATCGGCTGCGCCGACTGCCACGACACCGCCTCGAAGGAGTTCAAGGAGGGCAAACCTGCCCTGCACCTCTCCCGTCCCTATGCCGATCGGGCCATGACCGCCATCGGCAAGCCGTTCAAGGAGCAGGGGCGCTTTGATCAGCAGTCCCAGGTGTGCGGCCAGTGCCACGTGGAGTACTACTTCAGCGGCCCCACCAAGGCGGTCAAATTCCCCTGGGACAAGGGCACCACGGTTGAGCAGATGGAGGCCTATTACGATGAAATCGGCTTTGCCGACTGGACTCATGCCCTCTCCAAAACCCCCATGCTGAAAGCCCAGCACCCCGAGTACGAAACCTGGCGCGCCGGCATTCACGGCCAGAACAACGTCGCCTGTGTCGACTGCCACATGCCCAAGGTGCAGAACGAGCAGGGCAAGGTCTACACCGATCACAAGGTGGGTAACCCCTTCGATCGTTTCGAGCAGACCTGCCGCAACTGCCACACCCAGAGCAAGGAGATGCTGCAAGGGATCGTCAAGCAGCGCAAAGAGGCGGTGATCGAAACCAAGCTGAAGGTCGAGAAGCAGCTGGTACACGCCCACTTTGAAGCCAAGGCGGCCTGGGATGCCGGCGCCACCGAGGCAGAGATGAAGGATATTCTGCAGGACATCCGTCACGCCCAGTGGCGCTGGGACTACGCCATCGCCTCCCACGGGGTGCAGATGCACGCCCCCGAAGTGGCCCTCAAGGTACTTGGCAGCGCGCTGGATAAAGCCGCTGACGCCCGCACCAAGCTGGCGCGCCTGTTGGCCAGCAAGGGGATCAGCCACGAGATCGCCATCCCCGACATCTCCACCAAGGAGAAAGCGCAAGCCGCCCTTGGCATGGATATGAAGCAGTTCAACAGCGACAAGGCCCAGTTCCTCAAGACCACGGTCCCCGCCTGGGATGCCGAGGCCAAAGCGGCCGGACGGCTGGCACAGTAACGGCGCCTGCGGGCCCGGCCAGACTAGGCCCGCAGCGGATGGAGGCTTCCTATGGGTGATTTAACGATGGATTTTTTACGACTGATGCTGATGGCAGCCATGCTGCTCACCAGCCTGCAGGGTCAGGCGGCCGAGCCGGCAGCAGCCCCTGTTCCAGCTACACATGAGGTGGAATTTTTACGCAATCCCGACAAGGCCTGCACCGACTGTCACAAGGAGCAGAGCGAGGGGATGCACGGCAAGCATGGTCAGGCGACCAATCCCAACAACCTGGCACCTGTCACCTGCACCAACTGCCACGGCCAGCCCTCCCCCCAGCACCGGGAAGGGGTCAAGGATGTGATGCGCTTCAGCCACAGCCTGAAGGATAAAGAGAGCATCAAGCTTTATCCCATCAGCGAGCAGAATGGAGTCTGCATGAGCTGCCACGAGCCCAAACCACTGCGCGAGGCGCTCTGGGCCCACGACGTGCACGCCACCAAGCTCACCTGCACCAGCTGCCACCAGTTGCATCCGGCCAAGGAGCCCATGGTGGGGATCCCGGAAAAATCCCGCATCAAGCTCTGCGTCGACTGCCACAGCAAGCAGCATGAGGCCAGCAAGGCCCGGCAGGAGCAGTCCAAACCGGCTACCGGCAAGGAGGCATCATGAGCTGCTCTCGCCGTGACTTTATGGCGGGCATGGGCGCAGGGGCCCTTATCATGATGACGGGGTCGACTCGCTCCCTTGCCACCCCCCTCGCCCACAGCCAGACCATCGACGGGATACGCTATGGCATGATCCACGACGAGACGGCCTGCATCGGCTGCACCGCCTGCATGGATGCCTGCCGGGAGGTGAATCAGGTGCCAGAGGGGGTCTCGCGCCTCGAGATCATCCGCTCCGGCCCCATCGGCACCTTCCCCGATGCCGAGTACCACTTCTTTCGCAAGTCCTGCCAGCACTGCGACAACGCCCCCTGCGTGCACGTCTGCCCGACCGGTGCCTCCCATATCCGCAAGGAGGATGGCATCGTCGATGTCGACGCGGATCTCTGCGTCGGCTGCATGTATTGCCTCGCCGCCTGCCCCTATCAGGTGCGCTTTATCAACCCTGTGACCAAGGTTGCCGATAAGTGCGACTTTTGCCGCAAGACCAACCTGGCGGCGGGCAAGGAGCCGGCCTGCGTGGAATCCTGCCCCACCAAGGCGCTGGTGTTCGGCAATCTGGATGACCCGGACAGCCCCATCGCCAAACGGCTGGTGAAGGAGACCACCTATCGCTACAAGCAGGCACTCGGCACCTCGCCCAAGATGTACCGCGTGCCCAAAGGGGAGATAACGTCATGACCATGCAAGCGGCATTTCACTTCCCCTCTCTTGTCTGGGGATTTACCCGATCGCCATCTACTGCTGTGACAGAGGGAGGAATGGATCATGTTGCATGACGCATTTCACTTCCCTTCACTTGTCTGGGACTGGCCCATCGCCATCTATCTCTTTCTGCTCGGCATCTCCGCCGGGGCCACCACCCTCTCGGTGCTGCTGCGCCGCAAGGGGGCCGGCAGCGAGAGCGGCATCATCAAGGCGACCGCCATTCTGGCGCCGGCGAGCGTGATATTGGGGCTGCTGATCCTTATCTTCCATCTGGCCCGCCCCTGGACCTTCTGGAAGCTGATGTTCCACTACCAGTTCGACTCCGTGATGTCGATGGGGGTCATGCTGTTTCAGCTCTATATGGCGGTGCTGTTCGCCTGGCTGGCGGTGGTGTTTCGCACCGAGATCGAGACAATGCGCAGCCGGTTGCTGAAAGAGAAGTTCGCCTTTGTGGATGGGCTGATTGGCTGGCTCGCCCGCATCGAGCGGCTGCTGGCGCCGCTGTTGCTGCTGCTCGCCGTGCTGCTGGGGGCCTACACCGGCTTTCTGCTCTCGGCGCTCAAGACCTATCCGCTCTTGAACAACCCGGTGCTGCCGGTGCTGTTCCTCATCTCCGGCGTCAGCTCCGGCATCGCCTCCACCATCTTGCTGGCGGTCACCCTGTTCAAGGAGAACCATCACAGCCAGGGGGTGAGCTTTGTGCATCGCTTCGAGCGGCCGGTGCTGGCGGTGGAGGTGTTGCTGCTGGTCTGCTTCTTTACCGGCCTCTACTTCGGTGGCGGCCAGAAAGAGGTGGCGATGTGGGCCGCCATCGGCAGCGGCTTCTGGGCTCAGGTGTTCTGGCTCGGGGTGGTGGGCATCGGCATGCTGCTGCCCCAGTTGCTGGCCCTGCTGGCCCCCGCGCCGCTGCGGGCCAAAAACGGCTATCTGGTGCTGGTCTGCAGCCTGACCCTGGTGGGGATCCTGCTGCTGCGCTACTTCGTGCTCTATGCCGGCCAGATGACGGTAGTTTAAAAACCGGTTCACGCTCCTGTTGCGAGGCCGTGATCAAGGCTCATGTGCTGCTCGGAATCCTCATGTATTCACATACACTCCGGTTCCTGCGCTGCTCTTTACCTTGCTGACGACCTCTCACGACGGATCGTGAACCGGTTATTGAAAGCTGGGGATAAGCGCCAGCCGCCCTTCGGGTGACTGGCGCTTATTTGTGGCGATTGGTTGTTGCTAGGAATGTGGATGTTATCCCCCAGCGCCGGTACGGTGCAGACGCTGCGGCATAACATAGACGAATGATTGACTGGAGGTTGTGTGCTGGCGGAGCTCGGCTATCTCTCACTGTTGCTGGCGACCGGGCTCGCCCTGCTGCAAGGGCTGCTGCCCTGGCTGGGGCTGCGGCTCGCCTCACGCCCGCTGCTCGGCTGCGCAACACCGCTGGCCCTCCTGGTCGCGCTCCTGCTCGGGGCCTCCCTGCTGCTGCTCGCCAGCTGTTTTGGCCTCGATGACTTCACCCTGGTCTATGTGGCCCAGCACGCCAACAGCGCCCTGCCCCTTGGCTTCAAGCTGGCGGCGGTGTGGGGCGGCCACGAGGGCTCCATGCTGTTCTTCGTCTTTGCGCTGGGGCTGTGGGGCGCGCTGGTGGCCCTTTGCTCCAGGCGGGTCGATCCGCTGATCACAGCCCGGGTATTGGCCATCATGGGGCTGATCGTCGGGCTGTTCGGCCTCTATACCCTGATCTTCTCCAGCCCGTTTGACCGCCAGTTCCCGGGGCCGCTGGAGGGGCGCGATCTCAACCCCATGCTGCAGGATATCGGCCTCATCATCCACCCGCCCCTGCTCTATCTCGGTTACGTCGGCTTTGCGGTCAACTTCGCCTTCGCCATGGCGGCGCTGCACTCGGGTCGGCTCGATGGCGCCGTGGCCCACTGGAGCCGCCCCTGGGCGCTCGGCTCCTGGGTGTTTCTCACCGCCGGCATCGTGCTGGGCTCCTGGTGGGCCTATTACGAGCTCGGCTGGGGCGGCTGGTGGTTCTGGGATCCGGTAGAAAATGCCTCCCTCTTACCCTGGCTGCTCGGCACCGCCCTGCTGCACGCCCTGATTGTCTGCGAGAAGCGCGGCGCTTACGGCCACGCCGTGCTGTTGCTCTCCATCTTCACCTTCGCCTTGAGCCTGCTCGGCACCTTCGTGGTGCGCTCCGGGGTGCTCACCTCGGTGCACGCCTTTGCGGTGGACCCCAGCCGCGGCCTCACCCTCTTGTTGCTGCTCGGCTTGCTATTGACCTGCGCCCTCACCCTGTTTGCCCTGCGGGCGGACATTCGCGCCCCCTATGCCCGCTTTGGCTTGCTGTCAAAAGAGGGGCTGCTCGGCGCCGCCATCCTGCTGCTCTGCGTGGCCTGCGCCAGCGTGCTGCTCGGCACCTTCTACCCCATGGTGTTCCAGTCGCTCCATCTGGGCTCGCTCTCGGTGGGCGCCCCCTATTTCAATACCATCTTCGTGCCGCTGGCCCTCTGCCTGATGGCGCTGATGACCCAGCTGCCGCGCCTGCGCTGGCAGCAGCTTGCGGCAGGTTCCCGGCTCAACTCGCTGTTGCCGCCGCTGTTTGGCCTGCTTGGCGGCGGGCTGCTTAGCCTTGCCTATCTGGAACAGGGATCGTTTTCCGGTAGCTGGATTGGCATCCTCGCCAATATGGTGAGCCTCTGGCTGATGGCCAGCCTGTTGCTCCCGCTCTTGCAACCGACGTCGCTGCGCGAGCTCACCCTCAATCGGTTCGGCAGCCTGCTGGCCCACCTCGGGGTGGCGGTGTGCGCCCTTGGCATCGCGCAGGTGAGTCACCACAGTCAGGAGGGGGGCACTGTGCTAAGTGCCAACCAGCCCTACCAGCTCGGCGCCTTCGAGTTTCGCTATGAGGGGCGCGAGCCGGTGATCGGCCCCAACTATACCGCCGAGCGGATCACGCTTAGCGTGCACAAGAACGGTAAAGAGGTGGCGCGGCTGACGCCGGAGCGGCGCCACTACAGCGTGCGCACCATGAACATGAACGAACCGGGCATCGCGTGGGGAATGCTCGGCGATCTCTACGTGGTGCTGGGTGAGAAGATGGGGCCAGATGCCTATGCCATGCGGCTGCACTACAAGCCGCTGGTGCGCTGGATCTGGCTCGGCGGCCTGTTGATGATGGCGGGCGGCACCCTGCGCCTGCTCGCCCGTCGCCCCTTGCTTGCCTCCCGTTCCGTTGCGGTTGGCACCTCCCATCACCGGCTCGAACAGGAGGCGTTATGAGATCCCGCCTGCGCCTCTTTCTTCCACTGCTGCTGACCCTGGGCCTCGGCGCCCTGCTCTGGCTCGGCCTTGGCAACAATCCCTACAGCCAGGATGAGGCGACGCTCGGGCGTACCCTGCCTGCGTGGCAGAGCGACAATCTGCTGGATGGGAGTCCGATCCAGACCGCCAGCCTCAAGGGCGAGCCCTTTGTGCTTAACGTCTGGGCCAGCTGGTGCGCCAACTGCCGCGCCGAGCATCCGCTGCTCAGCGAGCTCGCGGGCACAGTGCCCCTCTACGGTCTCAACTACCGGGACAAGGGGGATGCGGCCCGCGCCTGGCTTATCCAGGCGGGCAACCCCTATCGCGCTGTGCTGGCCGACCCTGACGGCAAACTGGCCCTTGAGCTCGGCGTCTACGGCACGCCGGAAACCTATCTGTTTGATGCCGATGGTGCCCTGCTCGCCCGCCATACCGGCGAGCTTACCAAAGGGATCTGGCAACGTCAGTTTGCCCCCCTGCTCGACCAGGCGCGAACTGACGCGCAAATGAAGGCCGCCACTACTGCACCAGCTATTGCAATATCAGCTCGGGAGACACAGCCATGATGTGCCGTTCTCTTGCCTGCGCCCTGCTGGCCCTCGGCATGCTGCTGAGTGCAACTGCATATTCCAGCGGGGTCGATACCTATCAGTTTCGCCACCCCGAGCTGCAAAATCGGGCGCAAGAGCTGGCCCGCGCCCTGCGCTGCCCCCAGTGCCAGAACCAGAACCTGGTGGAGTCCAACTCCCCCATCGCCCGGGATCTGCGGCTAGAGGTCTACCGCTGGGTGGACGAGGGGCAGTCTGATGAGCAGGTGATCGCCCGCATGACGGAGCGCTTCGGCGATTTCGTCCGCTACGATCCCCCCTTCAAGGCCAGCACGGCGCTGCTGTGGGGCGGTCCCCTGCTGCTGTTGGGGCTGGCGCTGTTGACCCTGTTTCGCCGCCTGACGCGCACAAAGGCGCAACCCATCCCTGTCGTTAAGGCCATCGTTGAGGCCCCCCCTCAACCCGCCGCCGATCCGCGCAGCGAATTGAATTTGCTGATCATGCACGGGGAGCAGGCAGGCCTCTCCCCCGACCAACCACTCTACAGGGAGCTGAGCGCCGCCCGCCTGGCCAACGCCATCCCGGCGGCTGAGCTGGCCCTGCGCGCGCAACTGGCCAACCAGCATGACAATCGCGGCCGCCATCATCGGCACGGGCGGGCCTTGTTGCTGCTTGGCCTCCTGGCCATCGCGGCCGTTGCCGCTGTGTATCTCAGCACCGGCCGCTATCAGGCATGGCAGGATTATGCATCCCGTCCCGATCCGCTGGCGGGGTTGAGCCCGCGGGATCTGCAGGACAAGGAGCTGGGGAGTCTGCATCAGAAGCTTCAGCGCAGCCCCGCCGATCTCGACAGCTGGGCGGCGCTCGGCCAGCTCTATCTCTATCGGGGCGAATATGACAACGCCCTGCTCGCCTATCAGCGTCTTGCTCTGCTGGAGGGGGGCGCCAGCGCGGCGACCCAGGCCGCCCAAGCCACCGTGCTCTACTATCAGGCGGGCCAGCAGCTGACTCCCGAGGCAACCCGCCTGCTGGAGAGCGCCCTCAAGCAGGACGCGGGGGAAGTGAGCGCCCTGATGCTGCTCGCCTCCGATCACTTCCTGCATGGTCGCTACAGTCAGGCCATTGCGCTGTGGCAGCAACTGCTCGATGGCGAGCGCCCTCGCATCAACCGGGCCGCGCTGATCGAGGCGATCCAGACGGCAAGCATAATGGGCGGGTAACCCCTTGATTGAAGGAGGGTAATCGTGGTGATATGGCGCCGCGACCACGCAAGTGGCTCAGCACTCTCTTTCAATAGACAAGGATGTCTGGATGCAACTCACCCTGTTAAACGACTCGGGCAAATTCGATGGGCTCGATGACACCATTAGGCACGTTTTTGCCGAGACGGCGCACAAATTGAATGCCTTGTTCGATCTCTCCCAACTGGATGTCACCTTCAGCCCTTTTGCCGAGGGGGATGCTCCCGACTCGGGTATCGGTGGCTGGGCCATCAACATGTATCGAATAGAACTCCAGCTTGATCTGGAACGGCCTGATATCAAAGAGGTGATCATCACCGAATTGCCTGCCGTGCTGGCCCACGAAGTCCACCATATCGTGCAAAAGAAGAACAAGGTGGAAGCAGAAACACTGGCCGAAAACCTGATTTTTGAAGGGCTGGCCTGCTACTTTGAGCAGAGGTTCAATGGTGGCACACTCCCCTCGCTGTTCAAGGAGTCTCATCACCATGACTGGCAATCGCTCCTGGCAGAGATGACGCCCCATCTATCCAGCAAGCAGTTCAACTATTTAGACTTTTTCTACTGCCGTGATAACCGGCCATTTCCCAAATATGCCGGTTACTGGGTGGGGTTCAATCTGGTGGCCAACTATCTGGCCAAAAATGGCCTGAATGAAATAGAGGTCATGGGCCTGCCCGCCGAGGCGTATTTCAATTAACACGCCTTCACACTGTTCGTGGCTATCACAGAGCCCAAACCCGGAGAGAAGATCATGATCCCCATTCGCTGCAAGGCCGTCTCCGGCGTTGCCCTTACCACTGTCGATGGCGAAACAAAATTGCTGGTGATGAAACGGGTCAAGGGGGGCTTCTGGTGTCATGTGGCGGGCACGGTGGAGGCGGGTGAAACCGGCTGGCAGACCATTATTCGGGAGTTTGGCGAAGAGACGGGGATCCGGGTCACCGAGCTCTACAACGGCCAGTATCTGGAGCAGTTTTACGAGGCGAGCTTGAATACGGTGGAGGTGGTGCCGGTCTTTGTGGTCTATTGCCCGCCCAATCAGGCGGTGACCCTCAACGACGAGCACACCGAATACCGCTGGTGTTCCCTGGCCGAGGCCAAGGCGCTGGTGAGTTTCCCCGGCCAGAAGGCGCTCTACGACCATATCTGGCACCACTTTGTCGACAACGCCCCCTCTCCCCTGATGCGGGTCGATATCCGCTGACCGCGCACGGCTTCCCCCTGTAAATGCAACACGCCCCCGGATGGGGGCGTGTTGCATCTAAAGCCAGCCAAGCGCTTTTGTTAGCCCAAGCAGATGGCCTACGGCCGCTCGCCAGCGGCCAGACGGCGGTTGATATCGGCGATAACCGGGGCGATGTCGGCCAGGGTATCAATCACATAGTGTGCCCCCGCCGCCCGCAGTTTGGCCTCGGCCGGTGCGCGCCGGGCGGCGATCTCCGCCTCGCTCATGGCGGCAAACTCTTCCCAAGTGGCACCAAATTCGTTGCCGGAAACCGACAATCCCACCGTCCACATGCCCGCGTTAAGCCCTTCGCTGATACCCGGCACGGCGTCATCCACCTTGATGCAGCGATGCACCGCGCTCACTCCGAGCTCAATCACGTTGGCCAGCGCCATCCAGGGGCCGGGGCGACCACCAGCCTTGAGATCGTCGGTGGCGACCCAGTGATCCGGGCGATAGCCGTGATCGGCCGCAGCAGGTACCAGCGCCTCCATCACCGGACGGGGATAACCGGAGCAGGAGCCGATTTTCATCCCCTGCACCCGCAGAGCGTCCAGCACCGGCAGCACACCGGGGATGGGGGTGGCAAAGCGGGTCACGGCGGCAATCTGCAGCGGCATAAAGGTGTGATAAATGTGGTCCACCTCGGCGTGGCTCATGGAGTGGCCAAAGCGAGCCTGCCAGCGCGCATCCACCGAGGGCAGACGGCCCAGCGCGGCGATATGATCCCACTTGCCAAGGCCCATGGGCTGGCGTGCTTCGTCCAGGGTCACGGGAAAGTCATAGGCGCGGGCGAAGGCCTCGACGAAGATGGAGGTGGGGGCGAAGGAGCCGAAATCGACGACGGTGCCGGCCCAGTCGAGGATCAGCGCCTCCACGTCGGTGGTCGGGTCGATGGCAGTCTGCAAGTCAGTCATGGTGATGTTCCTGTTTCGGTGAAAGTGCGATCTCGCCAAGGGCGCGATCGAGAATGGTGATGGCGCGCACCAGATCGGCGCGGGCGATATTGAGCGGTGGCGAGAGCTGGATGACATTGCCCTGGGAGACCTTGAAGCTGAGCCCCAGCTCCAGACAGCGGTAGAGCAGCCGCTCGGCGGCCTGGCTATTGCGGGTGCGACTCTGGTGATCGACCACCAGATCGAGCGCCCAAAGCATACCGATACCGCGCACCTGCCCGATCAGCGGGTGACGCTCAGCCAACTTGCCGAGCTCGGCCGCCATAAAACGGCCATCCTCCTGCGCTTTTGCCAGCAATCCAGCTTCGCGGATTGTCTCTATAGTGGCGAGGGCCGCCGCGCAGCCGATAGGGCTCTTCTCGTGGGTGTAGTGACCGAGCGAAATAGCTGCGGCCTGATTGAAACGGTCGCGGGTGATGAGCGCGGCAAACGGCACCACCCCGCCCCCCAGCCCCTTGCCCAGACAGATGATGTCGGGCTCGATGCCGAACTCTTCAAAGCTGAACCAGTGGCCGGTGCGCCCCAGGGCATTGGGGATCTCGTCGACGATCAGCAGCACCTTGTGGCGATCGCAGATCTCCCGCACCCGCTGCCAGTAGGCCTTCGAGGGCACCTGCACATCGGTGTTGCGGATAGGTTCGGCGATAAAGGCGCCGATCCCTCCCTCCTTCTCGATGACGTACTCCAGATAATCGGCGTAGTGCAGGTCATCCCCCTCCCCGCGATACCAGACGCCGCGATAACGGGTGGGCGGCGGGATGCGCTCCACTCCGGCCATCAATGGGCCCATACCGGCGCGAAAACAGGCCTCGCCGCCGACCGAGATGGCATCGAGGGAGGCGCCGTGAAAGGCATCCCACAGGGACACCACCTTGCTGTTGCCGGTGATGAAACGGGCAAGCTTCAGGGCAATCCCCACCACCTCGCTGCCGCCGGGGGCGAACAGCACCCGGTTGAGATCGCCGGGGGCCAGTTCGGCCAGGGTGCGGGCGCAGTCGATGGCAACCTGATGGGTGTAGCGGCGGGGCGCAAACGGCAGATCGGCGAGTTGCTGCTGCACCGCGGCCACCACCCTGGGGTGGCCGTGGCCCAGCTGATGGACGCTGTTGCCGTGAAAATCGAGGTAACGCTTGCCCGATACGCTGGTCAACCAGCTCCCCTGCGCCCCCTCAATCAGATCCAGACAGGGGGTGGAGAGGGCCTGATGGAGAAAGTAGCGGCTATCCTCCGCCAATCCGGCCTGCACCGCCTCGCTCTGGTCAGCCCACCAACGCGCCCGCCCCTCGCCGAGGTTGATATCCCCTTCGCTGTCGGCGCGGCCGCTGCCGTGCAGCTTATGGTCATGCAAATCGCGGCCACGCAGATCACGACCCTGAGCCAGCATGCTGGTCATCGCGCGTCCCCTTGCCAGTAGCAGGCGCTGGCCATGGCGGCGAGCAGATCGCGCACCCGCTCCGGGGTCACGTCGCCGATATTGCCGATACGGAAGCAATCGGCCTGGGAGACCTTGCCCGGATAGATGACAAAGCCCTGCGCCTTGAGCCGCTGGTAGAAATCGGCGAAGCGGTAGTCAGGGTGGGCCGGAGAGTAGAAGGCGGTGATGATGGGAGATTGCCACTGTTCTGGCAGCAGCGGCGCAAAGCCGAGGGCAGCCATCCCCGCCACCAGCGTGCGCTGATTCTCGCGGTAGCGCTGATGACGGGCTTCAATGCCCCCCTCCTCGTCCAGCTCGCGCAGGGCCTGGGCAAAGGCGAGCACGGTATGGGTGGGCGAGGTAAAGCGCCACTTGCCCCCCTGCTGCTCCATGGTCTGCCACTGGGCGTGCAGGTCGAGGGAGACCGAGCGGGCGCGACCGGCGCAGGCCGCCAGCGCGGCGCGGCGAGCGATGACGAAGCCAAAGCCCGGCACCCCCTGAATGCACTTGTTGGCCGAGCTGATGAGAAACTCGATGCCAAGGCGCCCCATGTCGATGGGGATACCGCCAAAGCTGCTCATGGCATCGACGATCAGGCGAATGCCGCGGCGCTGGCAGAGCTCAGCTACCTCATCGAGCGGATTGAGCATGCCGGTGGTGGTCTCGCAGTGCACCATGGCCAGATGGGTGATCTCGGGGTGGCGCGCCAGCATCGCCTCGATGGCGGCGGGCTCCGGGCGGGTGGTCTCGCCGCAGTCCAGCTCGTGGTGGCGCAGGCCAAGGCAGCGGGCCATCTCCCCCATGCGGGCACCGTAGGCGCCGTTGTTGATGATCAGCAGACACTCATCGACGCCTATCGCCGAGCCCAGCACGCTCTCCACCACATAGCTGCCGCTCCCCTGCAGCAAGACGGCGCTGTAGTCACTTTGATATTCCGGGCCAGTGGCGAGGCGCACCAGCTCGCGGCGGATGGGCTCCACCACGCCCTGGTTGTAGTCCGCATCCCAGGTACAGCTGTCTTGCAGCATGGCGGCACGCACAGTCGCGGTGGTCGAGAGGGGGCCCGGGGTCAGCAGCAGGTAATCGACGGCGGCGGGGGCCGCAGGAATATGGGTCATGACTTCGCTCCTTTTGGTATATACCAGAATGAGCGCATTGTGGGTAACTGCCCCGCCAAGGTCAAAGGGGTGGCGCTACGTGCAACAAAAAATTCATTTTCAGCGCCGGGATCGCGATAATCTAGGAAGCCTGAACAGCAGGGGCGATGCTGGTATCTACCAACGCATGTTGATGTTGCCGTGTAACGACCGGGCAGATGACCTGCCCTGTGCCCAGCCCATTGCCCAACTCATTGCACAACTTATTGCAAAACCAGGGATTTTCATGAGCAAACCGCAATATCTGCAGATCAAGGATGCCCTCGCCAACCAGATCCTGGCGGGGGGTCTGGCCCCCAACGACAAGCTCCCCTCCGAGCGGCTGCTGGGGGAGCTCTACGGCACCACAAGGGTCACCATCCGCGAGGCGCTGGTGCAGCTGGAGGCGAACGGCCTTATCTATCGGGAGGATCGCCGCGGCTGGTTCGTCACCCCGCCGCGCTTTCGCTTGAACCCCAGACGCACCTCCAACTTTCACCAGATAGTGCGGGAGCAAGGGGGAGAACCGCGCACCGAACTGCTGGAGAAAAGCCGCCAGGCGGTGCCGCCCGCGTTGATGGCGCAGTTGCAGCTCAAGCCGTTTGACAGCCTGTTTCTGCTAAAACGGCTGCGCTACGCCAACGGGCGCGCCATCTGCTACTGCGAGAACCACTGCCTGCCAGAGCGGGTGCCCGGCCTGCTGGAGCTGGATCTCAACGGCAGCCTGACCGAGATCTACCAGGCCCATTACGATCTTCCCTACGCCCGCATGCAGGTGCGCTTCTTCCCCACCGCCCTGCCGGACGAGGTGGCCAAGGCGCTGGGGGCCACCGCCGGTCTGCCCGCCCTGCGCCTCGAGCGACTCAACTTCGATCAGCACGGCCGGGTGCTCGACTTCGATCTGGAGTACTGGCGCCACGACAGTCTGGAGATCGAGGTGGATACCCAGGATTAGTCACGGACAAATCAGGAACGGCAAAACGTCACGGGGCTGTCACGGTCACGTCATAAAGATCCCCTAGCCTCTCTCTCGACCAATCTGGTTTATACCAAACCAATTTAACTGGAGAAGAGGATGAAACAGGGAACCCATCTGCTGGCCGCCGCCGTGCTGGCTGCCATGACCGCCCCGGCACTGGCCGCGACCGATCTCACCGTCTACACCGCCTTCGAACCGGAGCAGCTCAACGAGCTGAAAACCGCGTTCGAGCGCCAGCATCCGGACATCAACATCAAGTGGGTGCGTGACTCCACCGGCGTGGTCACCGCCCGCTTGCTGGCAGAAAAAGCCCAGCCCAAAGCGGATGTGGTGTGGGGACTGGCCGCCACCAGCCTGATGCAGCTCGATCAGCAGCAGATGCTCAATGCCTATGCACCGAAAGGGCTGGATAAGCTCGACAGCCGCTTTCGCGACAGCAAGGCCGAGCCGCACTGGATCGGTCTGGACGCCTTCTTCAGCGCCATCTGCTTCAACAAGGTAGAGGCGGAAAAACAGGGGATCCCGGCCCCCACCAGCTGGGCCGACCTCACCAAGCCCATCTACAAGGGCAAGGTGATCATGCCCAACCCCAGCTCCTCCGGCACCGGTTACCTGAGCGTTGCGGGCTGGCTGCAGACCATGGGCGAGCAGCAGGGCTGGCAATTCATGAACGGCCTGCACCAGAACATCGACCGTTACACCCACTCGGGCTCCGCCCCCTGCAAGCTGGCCGCCAGCGGCGAGACGGTGATCGGTATCTCCTTCGACTTCCCGGCTACCAGCCTCAAGGCCAAGGGTGCCCCCATCGAGGTGGTGTTCCCGAAAGAGGGGTCGGGCTGGGATATGGAAGCTGCCGCCATCATCAAGGGCACCCCCAAGCTGGAAGCCGCCAAACAGCTGCTCGACTTTGCCGCCACCGAACAGGCCAACGCCCTCTACAACAAGTCGTTCGCCGTGGTCGCCATCCCCGATGTGGCCCAACCGAGAGCGGGCTATCCGGCGGATATCAAAGGCCAGATGATCGACAACGACTTTAGCTGGGCAGCCCGCGAGCGTAACGCCATCCTGGCCCAGTGGAGCGCCAGCTTCGACGGCAAGACCGAAGCCAAACAGTAAGCGTGAAGGGCGGCGGTTTGTTCACGCCAGACACACCGCCGCCAATAAACTGCCAGTCGAAGGCCAACAGCTGTTGGCCTTCGCTTTTTGGTTTTAACTTCCCGAGTTTGTATTGCCTTCAATTAGCGATGCTTAGTCCATTCGCACAGTGCCCAGCCACTTGCTGGCGACCCGATCTCATTTGACTGTCATCAAGCTGTCATCCCCCGATCACCTGACCGTCACACTTCACCCGCAAACTGGTATATACCAAATCAGTAGCGAGTCGAACCATGACCCAGCCCTATCTGGACATTCAACATCTCAACAAGCAGTTCGGTGCTTTTCAGGCCCTCAAGGGGATCTCTCTGACCATTGAGCCGGGGGAGTTTATCTGCTTTCTCGGCCCCTCCGGCTGCGGCAAAACCACCCTGCTCAGAGCCATCGCCGGGCTGGATCTGCCGGACAGCGGCGAGATCTGGCAAGGGGGGCGCAATATCTCCCGCCTGCCGCCCCAGGAGCGCGATTTTGGCATCGTGTTTCAGTCCTATGCCCTCTTCCCCAACCTGACGGTGGCCCAGAACATCGCCTTCGGCCTTGAGAATCAGGGGTTGGCGCGGGATCTCATCAAGGAGCGGGTGGACCACTGGCTGGGGCTGGTGGATCTCACTGCCCAGTCCCACAAATACCCGAGCCAGATCTCCGGCGGCCAGCAGCAGCGGGTGGCGCTGGCCCGGGCGCTCGCCCTCTCCCCCGGTCTGTTGTTGCTGGACGAACCGCTCAGCGCGCTGGATGCGCTGGTGCGCACCCATCTTCGCAGCGAGATCCGCGCCCTGCAGCAGCGCCTTGGCATCACCACCATCATGGTGACCCACGATCAGGAAGAGGCGCTGACCATGGCCGATCGCATCGTGGTGATGGAGGGCGGCCGCATCGTACAGGTGGGCACCCCGCAGGAGATCTACCACCAGCCTGCCAGCCGCTTCGTGGCAAGCTTTGTCGGCACCATGAACTTCCTCGAGACCCTGGTGCTGAGCCCCACTCAGGTGCGCCTCAACGAACAACCGCTGCAACTCGCCAATCAGGCCGCGGCCGGCAGCAAATTGCAGGTGGCGATCCGCCCCGAGGCGATCACCCTGAGTGCGCCGAGCGAGCCGTATCTTGGCCAACATGGCGTTGAAGCAACCATCGATCAGGTGGAGTTTCTCGGCGCCGCCCAGCGCCTTATCTGCACCGCCGACACCTATCTGGGCCCACAGCAAATTCTGGTGGAGCGCCCGACCCACGAGCTGCCCCGCCACGAACAGGGTGGCTGGCGCAGCGGCATGCGCTGCTCGCTGCACTGGCCCGCCGAAGCGATGCAGCTGTTTGAAGGAGATCGCCCATGACAGCCCCCTTCGCGACCTCCTCCCTGCTGCCACCAGCGACAGCCCGCCAAGACTCTCGCTGGCAGCGGCTCTGTCGCGGCTGGAGCCGGGATCAGCTGCTGCAACTGATCCTGCTGGTGCTCGGCATCGCCCTGCTCACCGGCGGCCTGCTGCTGCCGCTGCTCACCATGCTGCAAAAGAGCCTGCAGGATGAGAACGGCCTCTGGGTGGGCCTTGCCAACTTCAGCGCCTACTTCGACTCCCCTCATCTGGGGCGCACCATCGGCAACACCCTCTGGCTCGGGGTGCTGATCACCGCGCTGGTGGTGACCATCGCCTTTGGCTACGCCTATGCCCTCACCCGCACCTGCATGCCGGGCAAGCCCCTGTTTCGCCTCATCGGTTTGATCCCGCTGTTGATGCCCTCCCTGTTGCCCGCCATCAGTCTGGTCTACTGGTTTGGCAATCAGGGGATCGCCAAGGGGCTGCTCGGCGGCGAGAGCATCTACGGCCCCATCGGCATCGTCATTGGTCTGGGCTTCTGGTGCTTCCCCCACGCCCTGATGATCCTTATCACGGCGCTCGGTCAGAGCGATGCCCGCCTCTATGAAGCCTCCCGGGTGCTGGGCAGCAGCGGCTGGCGCACCTTTGTCACCGTCACCCTGCCTACCGCCCGTTATGGCCTGCTCAGCGCCGCCATCGCCGTCTTCACCCTCACCATCTGCGACTTCGGGGTAGCCAAGGTGATTGGCGGCCAGTACAGCGTGCTGGCTACCGATATCTACCGGCAGGTGATCGGGATGCAGAACTTCTCCCTCGGCGCCGTTGCCAGCGTCACCCTGCTGCTGCCGGCACTGTTGAGCTTTGCCCTGGAGCACAGAGTGCGCAGCAAGATGCAGGAGCAGAGCAGCACCAAGGCGGTGCCCTATCAGCCCAAACCCCATCGGCTGCGGGATCTGCTGGCGCTCGGCTGGTGCACGCTCTGGGCCCTGCTGTTTCTGGCGCTGGTGGGGATGGCCGTTTACGGCTCCCTGGTGCAGTTCTGGCCCTACAACCTCGGGCTGACGCTGGATCACTACGCCTTTGACAGCAACAGCGTCTACGGCTGGCAGCCCTTTACCAACACCTTGCAGCTGGGCCTCTATACCGCGCTTATCGGCACCGTGCTGGTGATGGTGCTGGCCTGGGCGCAGGAGAAGGGGCGCCACTTTGCGCCGCTGCGCCAGCTGTTGCATCTGCTTGCCATGCTGTCGCTGGCGGTGCCCGGCATGGTGCTGGGGCTGGGTTACATCTTCTTTTTCAACGGCAATCCGCTCTTTGGCGGCCTATACGGCACCCTGCCGCTGATGGTGCTCTCCTGCGTCATCCACTACTACACGGTGGGCCATATGACGGCGCTGACCAGCCTCAAGCAGTTGCCCAAGGAGCTGGAGCTGGTGGCCATCTCATTGCGCATTCCGCTCTGGAAGGCGTTCTGGCGAGTCACCCTGCCCGCCTCCCTGCCCGCACTGCTGGAGATCTTTATCTATCTGTTCGTCAACGCCATGACCACCACCTCGGCGGTGATCTTCCTCTATTCGAGCGACAGCGTGCTCGCCTCCATCGCCGTGCTCAATATGGAGGATTCCGGCGATACCGCCGCGGCCGCCGCCATGGCCACCCTGATCCTGCTGGCCGCCGCCACCGTCAAGCTGCTCCAGCTCTTTTTGAGCCGCGCCCTGCTGGATCGCACCCAGCGCTGGCGCCACCAATAACCTTATCGAGGAGTCATCATGTCCACTCTCCCCTTCTGGCTGGCCGAAGCGCTCGCCGCCGAACAACCCGCACCGCCCACGCCCCTAGTCGGCAGCCACGAGGTCGATGTCTGCATCGTCGGTGGCGGCTTTACCGGGCTGTGGAGCGCCATCGCCCTTAAACAGGCCGAGCCCCACCTGCACGTCATAGTGCTGGAGAAAGATCGCTGCGGCAGCGGCGCCTCCGGGCGCAACGGCGGCTGCCTGCTCACCTGGTCGGCCAAATACCTGACCTTAAAGCGCCTTTTTGGCGAAGAGCAGGCCGCCTGGCTGGTACAAAGATCCGAGCAGGCGGTGCACGAGATCGCCCGCTTCTGCGAAACGCACAACATAGAAGCGGAGCTGAGGGTCGAGGGCACCTGCTACACCGCCACCAGCGAGGCCCAGCGCGGCCTGATGGAGCCGGTATTGCAGGAACTCAAGCGCGCAGACCTTAACCAGTGGCAGGCGATTGAAGAGGGTGAACTGGCGAGCCAGAGCGGCTCCCACGTTCATCTGGAGGGGCTCTACAGCCCCCACGCGGGTTCGGTGCAACCGGCACTGCTGGTGCGCGGCCTGCTGCGGGTGGCGCGGGAACTGGGGGTCGAGGTCTATGAGCACTCCCCCATGCAGCGCCTTGAGGCGGGCCAGCCTGCACGGGTGCAAACGTCACAGGGCGAGGTGCGTGCCCGCAAGGTGGTGCTGGCCCTCAACAGCGCCATGGTGCAGCACTTTCGCGAGTTTCGCCGCAGTATCGTGCTGGTCTCCTCCGATATGGTGATAACCGACCCCGCGCCGGATGCACTGGCCGCCCAGCAGCTTGAGCACGGCCGCTCCGTGGTGGATGGCCGCACCTTTGTGCATTACTACCGCTCCACCCCGCAAGGGCGGCTGATGCTGGGCAAGGGGGGCAACACCTTCGCCTTTGCCAACCGCCATCTGGCCGAGTTCGATGCGCCGAGCCGTTATCTTGCCCCCCTCACCCGCACCCTGCGCCGCTTCTTTCCGGCGCTCAAAGAGGTGCCCATCGCCGCCAGCTGGTGCGGCGCCTCCGACCGCTCGGTAGATGGCCTCCCCTTCTTCGGCCACTGGCGAGGGCAGCCCAATATCGTCTATGGCCTCGGCTACTCCGGCAACGGGGTGGCCCAGAGCTGGATGGGCGGTCAAGTACTGGCGGCTTTGGTGAGAGATGAAGTGCGGGAGGAGGACAAGCCGTGGCGCGACTGCGCGCTGGTCAGCGGCCCGCGCGGCTACTTCCCGCCCGAGCCATTCCGCTGGCTGGGGGCCATGGCGGTGCGCAACGCCATCCGGCGCAAGGAGCGGGCGGAAGATGAGAACCGCCCGGTGGCCTGGTATGACAAACAGCTGGCCAAACTTGCCGATGCGGCGGGCAAGGCGGATAAATAGCCCGGCGATAGAGGGCAACCATTTCCCATACTGTTTCGCCCCACACCCTATTTCTTGAAACTGCCGACCCGAGGGTCGGCATTTTTACAGGTGAAATCTGAGGGGGCATTATCGCCAAGCGTGATCAGCTGATGGGCCCCAGCAGCGGCAGGATTGATATAGCGTGTGTTGTAGGTTGGCGCAGAGCGTAGCGAAGCCCAACAGGCGAGCATGATTGTGCCAACCAGAACGGGATAAACAAGGATGTGGCTGAACCATAAAACAGATTTACAAACATATTTCACGGTAAACGTTGGGCTTCACTTCGTTCAGCACCAACCTACCCTTTTTAGCCCAACATACGAGATGGTTGACATGATCGAACGTGATGATGTTAATTCACGGGATTTTATTTGCCTGGAAACAGGGAAACTTCCGTGGTGAATCACAGTATCGACTCGAACAATACGCTATCAAGCGCAGGCTTCTTGTAGCCTAATAACCATTCAATACGAATAACCAATCACGGTAAACTCTCTCAATCAGGTAGGCCAAATGTCACCCATCCAGCGACCTACCTTTTCAACCATGTTTATACAACCGCGTGCCATACCATGATGGTCGTTTCCCAGTGACCGTGGGTTGATTTATGTATTGCGTTGAAGCCTTGCTGACGATAGAAGTCAACGTTATGTGTTTCGCACTGCAAGTAGAGTGTCGCAACACCGCGGGAAACGGCCATATCCTTGGCGACATTAATCATTTTTTTGGCGATGCCTTTTCTGCGGTGCGGCGCTGGAACATAGATACCACCAACCCAGAATTCATATTCAGGGTAGTTTTTATTTTCCTGGATTTTCAGTTCCAATGTTCCAACCAGTTCGCTATCGTCATGCGCGACCAGGCTAAATGGGATATTTCTATTCAAGGCTTTGACTTCAACCTTTTTACGTACCATCTCTTTCGTAACGCCGGGCACCTGAGA
>OERK01000184.1_pt1 | contig 23396 bp, 22 predicted proteins | sample 1540001 | NCBI WGS metagenome assembly OERK01 (sample SAMEA3891246, study PRJEB23780) | metagenome | biome: terrestrial biome; feature: animal house; material: water of meat washing | place: Italy | collected 2015-05-12
ACAAAAACGGCATAGAAACCACAACCTCATTCACTTCCACCAAATATTTTACTATCTTATTTGTTGATGGTAAGTTTTATTATCGAGACGCCGAACTATAAATAAAACACGATTAATCTTACATAGACTGGTGTTAAAAAGTTTTTACTCCCACTTACCCTCGGGTAAGTGGGAGTTTTTATTTATTTCTTTTTATACTTCAACCACCAAGACTTCTTTATAACACTTGGTTTAACTTCATTAGGATCATGAGGAATATATCCTTCATCTACCAATGTAGGATTGGTAGCAGCTTCCTTAGCTAACTCATCAGCTCGTTCATTACCAGTAATGCCTGAGTGAGCAAGAACTTTTTCAAATGTCACTGTATGAAACTTTACTAATTTAAACAATCGTTCAAATAGGTCTTTGTTCTTTACAGGTTGACCTTGAGAAGTTACCCAGTTATTCTTAATCCAACCATAGATCCACTTTGTTACAGAGTCAATGGTGTATTGAGAATCAGTTCGTATCGTAACTTTAGTGGGTTCTTGAAACTCCTCTAGAAAGGAAATGATAGCCAATATCTCCATTCTATTATTGGTGGTCTTAAAATACCCACAAGACTTCTCTACAATTTGTTCCCCATATTGACTATGATAGGCCCAACCTCCCGGACCTCCGTCAGTTGTACTGTTTTGACCAAGACAACTCCCGTCACTGTAACAAACCCATTCTGGACTCTTCATATAAACTCCTAAGACAATGCGTTCAACACCTCCTGCAAAGTCACAGGACTTGCTTCTGCTTGAGGTTCTGAAATTACCACTTTAGAACCAGCCGTTTCGGTACAATCAGCGTAGTTGCACTTACAATACTTGGTTACATAATTCTTCCCACTGTGTTTTCTTAAGCACCAGTAAGTTTCACCGTCGATAGTCTTCTTAACAGAACCGTCGTCAAAAGGTATTTCTTTCCAACCTACAGCAAGTGTACAAATGCCCATTCCCATTTCCAAAGTACACTTGGTAAACAGATCTGTCACTACATCTTTACTATAACCAGGTTTGAGATAACCGAGATCAAGAAGATCAGCTGCAACCTCTAGTAGTTTCAAACTCTGGGGTTCAAAGAAATCGTAATCAGAAGGTATTGTCTTAATCGACATAACTTCTTCATTATTAATCAAAACCTTTAAACCCAATTTACCTATGTAATTTCCGTTCATCATAGCAGAAGGGAAGCTAGTAATGGTGCTGCAAAATTCAACAACGGTACCTTGTTCAAATTGATTCCTGATAAAGAACCCGTGTTTAAATAACATCAGTTGATCGCAACCTCCGTCAGCACCAACGTTTTGGTCCCGAATATATTGACGGTAATACTCTACAGGTTGTACGGAATCTTTATAATTATTCATTCTTTCTTGAAACATATCCATTTTAAAATTCCTTCTGAGTAAAATCTGGATTAGAACTAAGAGTTGGTTGTGGAATAAAACTACCTTTCTGTTTAATCAGAGTAGTTCTAAGTTTCATAGCTTCCTTAAAGGGTATTCCGTCTGTAGTGAACACAAAACTATCAAGGACGCCGTTATCTATGATATCCACTCTACCAATGACAAGATCAGGATACTTAGTGGTCCGCGGTTTAATTATCCTAATGCATTTTTCTTGCCCTAGGGATATCATCCTTTCGCTAAATCCCAATGGGTTCAAATTAAACCCGTCAACAAGTTTAATCCAAAGAGCATAAAGATCTGAGATTTTAGGTTTCACCACCCTATGTTCAAGATTAAATATATCGTACAGAGTCTTATCGTTAAAATGCCAACCCATATACTGTAAAATTTGTCTACTAAAATCTTGATTAGGTTCTCCATTAATGTTATCGTGAATAACCCAAACAAGAGAACCTAGTTCTAGTTTATAAGTAATAGAGTTTTCAGTAGAGATTGGTGTTAAAATGATCTGTTGACCATCTACCACTCCAATGATTGGATTGTATTCAGTCCCGTTCGCAAGACCATCTCTGATCTTAAATAACTCTTCAGCAAACTTTGACATTTCACCAAAGGTTTTTTCAGGACAAACGTGAAAACAAAAATCTATCAATCTTGCATTAAACATTACTAGACTCCTAATAACTCTTTAATGAATAATTTTATTATTCACCATATTTTTAGTTTCTTTGATCTTTCTAATAATATCCTGATCTGTATCTCCATCAGACATTACAGAAAGTATAAGTTGCTCATCGACCCCAGGAACGTTTAGTTCTTCATTACAAATAAACGTCAATTCCTCTTCAGCTGAATGTGGGTCAAACTTAGTTTCGTAAGTTCTTTCATTCCAGTCTTTAATAAGTTTTGGACTAACTAAAGAAGCTGCTTGAGGTTCAAACAGATACTGGTTATAACCCCAGTTACCTGGGGTTGAATTATAGCCATTACTGTAATCTACTTTAGTCACACCAATTAAACGCTTTCTAAACCAGTATTCAGGATTACGCGGATCAAATGGATTAAGTTTAGGATCTCTTTTCATGACTTGTAACCTCGTACATGATCGCAAAGGAACTTCTCAATATCTGCAATACTTTTCAAAGGGTTTGCAATCTGAGTGTGAATGTGATAAGCATTACCGTGTTCGATCTGATTACGATCATTAAAGTCCGGAGAAACTTGTTTGGTCTTCTTTACAATATGAGTAACGAATTCTTGATGTTTGATCTTACGATGAACTTCGTAAGAGATCTCATTACCTTGTTCATCCGAGGTTGAAAGTTTACCACCAATACCACCTAGTGGTAGACGAACCCATTCGGTTTCTCCTGTACTAAGACCAGCAGGAGTTTTTCTACCTTCTACATTCTCGATGTATTGACTTAACAACTGGAAGTAAGTGTGACGTTGATTAACCAGCAATCGTTTATCAAACCCAAGGTTGATCCCAGCAATGTACTTTTTAACCAGTTCAGTGATCCCTGGGTAATCTGTTGCAAAGCTGATATGACATTCAACCCAAAGTACTTGTTCACCTTCTTCGTTAAACACCTTAGTTGTTACGTTATCCGTGATAAGCACTAAACGATGTTCACCATTGGAAATATCTACACGACGTTCTTTTTCACCAATCTCTACATCTATAGTCATTGACATGATAAATTCCTTTTAAAAGAGTTTCTGAACAGCGCTAGCGGTGGCTGAAGTGTCTACAATAGTTCTTGATGGAACAACAAAAACATAAACGTTATTACTGTCACCATCGCTACCCTGTTGTCCGACAGTCTTACAACACATAACGTTTGCAAGTTGATCAAAGATAAGGTTATTGATTTTCTGTCGATCAAGCACAATAACTACAATAGTCCGTTTAGTGTAATCGTAAATACGGACGTTATCAGAACCATCCAAAGCCGTACTAAGGTCATTTATTTGTTGTTCAGTGATATCTGATTTAAAAGTCAGGTGGATTTTAACAGAACTTGACATTTACCTTCTCCTAGAATAATAGTTTAGCTTTCATATTAAGTGGCTAGAGTAAACAAATAAATGACCTTACACTCCTAGCTGGAGTGTAAGGTCTAACTTATTTAAAATCCTCAAATATATTACTTAAATATTGTCCGCTGGCAAGTTGATAATGGCTAACTGCGTTTTTATCGTTATCGCAAGATTCTAACCACTCCAGCCATTTTTCATCCAGTAGTTTAATAAAACTTTCTGGTGAACCACGTTTTACGTAACGTTCTAAATATTGTTGTTTTAAATAAGCTTCTGGGTACACTAGAATGTATTCAATCCCACTTTCTGCAAGGGCTTCTCTCACAGCGATGTGAGATGAAACAAAAATAACCACATTATCAAACATTTCCAATAAAAATTTAATGTAACTGATATAGTTACCTGGAAAATGATTTTTATCGAAGTTAGAACTATCAGAATCAAAAACTAAAGTTTGACCTTCTTTACGCTCGATCTTGTTTAGTTCCAACAAGTCACCACTAAAAGGTACTGGGACTAAGTTGTATTCACCGGCGTTATTAAAAATACTTGATTTTCCGCAACCAGGAAACGCTGAAACAACATATTGCATATTTAACTCCCCAGTTTCTTAACAATTTGATCAAAGGTGGTCATTGGTGTAATTTCTATTACAGGAATATTCCATTTCTCTGCTTTAGCAATCTTTCCAGGACTTGGCGCTTTACCAACTAGTAGCTTAGTGACACTCTTGCTAACTTTATCAGCAAGTTCATAACCTTCCTGTTCCAATCGATCTTTCAGTTGATCACGAGTGATATTCCAAGAACCAGTAATCCCAATCGGGATTAATTTATCTTGAACTTTAATCTCCTTATTAAAATCATAATGAATAAAGAAGTTAAGTAACTCGTTCTCATTTTTGTTAACATAGTCACACGCTACAACACCGTCCAAACCAAAAAGTTCTTCCATTACTTTTTGATCTTTCATAGCAGCTAGAAATGTGTTAAGCTCAGTAAACAGAATCCCTTGTTTTTCTGCAAGCTCTCCTGCTCTGACATAACCAATGTTAGGAATACAAGCAGCAAAGATCCAGTTTTGCAAAGGAAGACTACTTGAGTTTTCCACTTGGTCTACAATTGACCTAGCTGTATTTTCATCAACCAGATCAAGCTTAACGTAATCTTCAAAAGAGATCTTGAAGATATCACTAGGTTCTGATAGATAGCCAGCGTCAACCAGACTGGTTATACGAGCACTTCCCAACCCAAGTATATTCAGACCCTTCTTCTCACCCAAACGTTCCAGATGAGATATCAGAAGCCCCACACAGTTGTCATTGACACATCTCACCATACTTGGTGACTCAACTACAACTGGCTGATTACAACACGGACAGAATTTAGGGAATTCTACCTTTTTACCAATTCCAGCTTCTTTCATTCCAATAATGTTAGGAATGATTTCATTAGATTTGGTAATTTGGATAACACTTCCAATTCTCAATCCAGCTTTGATATACTCGTCAGGATAATCAAACTTGGCACGACGTAATGTAGTTCCATCGTAGTTAACTGGTTCGTAAATCAATGTCCCGGTTAAATACCCCTTAGTGGTTAATCCCCACTCTACATCCATTAACTTAGTTTCCATGACACACGTCGGGAATTTGTAACAAGCTGCATAATTCCAATATCCTTGCATCTTGTCATCTTTCCAAACACTTAAATCGTCATCCTTGATAACTATCCCGTCAATGGCATAGCCAAAGTTAGGTTTCTCTTTTAGAGAGAATAGTTCATTGAGTAAACTACCATCCAATACCATAGGGATATCAAACCCCATATCAGCCATCAGGTTACGTAACTCGGGATATGTTTTAACTTTGTCTCTTAACACCTTACTTACATTGTAAGCTTTAAAGTAAAGATAAAGTGTGTCTTTCTCACTAGGATAAAGACGTTTCATAATCCCTGAACAAGTCGTTCTACTTTCAGTTTCTTTTGGATCTAATTCCCACTGTTCGCAATACTCGAGAAGATCTTTGTAAGTACAATAACCTTCACCAGTAACTTTGAAAACAGGAATATCTTTATACTCAGGAATCTCCGTTGGGATATTTCTAAGCATATGTAACCGGGTGGTGATATCGGGTCCTTCAATTCCAGTACCTCGTAGATGACCCTGAACCAGTTTACCGTAATTGTAGATAAGTCTAATGGATAACCCATCCAACTTCTCTTCGTGGGTTACAGTACCCTTTACATTACGTTTACGCCACTGTTCAATCTCTTCTCTGGTCTTTTTCTTAACCACAGAAATCATAGGTTCGTCAATAATAACAGTTTTCAATCCGTTACTATCTTCCACAAACCCAGGTGGTAATCCTGGTCGATAACCAGGATTCTCTTTAAGTAACTCTTCACGTCTGTAAACCAACCGGTCATATTCCGCATCAGGAATAGATGGTTTATCAGCAACAAAGTACAGATAGTCGTGATAACGTATCTTAGCTTCCAATTCAAGAAGCTCTTTTATACCTTTGTTCATTTTAACTCCTTAAACCGGAAGTCTTGCGTTCATCCGATCAATGATCTCTTCCACAGCAAATTCATTGTTCATTACAAAAGAAGTAACTTCTTTATAGAAAGCTTCTACTTCATGGATGGTTAGTTTACCGCGTTGTTTGGCTACTAACAGTCCTTTACGAACTAACGAAACAAAATCGTCGTTATCTTTAACTTTCTCTTTGAGGATAACACGTCCTGGAACATATTCATCCCCAACCAGTAGTCGATATTCCATAACAAAAGAATAATCACCAAGTTTATCAACTACTATGTGTAACTTGATAAAGACTTTATTATTCTCTTGTTCATCTACTGATTGTTCAAGATCAACATAAACTTTCTTTACCAGTTCAATTACTGCATTACCTTTGCGCCTGGAATACCAACTCTGATTCTCGTATTGGTACATCAAACCACCGGTAAACAGTTTCAGTTGTTTACTAATACGTTTCCTTGGGTTAGTACGACTAAACTGCTCACGGAACTGTACAAGAGCTCCAAAGTCACCCTCTAGAAGACCACCACTATTATCAATCATCTCACTAACGTGATTTTCCAAAATACGCATTGTAATTGGTGTAGTGTGAGTAGTTGTGTGAGATTTGATGTAAGCATTCTTTATATCGCACAAAGTCATCAACAAGGTATAGATGTTTGCAGAACTTCTGGAAATAGTAGCAACGATTTGATTAGTACTATTTTGAAATACAACCAAGCGGGTAACAGTGGAGTCAAAATGTTTCATTATTAAATCCCCTTTAATGTGTGTTTACATACTGAACAATTCCTTGCGCAGTACGTTTTAATTTATCGTGATTATGATCATGTCCACGTAGACTAGATTGATAAGTACCTTTGTCAGTCTCTACTTTAACTAAAGTGAACTTTTCAAAGTTTAATACAATCTCTTCTCTTTCGTATATAACAGTGGTTCCCATTTCTTATCCCTAGAATATATTTAAGTTATTATTAAACCTGTACAATAAATGATCCAACTCTACCTTGTTACTTCGAAGATGTGTTGAGATCAAATTAAAGAACTTCTCTTTTCTAGCTATAGCTCTTAAATCTAACTGTCTTCTGATTTCAGATAAAATGCCTTCTAGACTCCATTGTCCTAACACATCCCTAAAACCAAAAGTCTGAACACCCAATACAAAGTTAGCACTAACGTGTCGTTTACCTTGGGAGAAACCAAATGTTAAAATCAAAGCTTCCTTTTCACCTAGATTTATTTTGTAATTAAAAGAAGACTTTACACTATTGACGTTACCTAGTTTTTCATAATCGTAAAGAACTTCCTTAATACACTTATGAAACAACGTTAAAAGATTTCCTTTACTTCGACCTTTTCGCAATTGTTTTAATAAATCATCTACAACTATTTTAATTTCATCTGGAAACGTATCGTACTCATTAGTAACAGTTTCCATAAAGAGATTATAAACTTTCTCTCTGCCAGGTTTACTTTCAAACTCAAATCCTACATTATAACAACTTTCAGACTGGGTTGGATTAAACCAAATATCAAAAGAGAAAACACCAGTAATTAATCTAGTGACTTGGACAGAGGTATTTCCAACCTTGGTAGTTAGAAACGATTTAGAATAAGAACGCACTTTGTTATAATTCATAAATATTCCTTAACTAGACTTTGGATAAACATAACTCTAGAGCTGACCAAGTGGTCAGCTCTAGAGTTTAACCATTACACTTAACATCACAAAGATTGAATTATATTGTCAATTGATCTAATGGTGACCGGATCTGTACTTACAGGCGTATAACCATTAATACGTGTACCTGTTAGATCATAAACAATGAAAGCTTGTGGTTGATTATTCCAGCTCAATACACCGGTAGTGCCACCGACAGGATCAGAGCTTACAGATAAAGTAACGACCACACAGTTACCAACAGGAGATGAAACGGGAGAAAGTGTGTAATCGTTATTGACGACGCAATGAAGTTGCTGCAACATAGCAATAATACCTTATGAAAATGAAAATTATTATATCTTGTTCAGAACATCAAGGTCGTCGTATTGTTTTAACCAAGCGGTCGTTCCTGATATCTACTCAGTTTAGCAATTTCAACTATCGGATTGAAATCAGTTACAATCTGTTTGATATCTCGGAAGAACTGTTTCATTTGGTACTTCACGATACGTTGTTCATAGACTTTGAGTTCAGCTTGAGCAATAGTATCCATGAACAGACGAAACTCCCTTGCTGTGCGGATCTGACCGTTGGGTTTGTAATAGTAACGGCTGTTGCCCTTATGGAGCTTGATGATCTGATTAATCGGTTTATGTGAATAAGCGTTAATTAATGCCAGTCCTCCTGTTTCGCCTACGAAATGGAGGATGTAAATATCACCAAGACGGATTGTCTCATTGGTCAGATGAGTTTTATCAATCAACATCTTTTTGGTTTCTTGCATATCTTTAGCGCCAATCAGTAGATTAGCCTTTACGTCGTACTGATGCGCATTAGGTTTAATACCTAGCTCTTTGGAGTAAAGTTTCTTCTTACTCTTCCAAGTACCATTGGTATATTGAAGAACCCCAGACGCGGTGCTGTGAGGATTCTTAGCTTTAACTCTTAGTTTTGATTCTAGACTTCCAAGAGCTGTAAGTTCTGCCATTGAGATCCCGGCAGTAACGGAGGCGTGGTACAGATCTCCTTTGATCTGGTCAAAACGCTCTAGCATAACGGTTTTACTGTGTTCGCTATACTTACGGGTGGTGGTCGACTGTGAGGCGTTCACTGTCATGCTCGTCAAGAACAGAACAAGCATTAGGGTTAAAGTCTTCATTTCGATCATTCCTTAAGTTGTTTAAACAGTTTGTTTCAGTGACTTAGAGTAACACTCCTAGTGTGTAACATGTTAATAATATCTACCTGAAAATATATAGAAAGGTTAAAATGACAATTAATCTACCGGTAAATACCAGTGTGGTATTTACCGGAGACAGTTACATAACATATTAAAATGTTAGTTTTTATTTAATAATGGCTTTAGTGTTTACTTTAACTGGGACGTTTAAACCCTCGATATTTAAAGCTATAACGTTGGCATTTGTAAACATGCCGAATTGATTAACGTAATGACTTACAAGGAACAACTGCCCAATTTTATCAAGACGATATTGTTCCGCCACCCAGGAACAAAATCTTCCACGATGAAGTTCATCAAGAGCCACACCGATTTCATCCATGATAAGAGGCATTCCACAGTTCTTACCAAGATATTGGAGTATAACCCATCTAAACGCGAGATTGATCATCTCACGCTCGCCCCCTGAGCAATCACCTATGTCTTTAACTGGGGTGTTATTATCCCCAGTAATAACTGGGAATGTATAACTCAGATCAACATCATCTTCCGACTTACTAGTAGAACAATTAAGTATTTGAAGTCTGTTACTCCAAATTGGTTGAATAATAGCGTTCATGTTAGCAATTACTGCTACCAAGAAATCGTTCATCAAATAACCAATCAAACCTTTTACTGGTGAAAGCCCATCCATAAGAAGAAGAGTGTGTTTTTCTCGTTTCTCTAAATCTTGAATGTTATCCCTAATTGACTGTATTACTGAGTTCAACGATTCTGCTCTTATCAGGTTACTGATGAGTTGGTCTTTACGGGGAGTAAGATCTGAGATAAGTTGTTCAACTTTCTCCTTCACTTTATATTTCCCGTTATTCTCAACTCTCTCTTTTAGTTCCTCTACCAAGATATGAAGCTGGTCTCTTAATTGTTCGTCCCCATTAATGATATCAATAAGTTCCAGTAGTTCTTTAATATCAGTTTTCAATCTTCCAATTGAACGCTGGGTGATAGCAAGTTCACGCTCTACATCTTCAGCTCTTTGGAATAAAGCATTGATATCAGAACTTTCCAAAAAGTTAACTTGGGCTTTCACTTGAACCTGTTCTGCTTTAAGTAAATCGATTTGTTTCACCAATTCATTAAAACGAATAGTTCTCCTGAGTAGTTCGATCAAAGTTGTTAGATCTTTCTTACCAACTTGGTAATGATCAACTATTTGATAAATTACTTCAGAGCTCTCCAAGCGACGTAGGAAGCGATGGAACCCCTGCATAGACGAATACCAGTCTTCATTAGCAGAAATGAAATCTGAGAGCTTCTGGATGCGCTCTGTAAGAGTTTGCTTAACGTTGATTAAGTCGTTACGTTTAATTTCTAACTCTTTAACGTTAAACTTCTCGAACCCGAGTTTAAACTTACTATTACAGTCAGGACAATCTACAGTTTCAGCTTTGTTAAAATGCTCGATGGAGTGATTAATAGAAGAGATTTCTCTATCGACATTATCTTTTTCGTTTTTAACGTGAACCAAATCCTGTTGAGCTTTAGCAAACACCTGTCCTGTGATATCCAGATCTCTAGCACGACTTACCTGTTGTAGTTGATCAATCAACTCATTAGCATAACGGTAAACAACTTCGTTGCTAAATAGTTGATTATTATTGAACAGTTCATGACTATTAAAATAACTTCTAACATTTTCAATTTCTTGTTCAAACAACTCTAAACTAGTTTCAATCATTTCTAGTCTAGATTTATAACCATCCAAGCTTTGGGTAGAAGAATCCAATCCTTGTAGCTGAGTTGTAACTTCCGCTAAAATAGTTGTGAGTTTCAAATTCATCTGTTCACAACGATCAAGATCTTTGTATCTAAAATCCAACTGTTCCTGATAAGTCGATTTTGGAAACTTGATTCTACTATCTGTACTCATCAACTTGGAAACAATATTACCAATCTGATTTTTCAAATCTCCATACTGTTCAAACTCTACATTACTAAACATTCCGTGGATTAGTAATGCATTTTTAATCTGATTATCCATTAAAGAGATTTCTTTTTGCAACTCTTCTGGTGATAGAGAAGCAAGTTGTTTAGCTCTAGACTCTTCAGACACCAGTCTTTGACGCTGGGTCTTTAATCCACCTTTAATAGTACTAAGGTTAGATTTGAGTTTATCAAATACTTTTAATGCATAAGTGGTGTCATTGGGATTGATTGTCATCAGGAAGTCTTTACGCCGAGCTGTACTCAAAGTAGTAAAGAGATCCCTCACGTCCAAACCACTTAAGATGTTCTTGATATTGTTATTGAGTTTGAAGTGGATTTTAACCAACTCCTTTTGCACCAATAGTGTGTTACCTTCGTTAAGGTTCTTACCATTGTGAATAAACTCATGGTGACTTGACTTACCAGTTGATGATTTGAGGATATAAGTTCCGTTTTCATTAACTAGACGTACTTCTTTATAACCACCTTGTTCATAACTTCCGTTGTCAGGTGGAAGTGGAGAAAGTTCCTGTAGCAATGAGGTTTTACCAAAGCCGTTTCTACCAAGAATAATGTTAAAGATTTCTTTGGTATCAAGCTCAATGTATTTAACACCCTTTTTATAAAGAGGGGTGTAATTTTTCAAAATCAAACCAGTTATCATAGATTCCTCTTAAAGGATTTTGTTATGAATGTATTAGAGTGTTATGGTGTTGCGGTGGTAGCTGAGGATAAAGCTACTGACACTGATGAAGTATTGGTATATCTTCCATCTCTATATCCAGAAGCTGATGGTGAAGTGGTAGCTACCGCAGAAAAGAAAGATGTAACAATAAAGTCCCCGACAGGAGATACACACTCCAGTTCTGCTTTAAGTTCAAATGCGGTGATGATGAAGTGGTTACCTTTTAATACCAATCGTGTCACGGCTCCAGATGTACGTAAAGGAAGTAAAGTTGTAGTCTATAAGTTTAAAGGTCAGTCGACATTTCGGTGGACATACTTCGGTTATGACGGTACTCTCAGGTTAGAAACAATAATATACGCTTTCTCTGCGTCTCCAAATGTAAAAGAGGATTCTCCCTTTACGCCTGATAATTACTATATCTTCTTAATATCTTCTCATACTGGTAAAATTCAGTTACTCACTGGTCAGGGAAACTCGGAGCCGTGTAGTTACGCCATCACATTAGACACTAAAAATGGGGGTTTCTCCTTAATTGACAGCGAGGATAATACATTTTTATTGAACTCCATGAAACATTTCTGGTGCATGTCCAACCAAGAAAAGTCAGTTATCGCGATTGACAAGAAAAAAATTATTGCTAGCTGTCAGGACGAGATGTTATTGAACGCAACTAACCATATTGGGTTGAAATCCAAATCGATCACAGTGGATTGTGAAACGTTTAATATGTCTGCGGGGACAAGTAGTACCATAACGTCTCCCATTATTACCTTTAACGGTAAAATAGTACATAAAGGGGACATGGAGCAAACAGGAACGCTTACCAACACAGCTGGTATTAGTTCTGCTGGTGATGTTTCCGCTGGTGACATTAGTATGCTCAAACACGTTCACAGAGAACAAGGTGACGGTAACGATACTAGTATCGCGCATTAAACAAGCATAAAAGTAACTCTCTACTCCCAATAAGGGAGTAGAGAGTTTATGTTATTAGTTCTTGAAGAACAAGTTCTTAGGACCACCCTCCCCAGGTTTTCCGTAGAATACCGGGATTGATTGTCCAGCGTTACCAATGTTCAAACGTTTATCTTCGAACACGGGGAAGAGTGAATTGCGCATACTGTTAGGATCATGGTAAGTAAACTTACCGTTATTAATAAACCCTACAGGAACGCTAAATGCAAGCGGTTCGACATTAAACCCTTTATTGTTATACCTTCCATAAACAACAAACTGCTTATTACTATCTCTAGTTACAAACAGTTCGTCACTATCAGGAAAGTCTAGGAAACTAGCATTGTGTATTGGATACTTCAATGTTAACGTTTCACCACCAATAGTAATTGCCGAACCCATTGGATAAAGTGGAATACCTTGAACCTTATCCATCACTCTACCGTTAATAACTACAAATCCATCTGACTTGGTAAAGAACCCATAGTTATTAGGTGTCTTCCTAAAACTCCACATCCCTTTCTTAAACATCACTGGGGATTGATAGTTCACGTGAACACGATGAGGGATTTTCTCCCCATACTTGTTCAGAGAGTCGTAATCAATCTGGTAACCTTGTACAGGTGAGTATGGGAATACAGGATCAACAGCATCATACTTAGGTTCGAAAATAACTTCCCCAGTTTGCTTGTTAATCTTGATTCTCATTTCCACATAGAAGTTATTGAAAGGTGCAACGTTAAGCATAACTTCATACTTAGTTTCCCTTGCGTCATCCAATACCTTAAGTGCGTAAACATCCATACCTGCTAACTGGTCAAACCCAAACACAGAACCTGTGTCAATATCCAAACTTGCTTTAGTATTAACATTGGTCTTGTTAACAGTAATAGAAGAAGCAATAGAACCATTAGCTACTACAGTCCTGATATTCTCAGGAGTAGTTTGAATGCTACAGTTCTTAATTACCCCATAGAAACAATCGGTGTTATCAGATTGCATCTCTTTACTATCAAGGGTCTGGGTGATCCAATACAAGTTACCTTGAAGTAGGAAATACTGGGTATAACCTTTCTTCCAATCAATAACGTGGGTTTTAATCCAGTTAGTAATTTCCACACTAAGTTCAACTTCGTTAACACCTGTGATTGGATGCCTGTCGGAGTTTTCATCTAAAGTGTAGTTGGTGTAACCTGTGAAGTTATTCCAGTTATTAAAGACCACTGGGGAGATATTCATCGTAGCACTTGTTTCATCGTTCTCGATTAACATACTTGGAACGTAAGCTTTACGATCTTCTACCCATTTGCTAGCTAGACGTTTTGGACCGACATAGCCGTTAGGTTGTACTACAGGAGTTTCACTTTCAACTGTTACAAATCCCCAACGGTAATTGTTCTTCCAATCTCTGGATTGAACCAGATATTGAACAGTTTTGTTAACTGTGTCAACTTTAACTGGGATATGACGTAAGTGGTCGCCATAGAACATGTCACCATTGATTACAGACTGGATGTTGTAACTGTATTCAGTAGGAGTAGGGATAGGTTTATCTTCCAGATTGATAAAGGAAAGAGTAGAACCAATTTCGTGTCTGTAATACCCAATGTACTGGCGGTTATAGAAGTTGTAAGACTTCATATGACCACCTTGGGTTTCAAAGACACCCCCTAAAGCTGCTGGGTGAGTTGGAAGCTCTTTAATGTCACCAGGATACATCTTAAACAGTCCATCAGTTACTACTTCAAGATTGTCATTAAGTTCCTGTTTAACACGATTCCAAATATCACCAGTTTCCACATTTACGATCGAAGTGAATGTCCCAGCGTTATCATTGAAATCTAAATTAAGATCCAAATAAGCGTGAACATAGTTGCTGCGATTGACAGTGTACCAACCGATACTTAACCTAACTGTAGCTTTACCTTCAAGACGATTACGCCAAGCAAAAGAGACTAATTGACAACGAGACTTGTCAATATGACGAACCAACTTACCGTAACCTTGGACATCGTACTCGATAATGTCTTTTAGTTTAATATCTAAACCAATAACACCAGTATCCCTTAACACAGAGTTGATCTTGCCATGGGTGGGAACCAAGAACTGATTACCATACTTCTTATTGGTCTTGTAAACTAATTCATCAGGTAAAGATAAACTCGGGTACGGATAATCCTTCTCAAGCATGGATCTGATAATGAAATCCAACTTAATAACGATTTCACCATCAATTGTACTTTCAGAACGAGGACCTGGCCAAAACTTGTTAATTACCATATCAACAAGTTCTAACTCTTCCTTAGAGTAAATAGAGTTCCTACTAACCGGCCACATTGCATTTAATCCACGGTCAATGTATTCCATGAATTTGTTACGGTGACGTTTCACTGGATCTTTCGGGTAAGTTAAATTCAAAGCTCTGTCAAAGAACCTACGAATCGGACTATTTAAAGGATCATCAGGAATAGGAGGAAGATCTCTATTAACAATAAAGTCAAACCTTGAACGTGCTTTACTGTCTAGTGGATATTGAGAACTGCGAGGCCAGACTTGGTTAGCGATGTAATCAAGCATAGGTCTTTGTTCAACAGGAAGAAGTTCACCAAGATCCATGTTAACAAGAATATGATAAAGCATATTCTCTCTAGAAGCAAATACACCACCAAAGGCTTTGTTGTCAGTCTCTTCTGTATCAAACACATCAAAAGGAAGATGATTTCTGTTAAGAGATCTTACCTTTTGAACCCCACCTTCCAGATAGTGAATTGTAGAGCGCTCAAACAACGCCTCAGCGCTTCTAAGCATTTCTCCACCACCTTGTCCAGCTAACTTATCAGAAGTCATTGTGACAGGTCTGGTGCGTCTTGGGACAATCCCCTTTTCGTAATACCTTACTTTAGTTCCACCCCAAGGAGTTTGAACTGTTTTAACAGTATCTGGATTTGGGTCAGAGAAGATGCCTATAATTGGAGAGTTGTTCATCATTGGATAAATGAACATTCCAGCTGGAGTACAAAACTCCCAGTTAGACTCACCAATAAAGTTAATAGGGTTTGCTGAGCTTTGTTCTGGATCGTTTCTATTAATGTGGTAGGTAATCTGACTTACCTCGCCAAAGATTCCGCCAGAAGCGATTGGGATAGCTTTAGCTGGGAGATAACTATTAGGGTCAATGGTTACACGATCTTTAACAAGATAACTTAAACCCTCTGGATTACAGAACAAGTCTTTACGAGTACCCGCAATGTGATCATCAATAGAACCCATTGCAAAGTTATCTTTATTACCCAAACCTACTGTTACTTTAGTTTCACCATGTAAAGCGCCTTTAGCTTCTGAGTGACCTAGAATTAGGTTATTAAGATCACTACTAAAGGTGTTTACTTTAGTTTGCATTCTAGCTTTGAATTCAGCAATCTGCTTTAACTGTCCAGCTTGATCACCTTGTAATTTATCTCGTTCTCGTTCTACTTTAATGAAAGAGTTAAGTAACCCACCTAGTGGATCTTTCTTATCTTCCAATATCGGTAGAGGTCTGTCCTTATTAACATACATAAAGACCAACTCCTTTAAAAGAGAAAGGGGAACTCAATCCCCTTATTAATATATCAGCTAATAAGTTCTGACGCTTTAAGGAACTTGTACTCACCAGTTGTACTAAGTAGACCTTCACTTGCTGGAATACCAGTTTCTCTAACTCGAGTTATTGGGAATCCAGAAATAGCAATAGGACTGTAACGTTCAATTGTGTTAATACCCACTTCGTTAGTAGTAACTTTTGCTACCAGTAACTGAACTCCTGAAGTATATCTAAGTTGTTTGGTAATTTCGTAAGTAGCGGTAGAACCGTTAAGACAACAGTACAGATAGAAAGTAGTGTTCTTGTAAACAGTTGCGATTGCACTTAGGTTAAACATAACCTGTTTAGCCTTTACGGCAATCCCGTTAAAGACAACTTCAACGTCAGCACTTACTCGCAGTACCCAAGGATAACTTGGAATGTCAATACCTTCATCATTCTTATTAACCAACATGATTTCACTAAAACTATTTAGATCATCAATTTCATTTAATTGGTTAGCAGGTAATCCAAGTGACTCGTAATCTCGGAAATGGTTATCCCAGGGATTACTTTGCAAATAGACAACTGATAAAGGTGGGATAACATCCAGATCTAACTTAGGTTCAAACATAGAGTTTGGCCAGCAAGCGTTTACAGCGTTATCGATAATCTTCTTCATCCTGTCTCTAAGACCCTGAGACGACGTTACAGTAATCGGACCAAAGCCGACTACCCAACTATTAGCCATCTCACTTCCATTCAAACAAAAGCTTTCTAGAGACCCTAAAGCGATTTCCTTTAGATACTGTTGTTCATTTAGATTAGTGAACGTGTTATTAGTCACATTCAGAACCGGTTTTACCCAGTTCGGATCTAAAGTCAACGTATTTGTAACTGTATCAAAAAGATAATCTACAACAACCACAAACCACTTACCACCTTGTCCGGTGTTACAAAAATGTGGAGCTAAAATTCTAACTCTAGCTTGAGTTTTGTTATTAGGATTTTCAAGAATGAAATAAGAACGCCGTTTACCAACTGAGAAGTTGACAACAGGTTCGTTATAAGTTACTAACGAGGAAAGTAGTTTACTTCCATCACCCTTAACCATGTTGCATAGGTTAAAACGATTTTGGTTTTTACGTCTTACTCGATCAACGTTATCGTAGTTAAGGGTAACAAGAACTGGAGTAATGGAACTACTAGCTGATTTAATCTCACTTACTAAGAACCGGTAGACTTTAGTTGTCCAGTTACGACTGCGATCTTCCCCACCTAAACCTGCTGGAACATAATTACCTAAAGTTTCTTCTTCGCTAGTTTGATTGGTATTGACGAACAGATAAATATAGTCACCAATTTTAGCAAAATGTGAGTTAGCTATAAAGTCCTCAGTTCCTACAGCATTTTTGATTAAAGTGAAATCGATTTCTTTATACTGGTGTTTTCTAGTATCTAAACTAGAATTGCTATAAGAGATAAAACCCCGTTTAGCAACACTGTCTAAAGTAATAATGAAATCGTCACCAGATCCAGATAGTACAGAGTCAGGAGTTAAACCAGCTGCTGTAAATGCACTGTTGGTGTAACGTTCATTACTATGTTTAAACTTGTCTTTATTATAACGGTTAATTAGTTTGTCGTTATAAATATAGTAAAGACCGCGTGTACCACCATAGACACGTTTTACTAAACCAATGATCCAGCCATTAGCTTCCTTTACAAAGACGCCGTTTTGGTACTCGACTGTGTTCTCCACCACTCCAGAGTTAATAGGGGGTGGTAAGTAAATACCAGTTCCATAGAAACTAAGTGGTAATTCGTTTTGCAAAATCCAAGGATCTGTTTCTGGTTCGGTTTCTTCAATTACTCTACGAAGTCCATAAGGGGTAGAGTAAAGATCACTACGTTCACCATCAAGATCTTGTTGTGGATGTGCTGTATCAAAGTTACTCAAATTACCTAATTCAATATCAGACGGTTTAAGACCGTGGGGATTAAGGTAATTTTGAATATGGGAATATAATTGATCTTTCTTAGCTTTGTGCTGAAGATTTAACTGAGCAAAGATATCTTGTTGGGTTTTCTCAAGTAACCCATCTACTGCTGCATATTTACTTTTTTCATCAGCAGTGAAATGTTTAAATAGTTCTACCAACCCACCAAATCCAATCATCTCATCTGGACTTGTCATATCCATTAAGTGATGTGCACTCGGTACAGTAGCTGGAACATTTACTACATTTTTGTTAAAATCTACTACACCACCTGAAACTCCCATATCTTCGAAGAGTTTAAGCAGTGTTTTGCGACTAATGACAGGACTACCAACCTTTTGGTAAATAACAACTAAGTCGTGTTTGTTATTTACAAGGTGCGGTTTTAATTCAATATAAAGGGAAACACTTTTACCAGTTTTAACAGTCAGTTCTGTAACTGGTTCAACTGGTTCATAATCAACACCTTTGGTTAAAAAAGATCCACCATTTAAGATGCGAAGAGAATCAGTGTAAAAAGGCGCTTCCTCTGGTACAATCCAAAATCCGGAAAGGGTAGAAGTATCGACAAGATCTTCTTTACGATAAGCCGAATTGGATCCCGTATAGTCTATGTCGACTATATGTAAATCTTTCATGGGAACCTCAGATGTGATTAGAGAGTGCGATCAAAAGATCGCACTCTCTAAGTGTTTAAAGGTTACTCTGGTAACAAGTCTGTTGCTTTATTAAAGATATTACTTGCTGATGTTTGAGTATAAACGGAACCATTAGTAGCTAGGATAGCACTACCAGTTCTAACATCAGTAATCCCCAACCCATCAATAGTAAATCTATCGTAGCATTCAAGGAAATCAATCCCTGAAGCATTACAAGTTAACCTTGCAACCATCCCATTACTGGTTGACTCAGGAGTTTCCAGTTCGGTAATAACGTAGTTAACAGAACCTGACTTATAGTTCAGATAAACATACAGAGTTTTGTTAACTGGATTTGGGATGGTGTCAGTAATATCAATAACAACTTCTGGAATACTGTACTGTTTACCACCTACAATACACATAGGAACAGCTTTGCAATACAGAACGTATTCACCAACAACAGTTGACTTAGTGATCACTGGATCATCACGATGGGAATAGAAAGTAAAGATAGGAAGTTTACCGTTATCAAACAACCTAGCATTCTGACCAGTCATCATAGTGGCTACTTTCGCAGCGTTGTAAACTGTGATGTGTAAATCAGTTGCTTTACCTTCTACTGTTTGAGACAAAGTAGCTGTTTTAAAGTTATCTACTTTATCCAAACCAATTTGATCTTTGTTAACACCATGAGCGTCAGATTTATTAGATTTATGTCTTTCTAAGAGTTTAACTGTTTGCTGTTTAAACCCGTTGATGTAGACGTCTAACTTCTCTTCAAACGCCTCTAACATCATCGTTAAGTTACCCTTACCAAGGATATCTTTTTCAATGAGCATTTCCCAAGCATTAATCAGATCAGTAAATCCAAAGAAGTCGTAAGTTAAATCGTGTTGGTGAAGCTTGGGATTAAACCACTCTGGTTTCCCATCGATATTATCCCAGTCAACAGTTCGGTCATCTTCAGCAATAGCTTTTAGCATTAAGATGATATCATCGTTAACTTTGTTAAAATTACCCACCACTTGATAACTACTATACCATTCGGTAATCTCTGGTTTAAGTAGTTTAACAAACAACCCAACAGGCTTAGCGGTATATTCAGTTAACTTTGACATAATACCGTAGAACTCATAGTCCTCATCAAGGACCATTGGTTCACCGGTTTTAAAGTACATCTTAAAACTGTTAATGTAAAACGGAGCAAATTGTGGAACAAAGATTTCATTGTTCTTTTCTTTACTTCGTCTTCCATACTCTTTTGGGATAAAGTTAAACTTAGAGTTACCTTCTAAATCTAACTTAAATAGAGGAACATCTGGAGTAAGCATCATATCGATACATCCTTCTTAAAAGAAATACCGGTTATGTTACTTCCAAGTACCTTGAGCGAAACCACGAATGGCTTCTTTAAGGACATTGACGTTTACCAGAAGTTCAGTACTAGAACCTTGTAGATCTGCGACAGTCGCCATTCTCCAATCTTCAAGATTAGTAACACCTAATGACTCCAAATTACCTTTATGAGCTTGCTGAAGATTGGCTTTTAGATGTTCTTCCAATAGTTGTTGTACAGCTAATGGATTCTCAGTACCGGACATCGCATCGATATAACTACGCATGACCGTAATCATGTCTTGATAGTTATAAGTATCTGAAGCTGGATGTGGGTGTGGATCAGCTGGCCATTCTGTTGGGAGATTAATGATCTTATCCCAATCTTCACGCCGAGGTGCAATCTGAGCGTTGGCAACTGCTTCCAAGTACTTAATTTCATCAAGTACGAAATCACCACCGATGGTGGAATAGTCTAACTCAATGTTAATAGGAGTTGTAACGTTATTGATCACAATCCCACCGTAGACCAGTCGATTGTACTTCCCAATGAAATTGCCAAATGGGAATACAAAAGAGTAATCGCCAGCTTCAAGAGACAACTCTCTCGAACTATCAAGTTGTTTGACTTTTACATTACGAGAAAATAGCGGTGAACAACGTGGGATAATGATGCTACCAGAAGGACTAGCGGGAATGTGGTGAACTTCACCTTTAATATCATTACTCGCTAAATCTTGGAACGGGTTCCAAGGATAAACTAATTGTCCTTGTAGCGCCGAGGTATTATTTGTCATAGATGAACCTCTGTATCAAAAGGTGAAAATGCATGTATAATTACTTATATGCAGTGGGACGTTTTAAAGATTATCAACCGGGATTTCACGTTGTTAATATCTCTTCTTATCCTGTTGGAGATCTAGAGAAACTATACAGTGTCTTATACATTGTAGCGACAGATACTCTTTATAATACGAAGATCTGTTTAACACTTGATGACTATCGGTTAAGTTTTGCTAAAACACCACTGTTTACTATTCAAGAATGGTTAAATACCAAGGTTGGAGATGTGTTAAAACAATCTCCGTTGATTCCTGGAAAAGACCGTAAATTTGTTAAGCTAGAGCGGTTATTTACCCATGGTTATTACCACTATCCAGCAGACCTTAATCTTGCAAAGGATAGACAAAACGAGCTTATTTCAGAAGCGGCGCCGGATGTGCGTTTGACTCACTATAAGTATACAAGTGGAATTAATTACAATGAACAAGCTGATAAAGCACTGTTTAATGTAAATGGTGTTTTCTACCGCACTGTAGGGCGTTCTGACGGTGTTTATGTGCTTGGTGCAGGAACTGACTATGTAAAACTTAAACGTGATGTGAGAGTGTCCGCATTAAGTTTTGAGAAACTTGGTAAATTAAAGACCATCCCAATTACCAAAGATAATCTTTTTGAATACACTAGTAATGATGTTAAAAGTTGGAAAGTTAAACTTGGGAATATCGACCTTAACAATAAAACCATTTGGATGGTTGTTAATGGTCAATTGATTACGGATAGTGAAATGATCTATCAAGTAGGCGTCGATACTGTCAAAGTAGACATGACTGGATTTGATGCCGTTAAACATTATCAAGTTTATCGCGAATACACTCGCACACCTAAACTAACAAACTTTACAAAACTCGATCAGTATAAGAGAGAAGCTTTGCTTATGCATAACTCTTTTATTCTACTAGTCGATAACCCTACATTAGGTATAGAAGTTGTTCCATTGACGACTTTTAATTACCCTAATGTCTTGCACACAGAGGAACGTTTCCAACATCCTATTGTGCTCGATAATGGACTGTTCCCAGTTCCTTACATTAAAACGTACGGAATAGGACAGCGTTTGTTAAACCATGATGTCAGAATCTCTAGACATTACCCTATTCAATCCTCAGGTAACTTGGCAGGAAACCCGTACAACAGTATGGAACTCAACCAAGGTGATCCTGGAGTGCTTCCTAGAGGGTATTTGTTTAAGATCTCAGGCATCACGTTTGAGGTGGTGTGAAATGAGTTTACTTCCAACCCCCTTATCGTTACTTGGAGGGGTAGATAAAACTAAACTACTTAATACAATAGGTATTTGGGTAATGGTGTTTTGTCTAACTTTCTTTTTGTTCTTTAGGGAAGATCCTAATAAACTAAATCAAGAAACGGTAGATAAATTGGTGGTTGCTGTTGATAAGTTTGCTAAGGCTACAGATAGTATTACGCAAGCTGCCGTTAAGCAGCGTGAGTGGGTAGCTAACTTAGAACAACAATTGATCCTTAATAATCGACTTCTTGAACGAGGTTACAAAGGCATCTATGAGAAATATGGATATGATCACACGACTATTGACAGTCCTCTTGATGATCTTTACGCTCGCCAGTTGCTCATCGCAGCCGACAGTGACAGCAGCGGGAAACTACGTGGAGATGAAGTCAGAGTTGACAAAGCTCCAGTTGTACAAGGATCAACTAACAGCCCTAAAACAAAACCTAACTGAAGTTCCTAGCTCTGTTTATATTCCTGATTGGAAAAAACGTGAAGCTAGAATGGATAAGTTAAATCTGTTTCTAGAACAAAATGATTGCACTAAAGAAGTAGCTAAAGATGCTTGTTATGCAACTACTCGTCTAATCCTTATTGCGACTACAAAGGAATTGGATGTTTCTAGTGAACAAATCAATGGGCTGAATCAAGTTGTAGATAAGCTCATTAAGAATATTGATTTGATTATCACTAGCTTGAATGAAAAATAAAAGTCAAGTAAGTTAACTCTCACTCTCCAGTTGGAGAGTGAGAGTTATGTCTTATGTTTACTTATTGGGCCTAATGATGTCTGCAAGTTTTTCTCTAAGATTTATCAAGCTACTACCTGAACTCATCAATACAGCTAGGGTATTAGCAGCCCTCACAAATGACCAGCTAGTTATGACAGGACCAATAACAGCTAATAATACCTCAATGTCACCAGGTAGAGCTTTACCATCTATTGCTGCTTGGCGAATGGTTATGGTGAAGACAATGCTAACAAAGCAAATAACGTGAACAGAAATACACCCAGCTATTGCTCTCATTAGTACAGTACTTAATCCAAATAACTCTCTTTCAATAGCAATATCGTTATCAGTCACCACTCCTGCTGTTTGCGGTATCTTTATCTCTTTCTTGGTTTGTTCAATTGTTTCACTATCATCAATTGTCAGAACCGTGGAAAGAATAGACTTGGCATTGCTAAAGTTCCAGGCTATAATCACAGGCCCGCAGAGCATCAACACCATTTGGACACTATTAAACCAACCCTTTTCATTTTCTA
>OERK01000189.1_pt1 | contig 23071 bp, 23 predicted proteins | sample 1540001 | NCBI WGS metagenome assembly OERK01 (sample SAMEA3891246, study PRJEB23780) | metagenome | biome: terrestrial biome; feature: animal house; material: water of meat washing | place: Italy | collected 2015-05-12
TGCGTTGAACTACCCATCAATGACTGCTCGTCGTCGTCAAAACGCAGCGCATGGCATTGAAGTAACTGGTGGTAAGTTACGTGCGATGATGCCTTGGATTCAAGCAAACAAGATCGTTGATAAAGAGAAGAATTAATTTCTCGAATCAATTGATTTGAATGCGAAAACCCACTCTATTTGAGTGGGTTTTTTCTATTTTTATTGTTACGTGCCTCAAAAAGATGAAAGCAGTGCTTTCATCTTTTTCGTACTTTGGATTCAAGCAAACAAGATCGTCGATAAAGAAAAGAACTAAGGTTATAGTCCGTGCCTTTAAAAATGGGAAAGCAATGCTTTCCCTTTTTTTTCGTACTTTAGATTCAAGCGAACAAGATTGTAGATAAGGAGAAGAACTAAGGTTCTGATCTAGCTGATTTTAAGTACTAAAACCCTGCTTCGGTAGGGTTTTTTTATTGATCTACTATCATGTTTTATATGGGGCAAAGCTATTAATTAAAAAGATGTGAGTATAAATAGGGCCATGATATGGCTATCGGTACACAGCTATAAGTTGATCTTACCCGTGTTCAAAATCGTTATATGGTGTCAACGAGAATTCCATTTCAGTGCTAGATATATGGGTAGCATATATCGTCAAAAAACTATTGGATTAATAACGTATCTATGGGCTTTATTGCAATAAATGAAACTCTCAAAAAAGTGTACCTATCATTACGTTTGGGTTTTTAGTGTGAGTTTTTGATTTCTAAAATAGTAGGTCATGTAAATTTAAGGCTTGATTATGTGATTTTAGTCATATTGTTCAATCACTGAAATTGGGTAAATAGCATGTGAATAAACTTTGAATTTTAGCGAGATGATCGACCTAAATTGAATAATTAGTAGAAATGTAAAGTAAAAAAAAGATGAAAAATGGATTTTTTAGCGGATTAAGAAATTATTCACCCAAATATGTAATTAAATGTAAATTTGAAATGTTAAAAATTTCTAAGATAAAACAGAGATCTACTTAAAATATAAAAAAGCACTAAAATTGTGCATCACTGAAAGTGGTGTAACTATTTTCAGGGATTTATTAAATTAATTAATAAATAAAATGACAATAAAAACAATATATTAATTTTACTTTGTTGAGATTTTAAAGTTGGGTCTCTATTTGAGTGAAAAAGGCTGCATAGATGGTTTTTTATACAGAACAACTAGAATAAAAACACACTTAAGAAAAGCTTGGTAGCCAAACAAGGTCCAGTTTAATTAAGGGTGATCATAACAATTAATCAGTTTTAAAAGAAAAGTCTCGGAGAGTAGCTATGAATAAATTACTACAAGCATCGCTAGTTGCAACGCTAATGAGTGCAGGTTCTACAGCCCTTTATGCAGAGGATGATACAGCATCACGCCCTAGTTATAACTGGGGGAACTGTACTTCTATAGGTTGTGAAAAAGATATTCCTATTAAATTGGAAATTCCTAAAAAATGTGAAGTACTCGGTGGTACTGCAATTACCTTGAATAAAAATGGTGGAACACAAAGTTCAAATTACACTGTACGTAGTAATACGCACTATACACTTAACATTCAAACAGCGAACACAGGTACAAGTGCAAGTACTTATGTTAAACATGAGGACGATGGCAGTGTTCGTGTACCAACAACAATTGTTACAAATAAAACAGGTGGCGGTGTAATTCCATTCGGTAATTCAAATCATAATGGTCTAGCTGACGATCAATATTCTGTTTCGGTAACTAATGCAGCAGTTGGTGCATTCCAACGTGCGGGTACATATAACGATACTTATAAAATTAAAGTTTACTAAGCTGTCATTAAAAAGTAAACATGTATTCTTTTCCGAATTGGTTTGATACTCTCTCCACCCATTGCTCTATTTTATCAGCTGTCATGACTTGAAAATCTCGCCAATAATATTTCATCTGCTTCCATACCATCTCGATTCGATTTAACTCAGGGCTATAAGCTGGAATAAAATACAAATTCGTCGAAAAGTTACTTTTAAGTAGCTCTCTGTAATCAGCCATCTTTTTACTTCTATGAATCGAGGCATTATCAACAATAAGAACCAATGGAAGGTTATAAGTCTGTTTTACTTGTTGAGCTATTCCAGTTAAATAGGCATAAAACCAAGTGCTTGTAACTGACTCTTGTAAACAACTTGTCACCAGTTTCCCCGTTGAAAGCAAACACCCCATGACATTAACTCGTTTTAATCTTATTGCATCAACCGCATGAACATCACCTATCTTTGTCCATGCATAGCGGTTATCAGGTGTAGATGAAAACCCTGTTTCATCAACATAACCTAATATAATTTCACCACGTGCCGCTTGCTCTCGTAATTTTTCAATCTGCTGTGTTGCTTGTTCAAATGCAATCGGATCTCTTTTTTTTCAAGCTATGACGGGTACGCTTGAAGACCATACCTGAATCACGTAAAAACTTACGAATGGTTTCAACAGACACGGACACTTCGTATTCTTCATGTAGTTTGACTCGGATTTGTTCTGCATTGAGTGGACTTGTATTGACCCAATCTAGGATTTTCGCCTGATAGTCTGAGATCAATGTATTGGGCCGACCTGAGCGATGACCTTCTTTAATCGATTCAAACTCATACAATTCCCAACGTCGGCGTTGTAGCCTTATGGTTTCTGGGATACGTTCTTGTAGAGTGGCAACTTCCGCAACACTTTTACCTTCAGAAAGCCAGAGAATAGTTTGGGCACGTTGTCTTTCACGCCAATGTTTTGCATGCTTGGCCAGAAAAATGAGTCGTTCTCGCTGTTCTAAACTAAGTGGTACAGAAACAATTCGAGGCATGTGTGAACATCTGTTAACTAAAAAAACTTTTTCGCATGATTAGTTATTTTTGTCAACTTACTAATCTGGTTAAACTAAGCCTAACTTGATCACAGTATCAGGTTAGGTTTTTTAAAATTATAATAAGGGGTGTAACATGAATAAAATAATAGCGATTTTGGTGTCTTCGATGTTTTATATGTCGGGAACACATGCTGGTGTTTCAGTTGACCCAGTCCAAATGTATATTCAAAATCCCGCAAAGCAAAGAACAACAACATTAACCCTAGAATCTAAAGACGAGACAGAAAAGCGAATTTTTGAAGTTAAAGCATTTAAGTGGACTCAAAAAGACAATGGTGAAAATGTGCTTGAGCCTGACAATAGTTTAATTATTAACCCTAAGAATTTTATTTTACAAGCCAATGGCAAGCAAACCATTCGTGTCGGTTTTAATCGTCCGGTAGAGTCGGTTTTAGAAGGGCAACAAGAAGGGACATGGCGTGTGATTGTTGATGAAATTCCACAGGCTGTAAAAGAATCTTCAGTAAATTTTCTGGTTAGCTTTAATTTACCCCTCTTTGTTGGTAAGCAAGAAGATGTTAAACTAAATTTCAACGTTGAAAATAATAAGCTGATTGTTAAAAATAATGCAAAATCGCATATTCAAATCGCAAATTTGAAAATTGTAGATGCAAATAAAAAAGAAGTTTTTAAAACGGAAACCATGAATTATTTGCTTGCAAATAAAAGCGCGTCCTATGATTTAAACAAAATACGAATATCAAATCCTAAAAATTATTATGTTCAATTGTTTACTGATAAGAACGATAAAATGGTGGAGCTCAAATTCTCGGATTAGTTTGAGGTGGGGAGTTTACGATGAATACGAAAATAAGAATACTTATCGCTATTCATATTTTTTTTGCACTAAATGTGAATGCCAGTGAGGGTATGCTGGAAGAAAATATTGCGAACCTTTGGATTAATGATCTAGATCATCATACAGATGTCGCCTTATTAAAGCAGGGAGATCAATATTATCTTGAATGTCAGGTACTGGCAGAACGTCAAATTTCAACTGCGCAATTAAAAACCTTAGCTTCGCGACCAGAATTCTGCTTGGTGTCATCAAGTAGTGTTCAGTCAACTTTTGATGATTCATCGCAATCCATTAAGCTCACGATTCCAACAGAACTTTTTGAAACGGACTTTAATGCATTAAACAATAGCATCATTCCTGAAAAGGCCAGTTTTGGCGGTTTCATAAATTATGATTTTCTTTATGCAACTAGTAATTCTAATAACTCTTATAGTGGACTGATGGAGTTAGGGGTTTTCAAAGATTATTGGATCATGAAAAACTCGATGTTGTATCAGAATACCCCCACAGATGAGCGAGTGGTTCGCTTAAGTAGTAGTGTCGATTTTGAATTTCCTAAACATATGACCCGCTTAACGATAGGGGATACTACAACTACATATAACCCTTTGATTAATTCTTTACGTTTTGCAGGTTTAAATTGGGGGACGAATTACACTGAAAGACCAAATTTTGTGTACTGGAATATGCCAAGTTTACAAGGGAGTGCACGCGTTCCTTCTACTGTTGATTTATATATAAATGGCGTAAATATTTATAATCAAAAGGTGAGCCCTGGTGATTATAACTTACTGATGGGGGCACAAATCCAACAAGCAGGTAATGCGCAAATTGTAGTTGAGGATGTACTCGGGAATCGAAGTGTACAAAGCTTTCCTATTATGGTGACCAATAGACTATTACGATCTGGTTTGAATGAATATAGTGTTGCAGCAGGTAAACTTCGTTACAACTATAATTTGGATAGCAGTGATTATAGGGACTTCTTTGTGAATACTTATTTTCGCAGAGGTATGTCAAACTCAACTACGTTAGGAAGCAATTTATCTTACAGTAAAGATATACAAAATATAGGGTTCATGTGGACACAAGCGATTAGTAATATTTTTGTTCTCGATAGTGTTGTTCTTGCTTCTCATGATGATGAAAACCAATTTAATTATTCCTATGGGTTATCCGCAAGTAAAGACTTTGGTCGATTTTCAATGGGGGCGAGTTCAAAATATACAGAAAAAGATTTTAAATTTTTAGGAGATGAGTTAGGTGCCAATTCTAACTATCCGAAATTTGAAAATCTTGCATATTTTGGTATGAGTAATGTGCCCTATTTGCATAATCTAAATATTAACTATGCAGAACAAAAATATTATGAAAATCCTGAGTTTCCTAATAGTAACCAAAAGGTAATAAATGTTGGGTTTAATCGGAATTTTGGTCGTCGAATTTCATTTGGTTTAAGCTATTTCAACTCTTTTGGTGATAGGAAAGACTCAGGCGGCATTCTTTCACTTAGCTACAGTTTTGATAATAAGTCCGTTTACTTTAGTCAATCAGCTGACCAAAATACAAACCTCCAGTTAGTGAAATATGACTCCAATCAAGTCGGTTTCGATTATTCTCTTGGAGTAAACCGTCGTAGTGAAGACACGATGTTTAACTTTAATGGTGTTGTTAAAACAGATGTAGGAGATTTAGATTTCTATCATGTGCAAGGTCGTGAAGATCGTGAATCACAGTTAAATTATCGAGGAGCAGTTGTTTGGTTGGGTAATAAAATCAGTTTTACTAAAATGGTTGATAATGCATTTACTCTAGTCAAAGTAGGGGATTACCAAGATATTGATATTTTAAGATCGCTGACCTATGTTGATAAAACCAATAAAAAGGGGTATGCCTTTATTCATGATGTTATTCCTTATGTTAAATACGACATTGCATTTGATCAAAATCAACTACCTATCGAAGATAAAATACAGTATTCAAGCAAACAATTAACAGCTTTAAATCAACGCGGTTATATCATCAATTTCCCAGTATTCCATGCGAAACAAGTCACTGTTAAACCAGTAGACAGTAACAATCGGTCTTTTGCTGCTGGTTCAGAGCTTTATATTGATAATAATGGTGAAGGAGAGGTTTATCCGATTTCTACCGATGGTAGCGTAACGCTTTATGGTTTGATTCCGGGAACATATAAGATACAAATTAAAACTAAAGAAGCACGCAGTTGTTCGGCAGAACTTACAATTACAGATACTAAGAATGATGACAACTCATCAGTACTGGATCTTCAGTGTAAATAAATGGAGTAGAGCCATGAAACTGAACATTATTATACTGCTGTTTTGTGTGGCGGCTACCCCAATAGCTTATGCAAAACAGTGTCAAATTGAGCGTTTAACTTCAAGCCAGTTGAATCTAAGTTCATCGTATCTTAGTCAAGCTGCAACTTCTTTCTCAGTGGCTTGTGATAGTAATTACGCGATTAAATTCAATTCGCGTAATTTAACTAATGCAACAGGGAGTAGTTATTTAGTCAATGAGAAAAACTATAAATTGAGAACTCAAATGAATATTTCAGGAGCAAGTGCATCACGTTGGAATAGCCCTATTGCTCAACCAGCAACTGAGCAAAATAAGTTTGTAGTCTTGGTGCAATTGATGGAGCGCCCAACTGCCTTAACCCCAGCAGGTGTGTATAAAGATAGCTTGTATATTAATTTGATGTTTTAAATTTTAGGTCTTTAAACTATTAATATGTAAAAAGATACCTACTAATCATAGGTATCTTTTTATTTGATTGCATTCATTATCATCAAACTGTCAAATAGTTTAACTAAACTTGGAGGAAAATAAGAAAAGTTTGGAATAACATGATCGGTTCAATGACAACAAAATTATTCAAACAGCACAATTTCCCAGAACCTCAGCGGTTTTATCTCAAGCAACAACATCAGCATAATATTCAGCAAGAACTCTCTATCCTTGAAGAAACCCTCAAACCCAAGTTAAAAATAACCATCGTGACGGAAACATGGTCACCAGAAATCAATGGTGTTGCGAACTCTTTATTACAACTGTGTAAAGGTTTGCAAAAACTGGGGCATCGTATTCAGCTCATCCGCCCAATACAAAAAACCATATGTACCGACTTTCAGGCAGAACAGGAGTGTTTGGTCTGGGCAAAAAGCATTCCTAAATATGCCGACATGCAATTTGGTATGCCACAGTATGTTAAAGTCAGCAAAGCGATTGAACGCTTCGCACCAGATGTGGTCCATATTGTGACGGAAGGACCGTTGGGGTTGACGGCACTGTATGCTGCTCAAGCACATCAAATTCCAGTGTCGAGTGGCTTTCATTCAACTTTTCATGACTTTAGTCGCTTCTTTGATTTGGCTTTACTGGTCAAACCGATTGAAAGTTATCTTCGCTGGTTTCATAACCATACGGTACTCACCTGTGTGCCGAGTCAAACGACGTTAAATCAACTCCAGGCCTTTGGAGTGACTTGTCCTTTGGTTGAGGTTGGCCGAGGGGTGGATACAACTCGCTTCCATCCAGAGCATCGCTCAGAACAATTGCGTCAGCGTTGGCAAGCAGATGCCAATACTACGGTGCTGTTATATGTGGGGCGTTTATCTCCAGAAAAAGAAGTCGATGTGCTCATTCAAAGCTATTTGAATATCAAGAAGCAGCAATCGCGCAAGTTGAAAATGGTGATTGTGGGGGATGGGCCAGATCGTAAGCGTTTAACGGAGATGGCAAATGGCTCAGATGTTATTTTTACGGGAAGCTTAACAGGGCAGTCACTCGCTCAAGTCTACGCCAGTGCAGATGCTTTTGTTTTTGCTAGTCAAATAGAGACTTTTGGTAATGTGGTACTCGAAGCCATGGCCAGTGGCTTACCTGTGGTGGCCTATAACTATGCCAGTCCGCAGCGTTATATCAAGCAAGGTATAACAGGGTGGTTGAGTCCTTTTGGACAAGTGGCACACTTTATGCAAACTATTATTCAGTTGCCAGAGCAAAAGGTGCTTAGATGTATGGGAACTCAAGCGCGTCAAGACATTGAGAGTGTAGGCTGGCAGTATCCTGTGAAACAGTTTGAGCAAGCCTTATATCACGCGGCAAATATTAAGGCAGCACCTTAACCAATAGCTGTATTAAAAGCGTTAGTGATAAAGACGAGTTGGGTAATTTTGATGGGTTTTAACTTAAATCATCAAACTGTCAAAAACACCCTTTAATATGAGCTTAACGAGAAGCGATTTTGATGAATTAAATCGTCATATAACAATGATTTTCCAGCTGAACTTTCAACATTGTTGTTAAGGAGAAGTGGTATGAATCTTAAAACTGCAAAAATAAGAATATTAGATTTAGATTTAAAAGGCTGTGTCTATCTCAATCATTTTTCCCATTCGCATGCTGTAGCCAATTTTTTTAAGCGGATCAGTCGATTGGGAGATGGCATCTTTTGGTACACGATGTTGGCTTTAACTTGGTTGTTGCAAGGATTGGTCTACAGTTTACAAATCGTGTATTTGGTGCTTGGTTCATTGTGCGGGACTTTAATTTATAAAGTTTTAAAAATCAAAACTATTCGCCCAAGACCCTATCAAGTACATCAGGTGATTCGAATGGGTGAGCGACCGCTTGACCATTTTAGTTTTCCTTCAGGTCATACTTTACATGCGGTGATGGTCAGTACGTTATTGGGCTTTGTACAGCCAATTTTATTGGTGCTCATGTTGCCTTTTACTGTTTTGGTTGCCGCGTCACGCATGATTTTAGGGCTACATTATCCAAGTGATGTGTTGGTCGGAGCGGCTATAGGTGCGGTGGTAGCTGTTACTTTAATTTGTAGTGCACCATTTTTAAATATCGTGTTGTAAAAAAGCCCAATTTTATCTCAAACAAACTAGCGCTTAAATTTCAGAGTTTGCTACAGTACAGCATCTTCTACATTGTGATGAGACTCCACCATGGGCTTACGTTGGTCAGACACTATTGATATTGCTATTGAGTTGTATGAAGCTCATCCAGATGTCGATCCGCAGTGGATTCGCTTTACAGACTTACATGCTTGGGTGTGTGCCTTACCAGACTTTAGTGATGATCCGACCAAGTCGACTGAAGGTTTGCTTGAAGCAATTCAAATGGCATGGATTGACGAAGCACGATAATCCTTGCATCGAAAAAAGCAACTTTTTACAGAGTAAAAGCAGAAAATTGTGCATTATGTCGGTATAATGCGCCAAAATTTTCATGTCTACATTGACTTAAGGAGCCAATCATGGCTATTGAACGTACTTTATCTATCGTAAAACCAGACGCAGTTGCTAAAAACCACATCGGTGACATTTTTGCTCGTTTTGAAAAAGCTGGTCTTCAAATCGTTGCAACTAAAATGAAACACTTGACTCAAACTGAAGCTGAAGGTTTCTACGCAGAGCACAAAGAACGTGGTTTCTTTGCTGACCTAGTTGCGTTCATGACTTCTGGTCCAGTTGTTGTTTCAGTTCTTGAAGGCGAAAACGCAGTTCTTGCTCACCGCGAAATCCTTGGCGCAACTAACCCTAAAGAAGCTGCTCCAGGTACTATCCGCGCTGACTTCGCTGTAAGCATCGACGAAAATGCTGCTCACGGTTCTGACTCTGTAGCATCTGCTGATCGTGAAGTTAACTACTTCTTCGCTCAAACTGAGATTGCTCCACGTACTCGTTAATTCGAAGTATTCAAACCAGATAAGTGTTATTATACTTATCTGGTTTTTTTATTCCCTGAATAAATTTCTGCTCGTTTATTGAGCTTCTCCTTTCATCGTTAGACATGGTTTAGGTAATACACATGAGTACTGAAGTGGTCGCTGTCTCTACAGTTTCGGCTGAACAGCAACAATCTCCATCCGCTCCTGCACAGCAAAACTCTGTTGCGAAAGTGAACTTACTTGGCATGTCACGTCCGCAGCTTGAAAAATTCTTCGAAGATATGGGAGAAAAAAAGTTTCGCGCAGGACAGGTGATGAAATGGATTCATCAGTTTTTTGTGACTGATTTTGCTGAGATGACCAATATCTCAGGCAAGTTACGTGAAAAACTTGAAAAACTTTGTGAAATTAAAGCGCCAGAAGTGGTGCATAAAAATTATTCTAAAGATGGTACGCGTAAGTGGGTGTTTCGTGTCGGTGAGGGCGAAGGCTCTTTGGTTGAAACCGTATTGATTCCTGCTGAGCATCGCAGTGGTTTGCGCCGTACTTTATGTATTTCATCTCAAGTGGGCTGTGCACTGGATTGTTCATTCTGTTCAACCGGTAAACAAGGTTTTCAGCGCGACTTAAACCCAGATGAAATTATTGGTCAGCTATGGGTCGCAAACTATTCTTATATGGAAGATGTGCCTGTAGCTGAGCGTGAGCGCTCGGTGACCAACGTCGTAATGATGGGGATGGGCGAGCCATTACTCAACTATGATGCCGTATTGAGCTCAATGCGTATTATGCTAGACGATTTTGCTTATGGTATGTCTAAGCGCCGTGTGACCTTGTCGACTTCAGGTGTAGTGCCGAAAATTGATCAATTGGCACAAGATATTGATGTTGCATTGGCAATCTCCCTACACGCGCCAAATGACGAACTACGGAATGAATTGGTTCCAATCAATAAAAAATATCCATTGGCACAGCTGATTGCAGCATGTCAGCGTTATATCGCTAAAGACGGTAATGAAAGTGCGCGTAAGCATGTCACGATTGAATATGTGATGTTGGATGGGGTGAATGATCATCCTGAGCATGCACAGCAGATGATTAAACTGTTGAAGAACTTACCAAGTAAAATTAATTTAATTCCGTTTAATCCATTTCCACATGCGCCTTATGGTCGTTCAAGTCGCAACCGCATTATTTCTTTCCAAAAAACTTTGTCTGACGCCGGATTTGTGTGTACGATTCGTCAAACGCGTGGTGATGATATTGATGCTGCCTGCGGACAATTGGTCGGTCAAGTGGCCGATCGAACACGTCGTGCTGAGCAGTGGAAAAAGAAAGTAGCAGAGAAAAACGAGATTCTACGTTCACAAGGATAATATAAGGGGATGCCAATTGAAAAAACCCGTTTCTAAACTTTACCTTGCGCTGACACTGGGTGTGTCAGTGTGGTACTTGGTGGGTTGCCAAACCGTGAATACGAAAGGTGACCCAAGTAAAGCAGTACAAGTTAGAACGCAATTGGCGGCTGAATATATTAAGTCGAATGATTACGATGCTGCGAAACGCACATTGGATCAGGCATTAGACATCGACTCTCGTGATGCATCTGCAAATATGATGATGGGCGTTTTGTTACAGCGTGAAGGCAGTCCACAAAATGTGGAAAAGGCAGAGCGTTATTTTAAGCATGCAATTGCGGCTGAGCCAAAAAATGCACAGGCTCGTAACAACTACGGTACGTATTTATATCAAATTGGGCGTTATAATGACGCGATTGATCAACTTCAAGTTGCAGGTTCAACTTTAGGGTATGATCAACGTTATCGAGCATTGGAAAATTTAGGTCGTGCGTATCTACAAGTAGGTCGAGTGGCGGAAGCAGAAGCTGCTTTTAAACAAGCTCTACAGGTAAACTCAGGTGCCTATCTTGCCATGATCGAAATGGCGGAAATTTCATATTTACGTCAGCAAAATGCTGAAGCTACGCAGTACTATGAACAGTTTGTGCGAGCGGTGGGCGAGAAAAACTTAGATGCGCGTGCGCTTTGGATTGGGATCCGAATTGCGCGAGCAAATCATGACACGATGGGTTCGCAAGTACTGGTCAACCAGTTACGTGCATTGTATCCAGACAGTCAAGAATACAAACGTTATTTGCAATTACAGTACACTACTGAGGCCGTATGGAAGTAAATCCTAATTCACCACAATCGAATGGTTCTAGCAATGCTTTAGGAAATATCCAACGTCCGGGTGATTATCTTCGTCAAATTCGTATTACACAAAAACGTGAATTAAGCGACGTTGCCAAAGAGTTGAATATTCCACTCAAGACTTTAACTGCGCTTGAGCAGGACGAATATACGGCGCTTCCAGAAGCAACCTTCATTAAAGGTTATTATCGTACTTATGCGAAGTTCCTAAAAGTGGATGCTACTACGATTATTCAGCGTTTTGATGACATCTATGCCAATGATACGGGGCTATTGCCAAATCACGCATTGAATAATTCACCGATTAAAATCATGGGTAAATTACCCGGTTCTAACCGTGACCGTAACCGTAAATGGTTGAAACGTGGACTGATTGCGATTGTTGTAATTGCGATTTTGGCAGCGTTGTTCGGCATGATTCAGAATTGGTCAGGTAGTACAGATGAAGCTGCGACTCCGCAGACAGAATCTGATGTACAAATCATCAATATGAATGGGGCTGCTGCAACCACAGGGGATCAGTTGAAACTTGAGTTCAATCGTCCTACGTCTGTACATATTGTCGATTCAACTGGGAAAGTACTGGCAACAGGGCGTCAAGCCTCTACACTTGAGCTTGCTGGCGAGACACCTTTTCAAATTCGTATCGATGATGCTGCTGCTGTGTCACTCAGCTTAAATAATGAAAGTATTTCATTGTCACCATATACCGTCGGTGGAAAAGCAGATTTCCGCTTGTCACGTTAATGGGATCAAGGAAAAGCAATGATTGTAAATCCAATTAAACGCAAGCCTACTCGTAAGATTCGTGTAGGTTCAGTCTATGTCGGTGGCGATGCACCCATCAGCATTCAAAGTATGACCAATACTGAAACTTGTGATGTGGAAGCAACGCTAGCGCAAATTCAGCGCTGTGCAGATGTAGGTGCGGACATCATGCGTGTTTCTGTACCGACGATGGAAGCTGCAGAGGCTTTTGGTGAAATTCGTAAGCGTTCATCGGTGCCGTTGGTTGCAGATATTCATTTTGACTACAAGATTGCACTGCGTGTTGCGGACTTGGGTGCGGATTGTTTACGAATTAACCCTGGAAATATTGGCTCTGAAGCTAAAATCCGTGAAGTAGTGGCTGCAGCGCGCCATAACGATATTTCTATGCGTATTGGGGTGAATGCAGGTTCACTGGAAAAAGATATTCAAAAGAAATATGGTGAGCCAACAGGTCAGGCATTGCTTGAGTCGGCGATGCGTCATATTGATATTCTAGACCGTTTAGATTTCCACGAATTCAAAGTCTCAGTGAAAGCATCCAATGTGTTTTTAACCATGGACGCTTATCGCCTACTTTCACAGCAAATTGATAATCCGTTACATCTGGGTGTGACAGAAGCTGGGATTTACCGTACAGGTTCAGTGAAGTCTGCGATTGCATTGGGCGGTTTGTTGTTGGATGGCATTGGTGACACCATGCGTATTTCCTTGGCAGCGGAACCTGAAGAAGAGATTAAGATTGGTTTTGATATTTTAAAATCACTCAGTCTTCGCTCAAATGGAATCAACTTCATTGCTTGTCCAAGCTGTTCACGTCAAGAGTTTAACGTGATTTCAGTGATGCAAGCCTTAGAAGAGCGTTTAGAAGATATTCGTACCCCAATGGATGTGTCGGTGATTGGGTGTAAAGTGAATGGTCCGGGTGAAGCCAAAGAAGCCGATATTGGTGTAGTTGGTGCAAGTCCACGTTCACTGGTGTATCGTAATGGTGAAAAGAGCCATTTAATTGACACAAATCAGTTGGTTGACGAAATCGAAACGATGGTTCGTCAGCGTGTTTCAGAGCTTGAAGAAGCTAAATCTAAAGAGATCATCCGTAGTTCATCATGAGTTCAATTGTCGCAATCAAAGGTTTTAATGACATTCTTCCTACGCAAACACCAGCGTGGAGACGTCTTGAACAGCATCTCGCATCATTGATGGATGCGTATGGCTACCAGCAAATTCGTTTGCCTATTGTTGAACAAACCAATTTGTTCAAACGTTCGATTGGTGATGCAACGGATATCGTTGAAAAAGAAATGTACACCTTCTTGGACAAAGGTAATCCGCCTGAGTCTTTGACTTTGCGTCCTGAAGGAACAGCAGGCTGTGTACGTGCCATGCTGGAGCATAACTTGCTTCGCGGTGCGACGCCTCGTGTTTGGTATATCGGGCCGATGTTCCGTTATGAAAAGCCGCAAAAGGGTCGTTACCGTCAGTTCCACCAGTTCGGCGTGGAAACCTTTGGTGTGGCAACCCCAGATATGGATGCTGAGCTGATTTTGATGACGGCACGTCTGTGGAAACGCATGGGTGTAGCAGATAAAGTTCAACTTGAGTTAAATACTCTCGGTGAGTCTGATGAGCGTGCAGCTTATCGTGCGGCATTGGTGGAGTTCTTAGAATCACATAAAAATGATTTGGATGAAGATTCACAGCGTCGTTTAACCACCAACCCACTACGTATCCTTGACTCTAAAGATGCCAAAACTCAAGCCATTTTAGAAAATGCGCCGAAGTTGCATGACTTTATGGGGGAAGAGACACTACAGCACTTTGCCACTTTGCAGCAGTATTTAACCGATGCAGGTGTGAGCTTCGTGATTAACCAAAAACTGGTGCGTGGCTTAGATTATTACAATAAAACTGTATTTGAATGGACCACCACGCATTTGGGTTCACAAGGCACAGTCTGTGCGGGCGGTCGTTACGATGGCTTAGTGGGTCAGCTTAAAGGCAAGGCGGATCAGTCTGTACCTGCAGTTGGCTTTGCGATGGGTATGGAGCGTCTGTTGTTGTTGCTTGAGCAAGTCGAAGACGCTACACCTATACGTGACTGCGAAATGTTTTTATTGGCAGATCCTGCTTCTCAAGGCAAAGCTTTGGTCCTTGCAGAACAAATTCGTAACCAGTTAGATGCTGCATCAAGCACGCTTCGTTTGAAAGTTGGTTCACATGGTTCAATGAAGTCGCAAATGAAAAAAGCGGATCAGTCTGGCGCATTGTTTGCCCTCATTTTGGGTGAGCGCGAGGTGGAAGCTGCACAGTTTGCCGTAAAAGAGTTGGCAACAGCTGAACAAACTTTGGTTGCGGTGGATGACATCGTGCCATTTATGATTGAAAAATTTTCTTCAAAATAAGCCAAAATATAAGGAAAGGGTAGTCACATGAGCGCATTAAGTGATGAAGAACAACTTGATAGTTTAAAGTCTTTCACTAAGAAATATGGTTCAGCCATTATTAGTGGGATTTTAATTGCGCTGATTGCCTTTTTTGGATGGCAATACTGGCAGAAGAAAACTTTGGCCGAGAACCAAATGAACACGGCTAAAGTTCAGCAATTGATGGATGAAGCACGTGCAACGCAAGGCGATGCATTTACAGCCTTGTCTGCAACTGCGGACAAAATTGTGAAAGAAGCACCAGATTCGGCGCAGGCCATTCAAACGCAATTGTTGATGGCAAAATTGGCCTATGACAAAGCGGATTATGCTAGTGCTGAAAAAGCGTTGAAGAAAGTTGAAAACTCGAAAGTGGATGACGACGGCTTAGTGCAAATTGTGAAATTGCGTTTAGCGTATGCACAATTGGCGCAAAAGAAGTTTGATGATGCGATTAAAAACCTCGCATTGGTAAAAGATCCTGCTTTTAAAGCGACAGCCGATGAAGCTTTGGGTGATGTCTATGTGGCTAAAAACGACATCGAAAATGCGAAAAAAGCCTACCAAAGTGCATGGGATCAGTTGGTTGAACGTAAACAAGAACGCCAAATTTTACAAATTAAACTCGAAAGTGTTGGTATTTTAGTTGATGATCCTGAAATCGAACGTCCACTTATAGAAACAGCAGCGGAAGAAACTGAATGAATAGAAAATACAAAATTTCGTGCGCATTAACCGTATTAACTTTAGCACTTGCGGGTTGTGCAAGTAGCGGAAAAGTAGAAGAAGTTAAGCCGAATCCACTTCCAAAACTGACGCAGGCGAAAACTCTGACTCCTGTATTTTCTCAAAGTGTGTCTTCAACTTCGACTGCTGATCCTTTACGTTTACGCCTAGATGCAGACAACGGTGTAGTTTTTGCACTTGATCCTAAAGGTGTAGTGACGGCATATCAAGGCAAACAAAAACTATGGCAGAAAGAAGTATCTAAAGCCGGTTTGAGTTCAGGCGTTGAAGCTGCCGATGGTCATGTCATTGTAGGTAACGCCAAAGGTCAATTGTTTGCTTTAGATCAGGCAACTGGCGAGCAAAAATGGACAGCACAATTAACGGGTGCACTTCTTGCGCCATCGTTGATTCAAGCTGGTCGTGTTATTTCTGTAAGTAATGATGGCACTGTTTTTGCGCATGATTTGGCAACAGGTCAGCAAGTGTGGACCTATAACTTACCGAATGTACAACTTAGCTTACGTGGTAATGCAGCGCCTGTTCCTGTCGATGCGCGTACAGTGCTGATTTCTTCAGCTAATGCCTATGTTTATGCTTTAGATGTGCTCACAGGTGTGCCACGTATGCAGCGCCGTGTGGCTGTGTCGGATGGTCGTTCGGATATTCAACGTTTGAATGATGTTGATGGTGATCCTGTAGTGGCAGGTCAGTACTTGATTACGACCAGCTATCAAGGTCAAGTGACCATGACAGATTTGGCTTCACAGCAAGTGGTGTGGAGTGAAGACTCAAGCAGTACGCAGCGCCCTGAAGTGGTGGGTAATGGTGTATTTGTGGCGCAAACTGACGGCAAGTTAGTGGCTTATGAAATTAGCACGGGTCAAAAGCTTTGGGAAAATGACAGCCTGCTGAACCGCCAATTGAGTAATCCTGTGATGTTAGGCCAAGACTTGATTGTCGGTGATCTAGATGGCGTATTGCACATGCTGAACCCTGCGACAGGTGAATTGATCGGTCGTGCGAAGACGTCTGGTGAAGTGCGTACTTTACGTGTGATTGATGATCAACTCTATGTTGCAACACGAAAGGGTGCATTAAGCATTTGGCAGAATCGTTAATTCTGTTCGACTTATGTTAAACTAGTCGAAATTCGTATTTTTTTAAATTCCTCGGGGTGTTTGCTTAGTCAAAACCCCGAGTTTTTATTCAGGTTTTTCACCTAATTTTTCTTCCAGTTTCTGATGTTCAGACCAGTCTCACTGGCTGATCTTGAATAAAGGTTAATCTATGAAACCCGTAATTGCGCTCATTGGTCGTCCGAACGTCGGAAAATCAACGCTATTTAACCAGATCACCAAAAGCCGAGACGCGCTTGTTGCTGACTTTGCCGGTCTGACTCGTGACCGTAAATATGGTGATGCTGTATTTCAAAATAAGTCTTTCATTGTGGTTGATACTGGTGGTATTGGCGAAAATGAAGGTGGTATCGACTCTTACATGGCAGAACAGTCTAAAACTGCCATCAATGAAGCCGATATTATTGTATTTGTCGTCGATGCACGCGCAGGCCTGCTCGCATCGGATGAGCAAATTGCGCGTGAGCTACGTACACTCGGTAAGAAAGTTTACCTTGTGGCGAATAAAGTTGATGGTGTACATGCCGAAGCTGCACTTGTTGAATTTTACAAGTTGGGTATGGGCGAACCTATGCAAGTGGCTGCGAGCCATGGTCGCGGTGTACAGCAAATGCTTGAAGATGTGCTTTCAAGTGTGCCTGAAGATGAAGATGCAGATGAGCACGACAAGAACACAGGCTTACGTTTAGCGATTATTGGTCGTCCAAACGTCGGTAAATCGACGCTAGTGAACCGTTTATTGGGTGAAGAGCGTGTAGTTGCATTTGACCAACCGGGTACAACCCGCGACTCGATCTATATCCCGTATGAACGTGATGGCCGTCAGTACACCTTAATCGATACTGCAGGTGTGCGTCGTAAAGGTAAAGTCGATGAAATGATTGAGAAGTTCTCAATTGTGAAAACGCTACAGGCCATTAAAGATGCCCATGTCATTGTGGTTGTACTTGATGCACGTGAAGGTGTGGTTGAGCAAGATCTACATTTGATTGGTTACGCGCTTGAAGCGGGCCGTGCGATGGTGATTGCAATTAACAAATGGGACAACATGTCTGAGTATGATCGCAAACAATGTAAGTTGGATGTCGATCGTCGCTTTGACTTTATTCCTTGGGCGAAAGTGCATTTGATTTCTGCATTGCATGGTACGGGTGTGGGGGATCTATATCCATCGATTCACCGTGCTTATGATTCGTCACATTTGAAAGTTTCACCTGCAAAAATCACACAAATTTTAAGTGATGCTACGGATGCGCACCAACCGCCAATGGTCGGTGGTCGCCGTATTAAAATGCGTTATGCCCATATGGGCGGACAAAATCCACCTACGATTGTGGTGCATGGTAACAAAGTTGATAAAACGCCTGCGGATTATCGTCGTTATTTAGAAAACGTATTCCGTAAAGTGTACAAACTTGAAGGTACGCCAGTACGTATTGAGTTTAAAACCTCTGAAAACCCATTTGAAGGACGTAAGTCACAGGTGGATGAACGTACAGCAGCGCGTAAGCGTCGTTATGTTCAGAAATTTAAGAAAGCTGAGAAGAAATTCAAACGCTAATCAGGCATTAAGTTTTTGATGCTGAAAAGCCCAAAGTGATCTTTGGGCTTTTTTATTTTATCCATTGGAGCGTAAAACCTCGGGGTTTAGCCCATAGGTATCTACACATCTTGATGTACCTAATGCAATTGTTGCGATTTCATTCAGTTCATCTATTGAATATTCTGAGAGCAGTTGAAGAGTGTTCAGTAAAATCGAAAGTCCTGCCAATATTGCAGGTGCACTTTCCAACTTACCTCTCTTCTGCTGTCGGCCTGAAAGACGGGCCAGAAATATACGAATTTTCTGATTTTGTTCATCTTCAGAACGCTGTATTCGCCAAGTCAGTACACACGCCATACTGCTGATCAGGAGCCGTCTTAAAATCGCTGCAGGTGTGGTCTGAAGCCATGATTCAACGTCATGGCCTGCCTGCTTCAGAAGCTTGAAATAGCACTCAATTGTCCAGCGCCAGTAATACCAGGTGGTTAATTCTACCGCATCAATCTCTGAAGAAACATTGCTGATCAGCGACCATCTCGCGACTGTTTTACCTTGAGCATCTTTCACCACAGCAACAATTAATCTGGCTGTAACTGCCTTGCCTGGCTGGGGAGCAACCCGTTGGCCTAAATCATCTTTTCTCTTCGGTTTTGCTGCACGCGTTATCCGAATATCGGTTTCTCCAACATGCAGCATATGCCTGTTTCCTTTATAAGCAATCGGCTTAACTTGCTGAGTTACTACTTTTTCTGCGACTTCTGCAACTTTGTAGGTTTCCCCTTGATGCTCAATCCGATGGCTTTCTTTGGCCCGAATCAACCATTTGAAACCATGGCTGCTGATTTCCCTCAAGTGGGCAATCGAGTCTCCTTCACGGTCAATGATATGGACTTTTGTTTTCTCAATCGGATACTGTTCAATCGTTTTGATTTGTTCTGCGAGTGAGTCCAAATGGGACTTGCGCTCGCTGTATTGTTCACTGAATGTGGAATAACAGCCGGATGCATCTGTTAGCGTCTGAGCTAATGGCGCAATTGGGAGCCCTGATGACGCATCGACAAGTAAACTGCTTTGCAATTCATAGCCTGAATTCGCCTCTGTTCTTTGAAGACGCTGAACCTTATGACTGTGCTTCACATACTGCAGTTGAGACCAGTCATGAACGATTAATGCATACTGATGCGGTGATGTCTTGATCTGTTCGCATGCAAGAAGCTTAATCGGCTGGTTTAATTGACTAAAAGAGATTTTATTATTATTCAGGAATCGCCAAACAGCCTGTGTAGTTGAGAAACTCGACTTTTGGGTAGAGGCCAGGTCTTTGATTGCGGGAGCAAGTGAAGCAAGAGGATTCATATTGAGTTTTACAAGGCTGTTATAACGTTTGACAAGACGCTGATCCAGACCAGAGATGTTAAATTGAAGAGCATGCTCTTCAATTTAACGCAAAGCTCGGAAATTGTGTAGATACCTATGATGTATTGATAGGGGAGTCGCACTGCACTACTTACTGATTTTATTTAAATAGTTTAAGAACAATTCCGCATTTTTCCCACGCACTTGCCAAGACATACAGCGCACACCACCGCCCATATGACAGACATTAGAAGACTGTACTGGAACAACAGTACGTTTGGTTACGCTACGAATTTGCTGTAACGCGACAGCATCTTCTTTAATCCCAAATTGCGGGAAGTAAATCCGTTCAGACGTGACAAGCATGTTGGTGTATAAACCACATGCAGAACCAAATTTTTCATCGTAGATTTCGCTGCCATCATAAGGGGTGATGATTTCACGAATTTTAACATTGGGAATGCCGCGCTTTAAATCGGCTTTAAGTTGCTTGGCATAGTCGGGATGGGTAAGCGTTAATCACCAAGGTATTTTGGTCGACAAAGCTGACCACACCATCGGCATGTTCCAAGCCCCCTTGTTCATCGGCCTCAATGAAGGCAATCTGCTTTGCACCTGTTAGAGCCATGAGTTTCTTACGGGCTTCGCTTTCGGTGAGCTTGTTATCCGCTAGGAATTTGGTGCTGAGGACGAGATTGCCATAACCATTTTCAACCCAGTTTCCGCCATCATTCAATAGCTTGCTTTGAGTAAACTGTAAGCCTGCTTTTTGACTATAGTATTTAAACTCATCTTGCACTTCATCAGAAATGGTCTGACCTTTTTTAGCGCCACCTTGTCCTGCGGCAGTGTAGCGGAACATGACGGGTTGAGCAGGATTGGCGCTGGTGAAGTCGCGCATCCAAATGTCATGCATCGGTGCGATTGCTACATGCTTTTTGCCCAAGGCTTTGACATAGTCGGGGTAGAGGCCTTTGTCCGTCAGAACAACGACATTGTCTCCATTTTTAATAATTTTTTTTGCATAATCGACGTGAAAATCAAAAATATCATCAATCATTTTTGCATAGTACGCATCATTACTTTGAGGCGATGCCAGTACAATTAATTCAGCTTTGGCTACAAGTGGAATCATGCTGAGTACAGCCATACTTATTTTCAGTGCTAAAGATTTCATTATCTGTGACCTCTTTGTAGTGTAGGTGAAGTCCATTTTTATTATGTTCAGTGTAGAGAATTATGCTCTAGTGAGTAATCACCAACCGAATGTACGATAGAAGGTGAGCGAGCATGAGCTATTTTGAACGCTCATGCTATTTGAGTTTAGTGAATGGATAATTGGTCAATAGTGACTGTTTGAGGACTTTGAATGGCAGTCCCATAAGCAAAGACTTCAACCATACCGCCTTGCATGCCCATTTCTGTGGTCGCCAGTCGCATACAAGCAATATGCGTTGCGCCGTGTTTTTCCGCTTCAAGTTTGAGTCGGACAATCGCTTCGCGACGGGCACGATCGACGACACTTTCATAGCTGGTGAGTCTACCCCCAAAAAAGTTTTGCACGGTCGCCAATACATATTTGAAATAGTCATGAGAAATCACAACATTGCTGCTGATCATGTGCCCAGACTGTTCGAAGCTTACTTTGCGTAAATTACCCACGGTAATGTAGGCAAGACGCTTCTCATTCTGTTCAAGCTCCGCCAAATGTTTACGTTCATTGTAGCGACCAAAGCCAAAACCGACGCTAAAGAGCACCGCAAAGATCAGCAGTTGGAAAACTAAACTTTCCATTGCTTAGGCCTGTGTTGGAAATGGATCGGGGAGATGGTTGTGTAACGGTGTGACACGGACTGCAGTGCCATAAACAAATAACTCAGAGGCACCTTGGGCAATATTTGAGGTTGAAAAACGAATACCTACAATGGCATTGGCCCCTAAGCCTTGTGCTTTTGCAATCATACGATTCATGGCTTCTTGGCGGGATTCTTCTAAAAGCTCGGTATAGGCAGTGAGCTCACCACCGACAATATTTTTTAACCCTGCCAAAAAGTCGCGCCCGACATGTTTACTCCGAACCGTACTGCCGTAGACCACATCCAGTTGTTGGGAAATGCGATGTCCAGGAACAGACTCAAGGTTACTTAAAAGCATAATGTTCAATATTCAAATGATTTGATTATCTTTGAAGATAGGAAAAAGCCCAGCAAAAAGCAATAAAAAAGCCCACCGAAGTGAGCTTTTGATGTTGCAAACCTTAGTTTGCTGTTTTGTTGTATTTCACATCTGAAGATGAAGGTTGTTTCACCACTTGATCAGACGTATTGGCTTTTACGCCGCCACCGAGGGTTTTATACACTTCAACTTGGTTGTTTAAGTTTGCTTGTTCAAGCAATAACAACCCTTGTTCCGCCGAGTACGATGTACGCTGTGCATCAAGTACAGTCAGGTAGTTATCGATACCTGCACGAAAACGGGCCGTTGAAAGCTTATAGGTGGTGTTGGTTGCATCTACCAGACGACGTTGCGCTGCTAGACGGTCACCAATATTTTCACGTACTGCCAAGGCATCATTCACTTCACGGAAAGCGGTTTGAATGGTTTTTTCATAATCTGACAACGCAATTTTTTGGTCAGTTTCTGAAATCTTCACATTGGCACGACGTGTGCCCCAGTCAAAGATTGGAATATCCAAGCTTGGGCCAAGTGACCATACAAAGGCACCTGATTTAAACAAATCGCTTAAATCTGTCGATGCATAACCCGCTGTGCCTGTTAAGCTGATGGTTGGGTACAACTGTGCTTTTGCCGCACCAATGTTGGCACCCGCAGCAGACAATTGATATTCCGCAGCACGGACATCAGGACGGTTATTTAACAAGTCGCTTGGCAAGCCCGCTGTCAACGCCGTACTTTGGGTAATGCGTTTCACAGGTTGAGGAGACAATAAGTTTGCAGGAACAGGCTGACCCACCAACAGGTTGAGTAAGTTCTGTGCTTGTGCAAGTTGAGTCTTGTAGTTCGCAACGTCATTACGTGCGGTTTCAACCGAAATTTGCGCTTGACGTACAGGGACTTCGCTATCGATACCGACATCAAAACGTTTTTTGTTCAGATTGTATGATTCAAGCTGTGCTTTTAAGGTTTGGTCTGCCAGTTTTAAGTTGGCATTGGCAAACGAATAGCTCAGCCATGCTTGCGCAACCTGACCAATCAACGAAATTTGTGTTGCATCACGTGCACTTTGAGTCGCTAAATAGCTGTCTAAAGCATTGTCTTTTAAGCTACGAACACGACCCCAAAAGTCTAACTCATACGCAGTTACGCCAAGGCCAACATTATAGGTTGTCATGGGTTTGTTGCTGCTGAGTGTATCTTGGCGAAGCACACTACCACTTGCACCAATGGTTGGCAGTTGGTTGTTTTCGCTAATTTGATACGCTTGCTGAGCACGTTGAATATTTAAAGTCGCCGTACGGAGGTCAC
>OERK01000218.1_pt1 | contig 20335 bp, 21 predicted proteins | sample 1540001 | NCBI WGS metagenome assembly OERK01 (sample SAMEA3891246, study PRJEB23780) | metagenome | biome: terrestrial biome; feature: animal house; material: water of meat washing | place: Italy | collected 2015-05-12
CCGGTTGGCGCTGCCGTTGAGACACTGTTCGATGCTGCGCTCGACCAGCGCATAATCCTCGAGGGGTTTGAGCAGATAATCCCGCGCACCGGCACGCAAGGCGCTGGCGACCGCCTCCATGGTGCTCTGGGCCGAAATGACGATAACCGGAATATGGGGATAGCGCGCAGAGAGGCAGGCGATCACCTCGTGGCCATCCATATTGGGCATATTGAGATCGCAGAGCACCACATCGGGATGGTAGAGGGCCGCCGCCGATAGCCCCTCAATACCATCTTCGGCCTGAAACACCGTTGCCCCGTCCCGTGCGAGGTAACTCACTAACGAGTGGCGAAAAACGGCCTCGTCCTCCACCACCAGGATCCGTAGCCCGGCTTTTGACATCTTGATAAAGCTCTTATTAGTCAATTGGTTATTTAGGTATTAAGACTAGCTCAAAAGTGCGGTCAGCGCGGAAACCCTGCGTCAAAAGTAGACCTCGATCATACGATGGCATCAAGAGAACCCCATCCGTCCGCGCAGCTCTATTCACTCGGGAGGCCCCGCGACTGCGACCGCCATCCGAATTGTGCAAGTGGGCGCCATAAGGGATAATGCCCCCCACTCCAGCTCGTGAAGAAGACCATGACCCCAGCCGAATACAGCGCCCTTGCCCACCCAAGATTGTCCCATCCGGCTCGCAGTCTCTATACCCTGCAGCTGCGCCGACTGGTGCTGGAAAATCAGGCGGCCCGGCTCAACTATCCCGAGCTGGGTCGGGCGCTGGCAGTGGTCGATCCGGGTGATCCCTGCGGCTTTTCGTTTCAGGTCAATGCCCGCCAGCTCACCGAGCTGTTCGATGAACTGATGGAGGCGGGCCTGCTGCAGGTCGAGGCTCAGCCCGAGAGTGAGCACTACCATCAGTGCCCGTTCCAGTTGCCACTGCTGACCCAGAAATTGCGCAGCCCGCTGCCGGAGCGCCCCTTCCAGATGCATCTGCAATGGCGTCCGGACGAAGAGCTGCCCGCCCTCGCCCGTCTGTGCGGAGTGATCGATGCCAGCTACAGCGAAGAGGATCTGGGGGAGTTTATCGCCTACTGGCTGGGGCGCCCCGAGGTGTTCGACTCCCAGCATCAATGGATGCTCAAGTTCATTCGCGCCCTCAAGACCCGCCGCTATACCCGTCGCAAACCGATGGAGGTGCAGGGCTACCAGCAGGTGACGCCGGCCCCGGCAGAGTCGGGCCCCAGCAAACGGGCCCAACAGATGATTGAAGAGGCCAAGCGACTGGCCCAACAGCAGACGCAAGAACCCGCAGCGCAGCAGGAGCCGGATAATGATTGATAGCGGCCCCCGCCTGCAGGCAGAATCAACCCCTTGTCTACCCATCCCTGATCGAGCAGAAGGAGCATTCCATGACTGACCCGCAAGATCCCCTGCGCCAGGAGCTGGAAGAGATCGAAGCCAAGCGCCAGAAGATCGCCAAGGCCAAGCAGGATCACCGCATTCACGACCCGGAATTGAGCCGCCATGTGGGTGGCCTGCTGGAGCGCATTCGTCGCCTGCAACAAGAGACCGGTGGCGGCCAGTATGACTACGAGACCCTGCGCAAGGAGTACGACGCCAAGGCCAACGCCGAGGTGCGCGAGCTGCAGAAGGCGGCCCGTCAGGAGCGGATCCAGAAGCTGATCGCCCAGGCCGACCTCAACCCTGACTGGGTATTTGACAAGATGGATGCCGGTGACCCGGCGCTGCAATACCCCATCGAAACAGCCCGTTACTTTATCAGCGGCTTCGAGCACTGGGAGAAGAGCGGTGGCGGCTGCATGCTGATCTACGGCGACTACGGCACCGGCAAGTCGACCCTGGCGGGGGCGGTAGCGCATGAGCTGATCGCCCGTCACCAGAAATCGGTGATCTTCCAGCAGTGGGCCTCCATCGTCGATCGGCTGTTCTTCAACGTGATCCCCGATCAGGACGAGCGCAACCAGTACCGCCGCGCGCTGGAAGAGGTGGATCTGCTGATCATCGATGAGGTATCGGCCAACCGCGCCAAGATGGCGGAGAGCCAGTCCAGCTTCCTCGGCCACCTGCTGCGCCGCCGTCGCAACCTGTCAAAGAGCGTCATCATCATCACCAACCACACGCCCCAGAGCCTGCATCAGGCGATCGGTGATTTCAGCTATGAGGCGATCAAGGCGTTCAATCCGGTGGATATCCACCTGAGCGGCCCCAGCCGTCGCCCCAGCATCGGCAACTACAACGGCTGATCCCTCCCAAAGAGTGCGAGTCGCTGGCGGCTCGCACTCTCTCCTCCCTGCCAGCTCACAAATAGAAACAACTCTCATTTACAGCAGGCGAACAAGCCACTAGGCTAGCCCCTTTTGCCAAGGGAGCTCATCTATGCCAACCACACTGATTTTCGGAGCCAGCCGCGGGCTGGGCCGCGCCTTTACTCATCACGCCCTGAGCCAGGGTCACCGGGTCGTTGCGCTGGTGCGCAGCCCCGAGATGGCCATGGAACTGAGTGCGCTGGGAGTTGAGGTGATCGAAGGGGATGCGCTGGATCCGGCTGCGGTGCAGCAGGCATGCGTCCGGGCAGGGCAAGATGCACAGGTCGTCTCTACCCTCGGCAGCTTCCGTCAGGCCGCGCCGGTGGACTATCAGGGCAACCGCCATGTAATCGATGCCATGGAGCAGGCAGGCCTGAAACGGCTGCTGCTGGTCACCTCCCTCGGCTGTGGCGACAGCTGGCAATATCTGCCTGAGCGGGCCCGCGCCGCCTTCGGTCACGAGGTACGTCTCAAGAGTCTGGCGGAGAGCTGGCTGCAGACCAGCGCCCTCGCATGGACCATTCTGCGCCCGGCGGGCCTTCAGGATGGCGACGCCACCGGCCGCGCCGAGCTGAGTCAGGGCAAGGAGGTACACGGACTGGTACGCCGCGCCGATGTGGCCGCCCAAGGGCTGCGTCTGCTGGCGGATGAGACGGCGGTGGGGCAGATCTACGCCATCGGGGATCCCACGCTCCAGCGTGGCTAAAGCAGCAGTAAAACCGCTTAACCCCACCACATAACAAAACGGTCAGCCCAAGGGCTGACCGTTTTCGCTTTACCGCACACGCTATCTCACGGGCGCTTGCACCATCCCGCTTAACCGGCAGTCGTCTCACTCTGTACGACCGGCTGACTGGCCACCGGCAACGACTGCTGCCGCTGGCGCAGCAGCAGGCAGGCCAGCGCGCCGTAGAGCAGCGCCAGTCCCCATAACTGCCACCAGTAACGGGAAACCTGCGCAAAGTCGGCCCCCATCTGGTTGAGGCGCAGAAAACCCTCGATGGCGGGGATAGTGGGCACCCACTGAGCCAGCCAGTTGAGGGGCGCCGGGATCAGCTCCAGCGGCCAGATAAAGCCCGCCAGAAAGACCAGCGGCAGGGAGGAGATCAACACCACCTGAGTCGGCAGATCCCGCCGGGTAAAGATCGCCCCCAGCACAATCCCGAACCAGCAGGTCGCCAGCAGGAACGGCAGGGCGAACAACCACAGCTCCAGCGGATCGGCATGACGGGCGATGTTGTAGTGATCGAAGCAGAAGCCGAGGAAGTAGCTCACCGGCAGCAGGAACAACCCCGCCAGCACCAGGGTTCTGGCCAGCAGCAGCGGCAGTACCGGCGCGCTTTGCCAGTAACCGTGCTCGCCGCGACAGCTGCGCTGGTTCTGGGTCGCCCCCAGGATCCCCGCCCCCATCAGCAACACCTGATGGAGGATCAGCACGAACACCGCCGGCACCACGTAGTTGACGTAGCCCATGGTGGGGTTGAACACCGGCACCACGTTGAGGGCCACCGCATTCCAGCCCATGGCCGCTTGTGGCAGCGCCTCGCCGTGGCTCAACAGCCGCGCCACCTTCACCTGCGCGGCGAGAGTGCCACCGGCCTGCGCCAGTCCTTCGGCAATGGTGCCGTAGACCAGAAAGTAGGAGGCATCACCGGCATAGCTCAGGGTGACGCTCTTGCCCAGCATCAGATCCCGATAGAAGTGGTTGGGAATGTGCAGGATCCCGCTCGCCTCCCCGGCCATCATCAGCTGGCGCGCCTCGGCCAGCGAATTGGCCCGCGCCACCAGCTTCACCTGCGGCGTGGCATCGGCCATAAACTCCAGCTGACGGGACAACTGACTGCCATCCTCGTTGACCACCACCACCGCCTCTTCCCGCGGCAGCTGATGCAGATAGGGCTGGGGATAGAGAAACGAGTAGAAGATCACCCCGCCAAACAGGGTCAGCATGATGGCGCGATCCGCCAGCAGGGTGCGCAGCTCGAGGCGCAACAGATCGACAAATCCCAGCATCACTCAGGCTCCTTTTCGGCGCTCGCCACTGCGGCTGATTGACGGGCCAGCTCGGCCTGCTGCTTGTAACGGCGTACCACCAGCAGCAGGGGGAGCAGGAACAGCAGCAGCGCCCCCAGTTGCGGCAACGCCGATGCGAGAGGCAGACCGTAGTTGCTCTGACCAATCTGCAGCTCCACATAGTGAGAGACCGGCAACAGGCTGCGCCAGAAGCGGGCGAAATCCCCCATGGCACTCACCGGAAAGGTGACCCCCATAAAGGCAAAACCGGGCGCAGTGTAAGCCCCCGCCAGCGACAGGGCGCGGGCCGGATCCCGAATGATGCCGTAGAAAAAGGCCCCCATGGTGACGCAGGCCGCCGAGGCGAGCCCCAGACCCACCACCAGCACCAGCCAGCTGCCGTGCATGGGGTAGGAGAAGCCCTTGAACAGCAGCAGCGTCCAGACAATCCCCCAGCCCCAGCCAATCAGCACGTGGGGCAGCAGGGTGCGCCAGAGGCCAAACCAGACACCGCGAGTGGTCCAGTCCAGTCCCAGCCGATCGGTACGGGCCAGCGCATTGAGGCCGAACAGCACCACCAGGATCTGCCACACCGCGGGCAGAATGGCGCTCAGCAGAAACTGGGCGTAGCTGGAGTTGAGGTTATAGAGCGCAGTGACCTGACTGCTGATAGGCACCGACTGCCCGAGCGCGCCGGGCAGCGCCTTGCCATCGGCCATCGCCTCCAGCACGCCGACCTGACCGTTAAGGGTGCCTACCACCTGCGCCAGCGCCGAGTTGACCAGCTTGGCGATCAGGATGAACTGGCCGTTGTTGAACACCGTCACCTGCGGCTGGGTGCCCTGACGGGCATCCCGCTCCAGATGGTTGGGGATCACCACCAGCGCATAGATGTCGCCACCGCGCAGGGCTCGGGCACCGGCATCGATGGAGTCAAACTGTTGCGCCACCTTGAGCCCGGCCGAGCCATCCAGCGAGAAGGCGAGCTGGCGCGAGAGCATGCTGTGGTCGAGATCCACCAGCCCCACCTTGAGGTCGCGGGCCAGCCCTGCCGAGAAGATCCAGCAGAGGATCCCCATCAGCAGCAGCGGCACCCAGCTCATCAGGGCACGGCTGAACGGATCCTGCCACAGCAGCCGAAATTCACGTCCCATCAGAGTTCAACCAGCACACTCATGCCAACCCGCAGCCCCTCAACCGGTTGCAGCGGGCGAGCCTCCACCTGGAAGCTCTTCATATCGAAACCCTGACGGGTATCGGTGGCGCGCCAGGTGGCAAAATCCCCCATCACGGCCACATGGGTCACCTTGAAGCGCACCATCTGATCGCCAAGGCCCGGGATGCGGGCATCAAACTCGGTACCGACCGGGAAGCGGGGCAGCAGATCCTCGCGCACGTGGAACTGGGCCCAGGCATCGCTCATGTCGAGCAGGGTCACCACCGGGAAGCCTTGGGGCGCCAGCTCGCCGCTGCGCAGCAGTACCTGACTCACTTCACCATTGTGGGGGCTGGTGATGCGGGTATCGGCCAGATAGGCCTCAACCTCGGCCACGGAACCCGCCGCCATCTTGGCCTTCTCGCGGGCGGCGATCTTGGTCTCTTCCCGCGCCCCTTCCAACGCCATCTGGTACTGCTGCCACGCCATCCCTTCGCTGTAGCGGGCGGCTTGCCAGGCAGTCCAGGCCTCGTCGCGTTTTTGCAGCGGCATTACGCCGTCGCGGTGCAGGCTGGCAACCCGCTCATAGGTCTTGCCACGCAGCTGGGCGGCAGCCTTGGCTTTTTGCCACTGATCCTTGGCAGCGGCGATCTGCTGGGCTCGGGCCCCTTTCTCGGCCTCTTGCGCCATGGCGCCCGCAGCGGCCTCACCGGCCTTGGCCTGGCTCAGCTTGGCTTCAATCTCGGGGCTCGCCAGGGTAAAGACCAGCTGATCCTTGGTCAGCTGATCGCCCTTTTTCACCAGCACCTCGTCGATGCGACCCGGCACCTTGGAGGAGACCGAGTACTGCTGCGCCTCAATTTGCCCTTGCAGGTGCACCGGCTCCGGCTGATAGGCGAGCCAGAAGCGCCAGCCGAGCCAGACCACCAGGATCACCAGCGCCAGCGGCAACAACAGCGGTTTACCCTGGCTCATCTTCTTTTTGATGGGGGGATGGCTCATCACTTCACCTCGACAAACGGGCGACCCTTGGCGGTCGAAACAGACATGAAAAAAGGAACAGACAGGGCCGGGATCATGAGTTCACCTCGATCACCTGACCATGCTGATATTGATTGAAACTGTTCATCTGGCCGGAGAGCGCCAGCAGGCGGGCCAGCGACACCACATATTGATAGGCCGCCGCCGCGCGCTGGGTCTTGACCCCCGCCAGCTGGTTCTGGGCATCCACCACATCGAGTGACGTGGAGAGCCCCTGCCCGAAGGCCTTGTCCCGCAGCAGCACGTTCTCCTCGGCCAGCGCCTGGGTGGAAGAGAGGGATTGATACTCCTCCAGCCCCTGCGCCGCTTCGCGCCAGGTCTTCTCTACCAGCAGCTCCAGATCCTGGCGGGTCTTGGCTTGCAGCAGATTGACCTGCAGCTCGGCGCTCTTGGCGGCCTGCACCGTCTCGGAGCGGCCATCGCGGCTCACCAGCGGCATGCTGACACCCACCCCCACCAGCCAGTCCGGCGCTGTCTTGGAGGCGAGTGAATCATCTTCATAGAGGTTGTAGTTGCCGAACAGGAACACCTCGGGGGCATATTTGCCCTGCTCGACCCGGATCAGCCCCTTGGCCTGCTCCTTCTTGGCAGTGAGCAGCTTGAGACCGGGGTGCACCTCCAGGGTCTGGCTCACCAACCCCTCAAGGCGCGGCAGCTCCTTGTTGACGAACAGGCCGCTGCCCGGCTGGGCATTTGGCAACTTCAGCATGCGGCCGAGGGCCAGCTCGGCGATCTCGAGGCTGCGGCGCGCCTTCTGGGTATCGATGCGGGCCCGATCATAGGCCGACTGGGCGGAGAGGCGCTCCACCCTGGCGATCTGGCCCTGCGCTTCGAGCTTCTTGGCGTGATCCAGATGGTGGGCCAGCCCCTCTTCGATCTCCTGTTTGGTCTGCACCACCTGAGCAGCCAGCACCACGCCGAAATAGGTCTGGGAGAGGCTCTCGAAGGTGGATTGCTGCTTGAGCACCAGCAGCTGCTGCGCCTCGCTCACCTGCGCCTGGCGGATATCCTGCGCCGCATCGATGCGACCACCGGCAAACAGCGGCCAGAGCATCTTGACCGAGCTGGTCACCACATTCTGTTTGGTCAGGGGGGTGACAAATGCGTTGGCCCCGACCCCGAACAGGCTGCCGAGCGCCAGGATCAGATCTTTCTGCTTGGCCAGCGGATTGAGATCGAGGGCATCAAGTTCAATCGGCTGATCAAGATGGGTATAGCTGGCCCCCAGATCCACCTTGGGCAGATACATGTCCTTGGCCGCCTCGCGCAGCTGCTTGGCCCGATCGACCCCGGCCTGCTCGGCAGCCAGCCCTTCATCCTGCTGGATGACCCGGGTCCAGGCTTCGCCGAAACTGATGGTTTGCGCCTGCGCCGACCCCAGCACGGCCCCCATCAGACACGGCCAGAGTGATTTAATGAACCTTGACGTCATAGATCCCCAATCCGCTTTTGTTGCATAAATGTTTGGAGCATTTGCTCGACTTAAGCCCGCTATCATAACGCAAAGCGGGCCTGCAAGTGGACTGACAATTATGCAGGCGTCCGACCCGAATGGTACAGCGCTCACTCTCCGGCAATCTGGCCGTTTTTCAATAACTCCAGAATTTGCAAGCCTTGGCGCGACGTTTTTTTCAGAAAAAAATGGCTGACGCTCAAATACTAACCTTTTCTCCTGCCTAAAAAATGCGTAATATACGCCGCCCTAAGCCGATGGTAACCGTGGAATGCAGATAGGTCCCCACACGCTTGAAACTCCCTTGATTGTGGCTCCCATGGCCGGTGTAACTGACCGACCATTCCGTGAACTTTGTTTGCGATTGGGGGCTGGCATGGCCGTTTCCGAGATGCTGCTGGCCAACCCGGATGTCTGGGATACCCAGAAAACCCGGATGAGGATGGATCACTCTGCAGAAGGCGGATTGCGATCGGTCCAGATTGCCGGAGCCGACCCCGAGATGATGGCGTTTGCTGCCCGCTACAACGTGGAGCAGGGCGCACAGATCGTCGACATCAACATGGGATGTCCGGCAAAAAAAGTGAATAAGAAGTTGGCAGGTTCTGCCCTGCTGCGTGCCCCCGATCAGGTCAAAGCAATTTGCCGGGCCGTGGTGGATGCAGTGGAGGTGCCTGTCACCTTGAAGATCCGCACAGGATGGGATCCGGATAACCGCAATGGCGTGGAGATCGCCCGAATCGCCGAAGATTGCGGTATCGCGGCCCTTGCCGTGCATGGTCGTACCCGTGCCTGCCTCTACAAGGGCGAAGCGGAGTACGACACGATCAGGGCGATTAAGCAGGCCGTATCGATTCCTGTTGTCGCCAATGGTGACATCAACAGCCCGGAGAAAGCCCGGTATGTCCTCGACTATACCGGTGTTGACGCCGTGATGATCGGCCGAGCTGCGCAAGGACGACCCTGGATTTTCCGGGAAATCCGTCATTTTCTTGAGACGGGCACCAAGCTGCCGCCTCCCGAGAGGGAAGAGGTTCGCACCCTGATGAACGAGCATGTAACCAACCTGCACCGGTTTTATGGTGCATATCTGGGAGCGCGCATAGCCCGTAAACACGTGGGCTGGTATCTGGATGAAGAAGAGACGGGCCGAGAATTCCGTAAGCACTTCAATGCCCTGGATTGCGCAGACGCGCAACTTGAGGCACTCGAAGCGTATTTCGATGGATTAGGTTAACAAGATAACTAAAGAGCCGACCGAATATGTTCGAACAAACCCTGACTTCTGATGCATTGGTAACAACTACTCACAATCACGCTGCCGAGCCGACCCAGCGCCCCCTGCGTGACTCTGTGCAACAGGCCCTGCGTAACTACCTGGCCCAGTTGAACGGTCAGGAAGTGATTGATCTGTACGATATGGTTCTCTCCGAAGTCGAAGCGCCGATGCTGGACGTGATCATGCAGTACACCCGTGGTAACCAGACTCGCGCTGCCGTGATGATGGGTATCAACCGTGGCACCCTGCGCAAGAAGCTCAAGCGTTACGGCATGAACTAAGCCATAACAACTAAGCTATTGAAAACAAAAGCACTTTCATTTTAATGAAAGTGCTTTTTTAGTTTTGAACCCACATTTAAACCCACATACGCTAAAACACGTACACAAGCTACAGGTGATCTTAAACAGACATTAGCCTAGCGACCTTTATCAGTAACTGATTTGCGATAGGCTAACACTCCGAAAGGAGGACTCTATTGCGACCATTCCTTTTTGCGTTGTAAAGAGCTCGGTCAGCTGTTTCCATCACTTCATTAGCTGTACTGCCCATGCAACAAGCCACGCCAGCACTAAGACTCACAAAAAACTCTCCCTGTTCACCGACAAAACTAAGAAGTGAGAACTGCTGGCGAATCTGATCGATAATCTTTACAGCTTGCACTCCATTGCAATCGGGCAGGACTGCCAGAAACTCTTCTCCACCATAGCGCCCTAAACTGTCGACTCGACGTAAACGTTGGCGAAGTAAGTTGGCTAACGCACGAATGACATTATCGCCAACTGCGTGCCCATGGGTATCATTCACTTTCTTGAAATGATCAATATCCAGCATGACTACGCTGAATGGTTTACTAGTGCGCATTGCACGCTCACGTTCAATAGTGACCTTCTCCTTGATATCGGCATGCTTGAGCAACCCGGTTAGGCTGTCTCGGGAAAGAGCGTTACTGAGCAAGCGAGCACGTTGTGCGCGAGCAAAAACAGTTGCTATCAAACTGTTATCTGAAATTGGCTTGGTGACAAAGTCGTCCCCCGCTCTAATTAAAGCACTCATCTGCTGTACAATATCGGTTTCAGCGGATAGATAAATAATGGGTACTCGCAACCAGTCGTCATTGAAGCGAACTATCTGTGCAAGTTCCGGCCCTGAGCAACCGGGCATGTTGACGTCCAGCACCAACACCTCAGGGTGGAAGCGGGCCATAGCATCAAACAATTGCAGAGGATCGTTGACGACTTCAACCAGCATGTTCGCCCCACTCAACACCAAACGGTATCGATCAGATAACTCGCGGTCATCGTCAACAATCAGTACTCGATAGGGCTCGCTATTCTGCCGGTTAAAACAACGCTCCAAACGATTTTCCAGCTTGGCAACGTCAACTGGTTTATTGAAGAAACCGATTGCACCTATCCGTACTGCTTGTAATTGAGTATGAAAATCGTTTTGAGTGGTGAGTACCAAAATCGGCAATGAACACTCTAAGCGTTGTTGCAGTACAGCTACATAATCCAATCCAGTCTGCTGATCTTCGCCTAAATTGACATCAATGATTAGCGCGTCAGGTAGCTGTTCAACCAAAGCCGCATCGAGTGTAGCAGTGGTTAGGAAATGTTCTGCCTGATAACCGAAGGTATTCAGTGTTAGCCGGATAGCCTCACCAACCTTCAGTTCATCTTCGAGAATAAAAACCGTGTAAGATCGATCACGATTGACACCGCTCACTTTTGGCACTGGTGCAACTACAGGTGCAACTGAAGCTTGAGAAACCTGCTCAACACTCGCCAGTTGCTGTAGTTCGTTTACCAGACCCTGCAAACCTTGCCTCTGAAGCTCCAAACTGCTCAGCCACTGCTGCGTCTGCTGCTCCAGCAACCTGGCACGGGTACCCAACTCATTGAAACCGAAGGTACCAGCACTCCCCGCCAGCCTGTGTAATTCATCGCGCAGCTCAGTTAAACGCAGCAGTTGCTCGCGCGGGTCAGAGCAGGTCAGCAACTGCAGCGCTTTCTCTGCCAATTGCGGCAACTCTTGGCGTAATCGCTGTAAGAACTGCTCACTCAGTTGTTGCAGATGTGCCTGCAAATCTGCCATTTGTTGTTGCCGTTCATCCACGAGACTGACTCCAAATTGCACGAATTTGAGTCGCTAACTGCATCGGATCAAAAGGCTTGATGATAACGTCACGCGCCCCAAGGCTGCGATAATGCTCTATCTCATTTGGCTGAACTTTTGCCGTCATAAAGGCAACAGGGATCTGCGTGATGTCGACCATCTTACCAAGTTCCTGAAGTGTTTGCGGGCCATCCATACCGGGCATCATGACATCCAGCAGAATAAAATCAGGGGCAAAACCTCGAACCTGATCTAGGGCATCCTGACCACAACTACAGCTTAACACCGTAAAGCCACCGACCGCTTCCAGTGCCACCTTGGCGACAGCCTGGATTGACGGGTCATCCTCGACATGAAGAATTCGTTTAAGGTCAGGCATATCCATTCTCCTTGGTCGGCAACAGTCGAGACAGAATTTCCAGGAAGTCTTGAGCCTCCGTTCTAGACTTTGCGAGCGCCGCTTCAACGCGGCTTAGTTGTTCTGTTGAGAGCTCTGTCGAGGACAGGACCACTATAGGCAGTCCAGGGCAAAACCGGTGAATTTCTTCTATAAGATCAAGACCATTACCATCAGGTAGGTTCAAATCCAACAACACCAAATCCAGGCTACCGGCGATGAGATGCTGACGGGCTTCATTTAACGTGGCTACGCCAATAAATTCCGCTAGGTGGCGACCCTGCTCGGCAACTACCATACGCAGGTCAGCATCATCTTCAACATGCAGGATGCGTGGTTTTTCATGCCCCCCACTAAGCGCCTTTCGTAATCTACCCAATAACCGAGCTGGGTCAATCGGCTTGCCTAGCCAGTCCACCACATGCAACCCACCTTGAAGACCTAGTTGACCTTGTTCGTTAACAGCCGAGATCACCAATATTGGCAGTTCACGGTATCTAAGACAGCCCTGAAGCTCCTGAATAAACTCCACACCATTACCATCTGGTAGGCGTAAATCCAGCGTAATTACTGCAACTGTTTCACACTCAAGCAACTCTCTGGCATCGGCCAAGCTATGTGCAAGTAACACCCTGTAGCCTGCTCCCTGAAGCAACATTTGCAGTAGAAGTGCAATATCAGCCTCATCCTCAATAACTAATATCGTTGGACGCTGTAGATCAGTAGTTGGTGTTTGGGTCAATAAAACTGGCAGCTCAAACCAGAAAGTACTGCCATGCCCCTCTTGTGAATCAAAGCCAATTACCCCTCCCATACGCTCGATCAATTCTTTACTGATGGCCAACCCCAGACCGGTACCGCCTTTTTGTCGGTGGTCACCACCTTCCGCCTGAGAAAATTTATGGAAGATATGGCTACGAAAATGTTCAGGAATACCACAACCTTGATCCGTCACGCTCACACGGACATGGCCGTCACACAACGTCGTATGTATGCGAACATGCCCTCCGGATGCTGAAAACTTGATGGCATTTGAAACAAAATTAGACAACACTTGCTGCAAGCGAAGGGCATCAGCCCGAACCTGGAGCATTGGTATAGGGTCCAGTTGTAGTTCGACCTGATGCTGGTTGGCATATGATTGATTACATCTCACGGCCTCCTCTAGCTCTGCAGCCAGCTCCAAGTTAGTCAGCTCAAAACTAAGTTTGCCAGCAGCAAGCTTGTCCATGTCCAACAGGTCGTTAATAAGATGGCTAAGGCGCTGGCTATTCTGCTGAGCGATTTCCAACATCGTTCGCATAGAGTCTGGAACTACTCCTAACGCACCACCATTAACTAAACCTAGCGAGCCAGAAATAGATGTAAGTGGAGTACGCAGCTCATGGCTGACGGTGGAAACGAAATCGTTCTTTAGCTGTTCGATGCGTTTCTGTTCGCTTAAATCCATGGTTGTCCCACTGGCACGTATTACCTGACCGTCGCTTGAATATTGTATGAGCGCACGTATCAACACCGGTAAGCTATGCCCGTCACACATAAGTAACCGAGCTTCATGACTCAGGTATTTCTCAGTTTCTCCTGCTGACGATTGCAATATGTCTTGCAATATAGGCAGATCTTCAGGATGAACCAATTGTGCCCAATCGTTGAACGGCGGCTTGGGGCCCTCATCGGGGTAACCGAGCATCTGCCACATACGGGGGGAGGCATAAAAGCCTGCGCCCTGCATATCCAAATCCCACCAACCATCATGGCCGCCCTGCAGCACTCGCTGTAGCCGCATCTCGCTGCTGCGTAACTGAACGGTCATGTCACTAGCAAGTTTAAGTGCTTGCTGCTGTCCTTGAGCAAGGGTGCGCGTGAGGAAAAACAGCAGCACACTGATGATGCCGCCCAGCAGCAGGAGAAGGTCTTGCCCCTGATGAAAACGCTTGAAAAAATCAGGCTGGGCGTAGAAGGCCAAAGTCCAGGTCTGTCCAAACAGTTGAAGTGTTGCCTGCCTGACTGCCGTACTGCCGGACTCAACACTCGGGCCGCTGACGAACAGCTGTTGCTCGGGGTCGACTTTGGTGCCGGAGAACAAGGCAAAATCAATCTGCAACTTGCGTCCGTCAAGAATCCCTCTCATAAGGTCGGAGACACGGTACGGGCTGTAAACGAAACCGCGTAAGGCGTCGAAGCGCTCTTTCTCGTTGGTTAGCGGCGCCCCTGAACGGTAAACCGGTACGTACATCAACAATCCTGCCTGCTCCTGACCTGCCGTTTCTTGCAGCAGCGTCACTTTACCGCTGAGCTGTGTCTTACCCGTTTCTGCAGCTTGGCGCATGGCGGCTCTGCGCATGGGTTCGGAGTACATATCAAAACCGAAAGCAGTAAGATTACGCCCGCTGAATGGCTCCAGAAACAGGATAGAGGTGTATAACTCACGAGATCCCGGCGGGTGTACAGAGAAATCAGTAAACCCTTCTCGGCGCACATCAGCCTCAAATTCAGCCAGTTGGCCAGGACGGATTACCTGACTAAACCCCAGCCCCTGAATGCCGGGATAGTTGGTCTCCAGGTCAAGACGCTGCACGTAGTGTCGCCAGTCTTCACGGCTGACCGACTCACTCGCCTCAAGTAGGCCAGCCCCACCCAGCAAAATTTGCCGATGATTATTCATGCGCTTTTCAACGGCTTCTACCAACTCTCCAGCGAGCTGCTGAAAATATAATTCTGCTGAAGCTTGCTGGCTAGCACGCAAGGCATACCAAGCCCCTGCCGTTGCGAGCAAACCGCAGAACAGCACCATAAGCGGCATCATGCGCGGGAACTGGGATAAGCGTTTTCCGTGTGAACTCATAATTCGTCTTCCTGATGGTGCAGTGGCAACTCAATCCAGAACGTGCTGCCCCGTTGCGATTCACTGACAAAGCCAATAGTGCCACCCATGCGCTCTATCAGCTCTTTACTGATGGCCAACCCCAGACCGGTACCGCCTTTTTGCCGACTGTCGCTCGCGTCGGCCTGGGAAAACTTCTTGAATATGCGAGCGGTGAAATCCGCGGGTATCCCAGGTCCCTGGTCACTCACCAGAATGCGCACAGACTGCCCCTCAAGCTCGCTGTAAAGGCGAACCACCCCTTGTGCTGGAGAAAATTTCAGGGCATTGGACAGCAGATTGCTCAGCGCCTGTTGCAGACGCTGAGCATCAGCCAGCACCTGCAGGTCTGGGCAATTAGAATGCACTAGGCGAACGCCAAGATGCTGAGCGAACCCCTGATGACTGGCATCACACTCTGCCAACAACTCATCCAGCTTGATCGGTTGCAGATCAAAGCTCATTTTCCCAGCAATCAGTTTGTCCATATCCAGCAGATCATCAATCAACTGACGTAAACGGCGACTGTTGCCCTCCGCAATAGCCAGCATGTCTTTGATACTATTAGGCACCATGCCGAGGGCGCCGCCATTGATAAGCCCAAGTGAGCCCGTAATAGAAGTCAGCGGTGTACGCAGCTCATGGCTGACGGTGGACACAAATTCATCCTTTAGCCGCTCAAGATGCTTGCGCTCGGTGATGTCGCTGATAAAGCCATGCCATATGACGCTGCCGTCGGCACCGCGTTGTGGTACCGCACGTCCTTCAACCCAGATAAGTCCCTTAGCGGGATGTAATACCCGGTACTCCTGATGCCATAGCTCAAGATTGGCGGCAGAGGTGGCAATGCTGTCACTTATCCTCTGCCAATCATCGGGGTCAATCAAGGCGTAAACTGCAGTGGCATCCGTCATAACTGCTTCCGGCGTAAGTCCGTAAATACTCTCAATCCCCTGGCTGGCATAGGGGAAGCAACTACGACCGTCGTCAAAAAGCTGGAATTGATAGACTACCCCTGGCAATTGAGTACTAAGCAATTGCAAGCGCTGCAGTATCTCTTCGCGGTAGCTCAAATCATGAACAACACACAGATAGCCCAAATCCAAATCATCCTCGAAAGAGATTTGGGATAAGTTCAACAATACAGGAACCGTATGGCCGGAAGCATGACGTAATTGCTCTTCATGTAGTTGACCCTGGTTGATACCTTGAGCCGCTTTTAAGCTAAGCCAATTACTAGGTTGCTGGCGCCTAGCTCTCGGTAACAATAATTCGAACTCTCGACCGAGCAATTCATCAGTCGGGTAGCCCAGCAAGATGGTTACACCTGGGCTGACTTGTTGAATAATGCCAGTTGGATCAACTACCAGCACTATGTTAGCCACACTTCCCAGTATGGCTTTGTGAAGAGCTGCTTGTTCGCGCTGGTACCGCGACTGCTGCCGCAACTCAAAAAGTTGCACGGTTTGTTGCGCCAGCAGCTTCAAGCTCTGTCGCTGCTGCTCATTGAGCTGACGCGGCTGCCGGTCAATCACACACAAGGTGCCAAGGTTATGACCATGCCCATCGCTGAGCGGCATACCGGCATAGAAGCGAATGTCAGGGTCGCTGGTGACCAATGGGTTATCGCGAAAGCGTGGGTCGAGCAATGCATTTTCGATTTCAAAAAGTTCGTCATCGTTGATCGCGTGGGCGCAGAAAGCCAGCTCCCGCGGTGTCTCGCTCACACTCAGCCCAACACGGCTTTTGAACCACTGACGTTCGGCGTCAACCAGTGAAATCAACGCGATCGGAGTATTACAGATCTGCGCAGCCAACATAGTGATGTTGTCAAACATTGCTTCTGCTGGGGTATCCAGTAAATCAAATGCAAGCAATGCTGCAAGTCGACCGGGCTCATTGAGAGGGAGCTGAGGAGACCCTGAATCGTTACTCATATTCTGCTCCTTCTACATTGAAGTAATCTGACATGTCGCCAAAAGCGTGAGCTGACTCTATTGACCTAGACGCTTTACGGCCACAAACACTTGTTAAGCTAAAGCAAAAACTATGACTTATCTGAGACTGCCCGATTAATTTAAGATCAGCAAGATCAATCATATAAGTAAAAAGACGATGAAACGCCGACACCCACATCATTAACTAACACTGTGTTTCATACAGTCTGTCAGCCGCAATGCTATTGTGGTTGGTCTGGATGATGACAGTGGTGAGCTGCCGGACGGACAGAAGGTTTGTAATCACGAAGGTCGTGCATGATGTGGCGCCCTTCAAATGCAAATAGCTCCTCGGCGTGAGGGGCTGCATAGGGTTGTGGGGGGCTGTTATAGGGGGGATTGTCTACAGCGATGGCTTGAGGCGGTTGATGTCTCGCTGATAGCAGCGTCGGTAGCTGTGCCAAATCGCCCGCTCGGCGACAGTCTCCAGTAGCGCAGTGGTCACGGTGCGGGGAAGAATTAGATTTGCTCCACCCCAATTATCCAGGTCCGGCACGCTGGAATGCACCAAGCCTGCCAACTGCGTGTCGATCTTTTGGGTCAGCTCCAGCGCGATGAACTCCTCGATATGGGCTCGGAGCATGGTAATAGTGAGCTCTGGCGCCATTAGTGGTGCTGTGGACGTTGTCATGCTCATGTGTGGCTACTCCAATCCGGCTCATCATTGCTGCCATGGTTGACGTAGGCCCCGACAATCACCCGTTGCCACTCGCCGACCGGTTGACCCGCTGTATTACAGGGGCAACGAAAGCGGGCGAAGTTAATCTCTCGTGGAAGGTGGTCACGCATGTCACGTGGGCTGACAAAAAGCGAGGTTTTGTGCAGCACCGGGTTGGGGGCTACCAGCGGGCCACCAATACGTCGCCCCTCCACATCGTGGGCATAGGCAAAGCCCGGCAGCATCAATTGCTGACTGATGAGCTTGGCAAGCCCTGAGTGAGCACACATGGCCTCTGCCACGGCGGCCTGGCTAAAGCTGTCATTGAACTCAATCATGGATGTTTCTCCATTTCTGCAGGTGCACGGTAAGCCGCTGCCAACACCGCAAATTTTTCGACCAGGTAACTGATGCTGATGCCCAGTTCATCACTGGCCCCATCACGCAGACGGTGATGCAGGTGTGCCATGTCATCGGCGATACGCTGGGCTATCTGGGCTATCTGGGCTATCTGGGCTATCTGGGCGGCTGAGCTCGGTGGTGAGCTCGTCACTGTCAGGGTGATGGAAAGATTCATCACATTTCTCCCCAGGGGGCTTGCTCCCACAGTGACAGCCGGGTCAGCACGTCTTGCGCGAGAGCCTGTTGAAACTGCTGGATTACTTTCACAAGCCGGGGAGCCTGCTCGGGGCTCCCGCTCCATTCGCTCGATTGATACAGAGCGCAGCAGGTGAATTTGTACAGCGCCACCAGTTCGGCATCGGTGAGTGGTGCCTGATGGTAACGATGGGCAGGCTTAAGCGGCCCCAGCTTGGTCGAGCGGTGCTGACGTGGTTCCTTGTGGTCCTGCTGACGCCCACGCTGATAGCGATGCCAAACTGCACGCCGGTTGGCGAGCATCATCAGCCGTACCAGCCGGTCTACCCGCCACGTCCAGGTACTGGTGACATCCATTGGCGAGTTCCACCAGAGGGTGCGCAGCAACTCAAGGATGTAGTGCGGTGGCATCGGGGCATTGCAAAAGCGGTGTAACTGTACGGCAAAGGCTAGGTAATCCTTGCGATCGATCATGAAGGCAGACATGGGGTGATTCCTTGAAATGCAAAAGGCCACCTGCAGTGAGGTGGCCCAGTGGGTAGTGTTGGAATATCCGGATCATGGTGTTGGCGCGGATGATCCGGGTTTGGGGATGCTGGCGTTATTCGTGCGCCTGCTCTGCGTCTGGGTAAGCCGCATCAAACAGGATGGCGTAGAGCGCACAATCAATGCCGTTGACGGTATCGTGATGCGGGTAATAGGGTGGTGCGTCTCGGGAGCGCTCGAAGTAGTCGCCAAAGCAGCTGAGGCATTCGCGGATCTCGATGGTGGATCCCCGCAGCAAGGCCTCTTCAAGCTGCCTGGCATAACCCTCGTCATCACGCGCCTTGGTGACGGCTTTTTCCAGTAATGCCAGCGCCTCCTCGTTGCAGGCAGTAGCCAGACGATGGCGCAGCTTGCTCAGGGTTTCCTCAAGGGAATAGGGGTTAGGTAATCGCATCGCTCATTTCTCTTTTGGAACGGACTAATGGCGCAGCTGATGCAGCAGCGCATCAATAGCCTCGATACTATCGGCCTGGGTGAGCGGGGAGCCGTTAGGCAGGTGAGCCACGATGGCGGGCTCGGTCTGCATCTCGACGTTGTCTGCCAGCCAACAGCGCAACTCGATGAGGATATCGAGGGCGGTGAGGTGGGTTTTGCCTGGGGTCTGGTTCATAGCTGACCTCTTTCGGCCATCGAGACTAAGCCCTCAGCACCGACCACCAGATGGTCAAGCAATCGCACATCGACCAGCGCCAAGGCTTCTTTGAGGGCCTGGGTAAAGACCCTGTCAGATTGACTGGGTTCCGGGTCACCGCTGGGGTGATTGTGCACCGCGATGATGGCCCCACTGTTGAGCAGTATGGCCCGCTTGACCACTTCCCGTGGGTAGATACTGGCGCTGTCCAAGGTGCCGCGAAACAGCTCCTCAAAGGCCAGTACACGATGTTGGGAGTCGAGGAACAGTGCACCAAACACTTCGTGCTCCCGGTCCTGCAGCAGGGTCTGCAGCCGCTCAGCGGCCTCTGTGGTACTGGTGATGGCGGAGCCTTTGGCAAGACGCTTGCGAGCAATCTGATTGGCGATACGCAACAGGTCTTGCTCGGTCACGGGTTCGGTGACGACATAGGTGCCGGGGCATTCCCCGGCTTTGAGTTTGTGGTAACGCATGTGGGGTTCTCCAAATAAACAAAACCCCGGCACACATAAAGCATGTCAGGGTTAAAGGTAGAGCGGTTGTTGGTTCACTGTGAGGGGTGTTCAGTTGGCCTTGGTGGCGGCTTCTGCTCCTGTTCCGGCTGTAGGGGCGCGCTTCACCGGCATCAGCGGTCCGGGGACCAGTACGTTGAGTAGGATAGCGAGCGCAACGCTCAGCCGTTCCGCCAGTTGGTAGGCCGGTCCTATGGTGTCGTAGTCAGCTACCTAGGTGGCCAGCGCCAACCCACTGCCCTCCACAGCCCGCAGGTAGACGCTGTAGTCCTGCACGGTCAGGCCACTGTCACGCACCACCTGAGTTTCCCCCTCTCGATTGATGGCTTCCAGCTCAACGGCTATCGGTTGTTTGGACATCGTGTGTCTCCTCTTGCGGTAAGGGGTCACTCTCCACGCGATAACCGTGATTAGTGCAGGTACGCTGCAGGTCAGCCAGGAAACTTGCCAACACACGGGGTTGCTCGGTGAGAGAAACCGGTCCTGCCTGGCTGCGCCAAAAACAGTGACGAGTGGGGTCCACGCAAATTTCATCTATCGGCTGGCTCATCGTGCGCCAATCCTCGGCATTGGTGAGGGAGAGCAGTTGCCACTGCACCCCAGACCAGCGCAGGTGCAGCGTAACGGTGCGGGCATGGGGGCTATCAGGAGTGATGTGTAGTAACCAGCGCTGGCCACGGTGGCGCGGTTGTATCTTGGCCTTGGCGGCGACCAGTCCCAGCCACTGGCGCGAGGTGTGGGAGAGCGGCAGTTCGTTAGTCA
>OERK01000221.1_pt1 | contig 20030 bp, 8 predicted proteins | sample 1540001 | NCBI WGS metagenome assembly OERK01 (sample SAMEA3891246, study PRJEB23780) | metagenome | biome: terrestrial biome; feature: animal house; material: water of meat washing | place: Italy | collected 2015-05-12
CAAAAACTCTATGCTGAAAAAAATGACAATTAGTTTGATGTTTGTTGGGGTTGCTGCCAGTGCGATGGTGGCAACTGCAGCGACCAATAATGAGCCTGTCTCCGTTCAGCTTAAAGCGTTCAAAAGAGTTGTAGATAGTAAGGGGAATGCACAATTTAAAGCTGCAGACTCAATTAAACCGCAGGATGTGATTGAGTATCGTGCGACTTATACCAATAACACGACAGGTAACATCAAAAGCTTAAAGGCGACATTACCTATTCCAGCAGATACTCAATATTTGGGTGCAAGTCTGCCTTCAGGTGCACTCGCGAGCACGGATGGTGTCAACTTTGCAGCAATGCCATTAAAGAAAAAAGTAGATGGCAAATTGGTCAATATTCCACTGAAAGAATACCGCGCTTTACAGTGGCAGATTGCAGAGTTACCAGCGAAAAAGTCTGTAACGGTTAGTGCACAAGCCAAAGTAAATACTTCAAACGATTAATTTCTAAATTTTACACACATCATTCCGATAGAGTCGGGGAACTTTCATGTCTATGAATTTGAAAACAACAAAGCGAAATAACCTTTATTTGTCAATTGCGACAGTCTTAGGTGGGTTTGCTTTCTTTGCTACAGGCACCACATATGCAGCTGCACCAGCTGCGGGTACGAACATTAGTAACATTGCAACGGCATCGTATGTGGATGGTACGTCGACTACACGTACCGTTACATCAAATGAAGTCAAAACGACTGTTTTACAAGTCGGAAGCTTTACTTTGGTTCAGGACCGTACAACAACAGCAAATCCAAATAGTGCTGTGGCTTTATCGCATGTATTAACCAATACGGGTAATGGTACAGACGAGTTTACGTTAGGTTTGGCTAACGTGTCTGGTGATGCATTCGATTTCTCAAATATTGCAATTTATTTAGATGCCAACAAAGATGGTGTACCTGATAATAATACAAATTTAATGGGGCAAAAAGTTTCGTTGAATGCTGGTGAGTCAATTGGTTTAGTGGTTGTGGGGACAACATCTACAACAGCGAAATTAGATGAACTCGGTAAGCTGGAACTTTCTGCAACTAGTAAAGAAGTTGATGCAAGTGCTACTGGTAAAACAATTAAAAATACAGATTCAGTCAAAATTGTTACAGGTGCAAGCTTTGCTGTCACAAAAAGTGCAAGCGTGAGTGTAGTTGATACGCGTAATACTGCTCAGGCTGTGACTTATCAATTAAATTATGTGAATAAAGGGAATTCAACTGATACCCTAATTATTGAAGATACACTAGATTCTAATTTAGCTTTTGATCCTACACGCCATCAGATTACGGTCTCTGGTAATGTATTGGGTACCAGTTCAACGGCTAATGCATATTATGCATGGGATTCCTCAACCAAAAAACTGACGATCACCATTAAAAATGTTGCAGCCAATACCAGTGGTATTGTTAAGTTTGAAGCTGAAGTGAAACAGGGAACAGTAGCAGGTGTTGTCCCGAACACTGCAATGTTTGATGCGGATGGCCCAAATACAAATGGTTCTATACCAGACCAACCAACCAACCGTACAGATATTACTGTTCAGTCGTTCTATACTGGTGTAATCAACGATAGTAGTACCAAAGCAACGGCACTTGGTGAAGATGACGTTATTACTATTGCAACAGCAAGCCAAGGAGCTCAGGTCCGTTTTGGTACAGGCACACCAGAGAGTGAAGTTATTTATGTTCACAATACAGGAAACGTAACAGATACCTTTAAGGTGGTGACTGCTGCTGGAACAAATCTACCACCAGGTGCTATCGTCAGCTTATTTAAATCAGATGGTGTAACACCACTTACTTCTTCAATTGGGTCTGATAAAGATACAGGTCCAATTGCCGCTGGTGGAAAATACCAAATTGTTGCAGTGGTGAGCTTACCAACGGGGTTCACAGGAACCACCTATAATGGCAACCCAATTCAAGTAGTCTTACAAACAACTGCCTCTCAAAATGCCTCTGCAACCGATACTATTACTTTAAAAATTAGTGAGGTAACAGCGCTTAAGGTTGACTTGAATAATGGTGGAACAGGTGGAGTTGGTCCAGATAATGGCAATGTAGTGGATAAAAAATCTACTCAACCAGGAAAATCAATTACTTTTGACTTAGCCATTAAAAATGAGGGAACTCAGCCAGATAATTATAATCTAGGTATTTCTTCTACTTTACCAAATGGTAGGACGGTCGAATTTTTTGCTCAAAATTCTGATGGTAGCTGTAGTGCTAGCAAGCTGACGAATTCGGGTACGATTCAACCAGGTGCGACAGTTAAATATTGTGCAGTTGTTACGCCATCAGTCAATGCTGTGCCAACAGATAGTCGCGATATCGTCTTCACAATTAACTCTCCTGCGACGGGTTTAACTGATAGCTTAAAAGATCATTTGGATATTGAAGTTGCACGTAAAATTACTTTTGTAGCCGATCAAACTGGTCAAGTGGCACCAGGCGGTTCAATCATCTATAAGCATACCTTAACCAACAACGGTAATGTGATAGAGGGACTTGCTGGTAATACTTTACCTGTTGAGATTACTCAGAACCCTGTAAATTCTGGATTTGTAACTTCAATTTACGTTGACCAAAATAATAATGGTATTGCTGAGGCAAGTGAATTAGTTACGGGAACTGATTTAACTTCTTGGTTAACTGGGACAAATAGTGCTGATGGTTTATCACCTAATGAAACTGTCAATATTTTTGTGAAAGTTGAAGCACCAAGTAGTGCAACAGCGGGTCAAAGTAACCTATCAATTATCAAGATTGCTCCTGGTGGTGCAAATGCTCCTACTGCAGTGACGGTTACTGATAAGACTACAGTGAATATTGGTCAAGTCCGTCTGGAAAAAACACAAGCGTTGGATGCGGATTGTAGTAATGGTGCAGATGGTGCATTTGGTACATCCCCGATTGGAGCTAAGCCAGGTGCTTGTATCGTTTATCGTATTAAAGCGACGAATGAGGGGAATGGTCCAGTCTCCAAAGTTGTGATTACTGACGTCGTGCCGAACTATACGACACTCGGCACATCACCAGCTCCAAAGTTAGATCCAGGTACTACTGCAGACGTTACAACAACGAATGGGCAATTGAAATCAAAAGAATTTGATTTAACCCCATTAGAGTCTGTAACGATGGAGTTCAGCGTTAAGGTCGATGGACAATAATTAAGACATAACATTAATAACTATTTTTGTGGATAGGCATTGTCAAAATGCCTATCCCTTACCTTGTTTTACTTGGTATTGGGGTATTTTCGTGATTAAACGAGTTCAGCCGCTATATAATCATAAGATCAAGCTCATTTTCTCAAGCTTAGCAACCGCTATGGCTTTGGTAAATCACGCTTATGCTGTGATGCCTGCTGCTGGGCAAAATATCACCAATACTGCGTATGCAAGTTTTGTACAAAAGGACGGTTTGATTGGTCAGGCCGTTTCCAATACTGTTCAAGTCACGATTAATCCCCAATATGTCATTAGTCTGACTTCACCAGCTCGTCAGGAAATCAATGCCGGTGCAAAAGTCATTTGGTTAAACACTCTAACCAATCACAGTAATACACAAGCCGATATTTCAATTGATAAAAATTCGGTTCCAGAATTATCCAATATAAAAATTTATGTCGACAGTAATCAAAATGGTGAGTTTGATCGTTCAGACTTATTGGTGACAGGACATTTGAGTTTAGAAAGCGGTCAAAAAGTTGACCTATGGGTCGTGGCCGACTCATCGAGCTCTTTGAATGATAGTCAACAAGTTGATTTACCACTGCGTGCATATGTTATTCAAGATCCAACAGCTATTGCAGATGCTGTTAACGGCTTAATTAGTTTTTTACCTCAGTTAACAGCAACTAAAGCAGTCGATAAAAGTAGTTTCGAACCCAAAGCGGGCCAATCTTACGATTTAACCTACACTTTAAGTATTAAAAACACCTCTACGCGCAACTCGGGTACTAAGCCGATTGAGGTCGATGGTCAAACCATTAATGCTGTGGTGTTATTGGACGAGTTACCAGCAAACACCACGTTTAAATCAGCAAAAGCAAATAACTCAAAAGCTTTGGTGTTATATCCATTAGGCCAAGATAAATTTACCCAGCAGATCCCGAATGATAAATCACTCATCAATACTTTAGTGGTGGCTTATCCGCAAGCGTTAGCAGCCAATGTGACTGAAACGGTTGAACTGGTTGTGACGATGAACTCTAATATTAGTCGTACATCGATTTCCAACATCTTTAGTGTTGAGCATGGCCTAGTCTCAAATATTAAAAAGACTCTGTCGAATGAAGTGGTCACCACAGTGGGTGGAAGCTCTTCCATCACTAATAACACCAAAGATTATTCTAATATTTTAGCGACTGGCAGTTTAACTAAGCCGTTGTATATTGCAGCAAATAGTGCCATGTGTAATGCCACGCGCAGCAGTGTAGACAAAGTTAAAATCAAAGTTCAATCGACGAAAACTGGTGATATTGAATATGTACAGGGTGTTGAAACAGGCATCAACACAGGCATATTCCGGTTTTCATTACCTACGCAGGAGTCTGCGACAGCACAGCAGAATGATCAGATTCTACAAACGGTTAAGCGTGATCAAGTGGTTGTTAGCTTAACGGATTGCTTGGATGAAAATGGTAACTCCACAAACAGTATTAGTGATGTAGATACCAATGTACTCATTGATCCATATGGTGTGGTTTTTGATGCCAAAACCAATCAACCTGTTGCGGGTGCAACCGTTACTTTATTGGATGCGAATGGCAAACCTGCTGAAAATGTTGCTTATAAACTAGATGAAACCACAGGGGACAAAGTTGCTATTCCTGCAAAGCAGGTAACCAATAGTGATGGTGAGTTTATTTACCCTTATGTTGAAAATGGTACTTATAGCTTATATATCGACACCTCAACGATTGCGGGTGGAACCCACTATAAATTTACCAGTGACAAAACCATTTATAATAATTTTGATCAGCGTGTGGTCGATGCATCATGGTCTTATGGCGGAAACTTTACTTTAAAAACAGGTGATGCTGCACTCAATATTGATATCCCAATCGACCCAGTTGATATTGTGACGCCAATTAATGACAAATTGGTCATTAAAAAAGAAGTGGTGGGCGATAAAACAGCTGAGATTGGTGACTTTAAAGATTATATGGTGACGGTTGCCAATATGGGTGACTCAACATTGTATGACGTCAATATGAAAGATACTTTGCCACGTGGCTTTGTGTATGTATCAGGCACTACGCGTGTCAATGGTCAAAAAAGTAATGACCCACAGGGTGGTAAAGGTCCTTATTTAACTTTAGGCTTAGGGACACTGACACCGAAACAAGAAGCGAAAGTTCAATACCGTGTGTATGTCGGGCCAAATGCTTTAAGTGGCGATGGGATTAACCGTGTTTACGCGCAGGATAATAAAAATACGACTTCAAATGAAGCACAAGCGGCAGTCAAAGTGACACCAGGGGTATTTAGTCCAGATGGTTTCGTGGTGGGTAAAGTATTTACTGACTGTAACCGTAATGGGGTGCAAGATGCGGGCGAGCTTGGTGTTCCAGGTGTTCGTATTTATATGGAAGATGGTAACTTTGTGGTCACTGACCGTGAAGGGAAATATAACTTCTATGGCATTAAACCAATTACCCATGTCCTCAAAGTCGACAATACCACTTTACCGAATAATGCTGAGTTGGTACTAATCAGTAACCGTCAAGCGGGTGATCCAGCCAGCCGATTTGTGGACTTAAAACGCGGTGAATTGCACCGCGCCGATTTCGCGATTGCAGATACCGCAGGCGAATGTAGTCAGGCATTGGTAACACAAATTGAAGCCCGTCGTAGCAAAATTGATGCGCAACTTGATGCACTTGAGCAAACCTTACGCCAAGATTTAAACGTAGATGCACAGAGCAGTTATGTGACTGATGTTCAAGGTCAGCCTGCAAGTGGTTGTATTAGTGCTTCAGGGGCTTCGGCAAACTGTAATATTGAATATAAAAAAGAACAGATTAAAGACGTTAAAACGGTTCAAGTTGAACCCGTTAAAACACCAACGATTTTAGATTTAGAGCAAGAACTACAACGTTCTGAGTCGAACCAACTTGCAATTTTGAACTTAAATGAACAGCAAGTACTACCTGCTCAACAAGCAACCATTCAGGTGAAAGGTGCTTTAGGAACTGACATCCGTTTATTTGTGAATGACGAGCAAATTTCGGAAAAACGTATTGGTAAAAAAGCAGCTTATCAAGAGTATGGAGTTGCTGGTTTAGACTTTATTGGTGTGCCGCTACTTGCAGGTAAAAACACAGTTGCAGTTCGCCAGTACGATAGCTTTGGCAATCTACGTGACCAACAGCAAGTGACAGTAATCGCACCAGATGCGATGAGCCAACTGGCTGCGCAGCCTGTAGAGCAAGTGGTTTATGCCAATGGCAAAGACGTTTATCAAGTTGTTGTTAAGGTGCTTGATCGCAATGGCACGGCTGTTGCAACACGTACCCCAATTACGATAGAAACATCGGTGGGAACGGTTCAACTCAAAGATTTAGATCCAGATAAACCGGGTATTCAAGTTTTTGCTGAAGGTGGCTCACTGGTTATCCCAGTTCTTGCGCCATTAGAAGCGGGTTCAGGTGTACTGCGTATTCGTAGTGGTATTTATGAGCAGACAGTTCCTGTTCGCTTTTTAGCAGAATTACGCCCAATGTTGGTTGCGGGGATTATCGAAGGTTAATTTGCATTGAATAAATTTGACCCAAAAAATTTATCACAGAGTTCGACTCAAGATGGGTTTGAAGAAGAACTGAATGATTTATCCAGTTCAGGGGATGGTGAAACCGCCATTCGTGGTCGTGCGGCTTTATTCTTAAAAGGAAAGGTGCGCGGAGATTATTTACTGACTTTGGCTTATGACTCGAGCAAAGAAAATAATCAGCGCCTATTCCGTGATATCCGTCCAGATGAATATTACCCCGTGTATGGCGATGCATCAGCGAAAGGCTTCGATGCACAATCCACCAGTAAACTTTATGTCCGTGTGGATAAAGGCCGTTCTTATGCCATGTATGGGGACTATGTTACACGTACAGAAAATGACGAAGGGCTTTCACTGGGTCAATACAGCCGTTCATTGACAGGTCTGAAGTCAACTGTTGAAGGGGATCGTTACCAAGTTTCGGGCTTCGCAGCACGAACCAATGCAACGCAAATCGTAAATGAATTACGTGCAATGGGGGTTTCTGGTCCATATTCTTTAGGTATTGATACCGACGATATTTTAGAAAATAGTGAAAAGGTGGAAGTGATTGTTCGTGATCGTAACAATCCTGGTCTGATTATTGCGCAGCGTACTTTAAATCGCTTCAGCGACTATCAAGTAGATACCTATACCAACAGTATTTACCTGACCTCACCGTTAAGCAGTATTGATGAAAACCTGAATCCTGTTTATCTACGGATTACTGTAGAGTCGGATCAAGGGGGGCAGGAATATACCGTTGCTGGCGTGAATGGCCGTTATAAACTCAATGACAAAGTGACGGTGGGTGGCTCTTATATTCAAAATGATGATCCTATGGATCAAGAGAAAATTGCCAGTGCCAATACCGTCATTCATTGGAATGATAAGACCAAACTGATTGCGGAATATGCATATTCTGACCACGATGCCCTAAACCTTGACCAATTGACAGATGTGAATGCATCAAATAGTAAAGACACATCTGGTGATGGCACAGCGGCACGCGTTGAATTGGAATACAAAAATGACAAGGTCGATTTACGTGCTTACCATCAACAAGCAGATGAAGGTTTCCGTAATGCGGCGTCTTCAATCAGTTCAGGGCGCAAAGAAAGTGCAGTCAAACTTAATGCACGTTTAGATCAGTTTGGTATTTTACGTGTTGAAGCGGTACGGACTGAAGATAGCGTGAATGAAGGTGTTCGCCATGGCGTGAGCGCTTCGATTGAGAAAGCGATTAACCGTATTGTAAGTTTAGAGCTGGGTGCACGTTATTATAATGAGTCAGCCAATGCAGCCAGTGCTTCAACCCAAAATGTTGAAACGCCATATGACGGTACCACTGTGCGCGCTAAATTAAAAACAGCACTCCCTTTTGATGGTTCAAGTGCTTTCCTAGAATATGAGCAAGACATCGCGGATAGTGACCGCCGTGTATTTGCTGTAGGTGGTGATGCACAAGTTTATAAAAATATTCATGCCTATGCGCGCCATGAGTTCATTTCAAGTATAGGCGGATTATACGAGCTCAATGACACGCAAAAACGTAATACCACCGTTTTTGGTTTAGACAGTGAATATATGCGTGATGGCTCTGTGTTTAGTGAATATCGTGTACGTGATGGTATGAGCGCACGTGAAGCTGAAGCCGCGATGGGTGTGCGTAATCGTTGGCAGCTTAAAGAAGGGCTATTCTTTAATACCAGTTTTGAAAAAGTAAAAGTCTTTGAAGGTGAAAATAAAGATTCACTAGAGTCTACCGCTGCGACTTTGGGCTTTGAACACCTTTCCAATCCACGCTGGAAAAATGTGGCACGTATAGAAGGGCGTTGGTCTAATCAAAGTGATAGCTATTTAAATACTTTAGGTACCGCGTACAAGTATTCAGACGAAGTGACCTTATTGGCTAAAAATGTCTTGAATATTACCGACAATAAGTCTGCAGATTCTGGCGATCGCGTGATTGACCGTGTTCAGGTCGGTGCTGCATATCGTGATTTGGCAACCAATCGTTTTGACTCATTGAGCAAAATAGAATATCGCTACGAGAAAAATGAAACAACGCTGAATGATCCATATGAGCGCAATGTTTATATTATGTCTCATCATATGAATTATCATCCAACACGTTCGGTGCATGTATCTGGGCAATATGCGGTTAAATATTTGGATGAAACTTATGATCTACTGCAAACCAGTGGTATGACTCAAATGCTCAACAGTCGTTTTATGTACGACATTAATGAGCGTTGGGATGCAGGAGTGAATGCTGGCGTGATGTGGAACAGTGTTTCGGATGGAACCAAGTTGATGGCAGGGGTTGAAGTGGGTTATCTACTAGCATCGAACCTTTGGGTTTCAGGTGGATATAACTTTGTGGGCTATCAAGATAAAGATCTGATTGATAGTGATACAACGATGGATGGAGCATATTTCCGTTTCCGCTTCAAATTTGACGAAAACTTATTTAACAAAAATAAGCCTTCAGTCAATAAAGCCTTGGAGCCTAAATAATGTTGAAACACCATGCTAAACATGTGTTGTGGCTTCTAGCTTTGGGTACTGTGGTGGCGCATGCTGCAGAGGTCCCTGTCAGCTCAAATTATCCAGTTTCGCAGCAGCAGGTGCATGAGCAATTGCACACTGCAATTGAGCAAGCGATGGACGTACGAGACAAGTACCAGTTAGAAAAAGCACGAACATGGCTGAGTTATGCTGACCATGAATATAGTGAAAAAGCGAAGCGTCAAAATATTGATCTGATCTATCAGCAGGTTTTAGAGATTGTATATGCAGATCAGCGTGCAACGTTAAGTGTAGAAACAGCAATGCTAGCGTTTTCCCAACTGATGCGCCGTGATTTATGGACGCGTGCCGCAACCCTAAAAACACAGACTGGGTTTCAATGTGCCTATAAAGAACTTGCACAAGCTGAAGTGAATTTGGTTTGGGCAGCTGCTGAGTACCGTGAATTAGGTTGGCATCATTCGCGTGAGATTTTTGCTTCAGCAGAACGTTTGATGGATCAAGCCACTTATTTATCTGAAAACTGTGGCACACTTTAACTTAACGCAGTTCGCTTTTTAGAAAAATTGCAGCAACTGCAATCAGTACACACATGAAAAAAGGAGCCTTTCAGCTCCTTTTATTTTTAAATCTTTTCAATGCGACAATAATAAAAACCATCGCCACGCCCTACTTGTGGGAGTAGTTGGCGACCATGAATCTGCTCAACACCCCAATCGGCATCAATTTTAATTTCTTTCGCATCCGTATGTTCAGCAAAGAAGTCGACCATTTGCTGTTCATTTTCGGCTTTCAAAATCGAGCAGGTGATGTATAGCAATGTGCCGCCGACTTTGAGTTGTTGCCACATATTTTCAAGAATTTGCTTTTGCAGCTGTACTGTTTTAGCAATATCGCCCGACTGACGCAGTAAACGAATATCGGGATGGCGACGGATTACCCCAATGGCAGAACAGGGTGCATCGAGAACGATACAATCTGCAAGTTCAGGTGATGTCCACTTCACCGCATCGGCAGTGATAATGTCGACATACTTTTCATTTAAAGCCAAACGCTCTAAGTTTTCAGAGACACGTTTTAAGCGCTTTTCATCTTGGTCGAGTGCAATCAGTTTTTTCGGCTGATACATCTCTAAAATATGCGCTGTCTTGCCGCCAGGTGCTGCACAGGCATCAATTACGAATTTGCCATTTAAGTCGGGCAACAAGGTTGCACAGAGTTGCGCATGTTCATCTTGTACTGAAAAACCACCTACTTCAAAACCTGGTAGGCTTGGGATATGCAGACTGTCATCCAACACAATACCGACATTCGAAAGTTCACAGGCGTGTGCTTCAATGCCTTCATCTTCTAAAATTTCAAGATATTCGTCACGGCTAACTTGTAAGGTGTTGACGCGCAAGGTTAAGGGTGCAACTTGTTTCAGCTCGTAGCTAATTTCAGCCAGTTGCTCGCCCCAGTCTTTTTTCAAACGCTTTGCTAACCAACTTGGCAAATTTGAAGCTTGTTCTAGAACATCGTAGAACTGTTCCGTTTCACGTGTTGCACGGCGCAAAATAGCATTCACCACACCACTTAAGCTTTCCATACCCAATTGTTTGGCTGCTTCTACCGTTTCAGAAATCGCGGCATGCGCTGCAACGCGGGTACACAGCAATTGGTATAAACCCACATATAAACAGGTTTCAACGACTTGGTTTTCCAGTGGCTTAGTCAACAACGGTAAAGTCACTTGTTTAAGCGCATGCCATTGGCGTAAACAGCCAAGAACTAATTCATGGTACAAGGCACGGTCTTTGTCAGACACAATTGCCATGTGTTGCTGAAGTACCGATGCCAGTGATTGACCATTTTGGACAGCCAATAACGTTTTAACAACCTGAGCACGTAAGTTTAGAGTCTTACCTGAGGCGTGGGGAGATTGTTTCATTATAAAATTTGTCCAATATTCAGTTTTTGGGTTTGTAAAATTTGTACGGCATTTAGGGGTTTACCCCCCGGCCATTGCAGAGAGCTTAAACACACCGCGTGTTCATCGCCACAAGCGACATGAACACCTTGTTTATCGATGGCTAAAATGGTCCCTGCAGCTTGAGCTTGGGCATTTTCTTGAGACAACATCGAACCCCAAACGCGCAGATTATTGCTTTCATCCAGTGCGATAAATGCGACAGGCCATGGGTTAAATGCGCGAATATTACGGTCGATTTGCACCGCTGTTGAAGTCCAATCAATTTGCGCTTCAGCCTTAGAGAGTTTGTGTGCATAGACTGTCAAAGCTTCATCTTGCACTTCGCGGTTGTCTAAATAGTGCTGCAATGTGCTTTCAGAGGCTAAAACTTTGACCGTCGCTTCAGCCCCTTGTTGTGCCAATTTGTCATGCAAGCTTGCAGAGGTATCTGTAGCTTCAATCGGGCAGTAGGTTTTATACATCATATCGCCCGTATCCAAACCTGCGGCCATTTTCATAATGGTGACCCCAGTTTCGGTATCTCCAGTAGAAATTGCGCGTTGAATAGGCGCTGCACCCCGCCAGCGGGGCAACAGTGAACCGTGAATGTTCAAACAGCCATATTTAGGCGTATCCAAAACCACTTGCGGCAAAATAAGGCCATAAGCAGCCACCACCATCACATCTGCATTTAAGGCCTTGAGTTCAGCTTGAGCAGCCAGACCTTCTTCAGTTGAGGACTTAAAATGCAGCGGTTGATAGACGGCAATATCATGCGCTAAAGCCAACTGCTTCACGGCTGAAGCGGTAAGTTTCTGCCCACGACCTGCTTTACGGTCAGGTTGCGTATAGACGGCTACAATTTCATGTTCTGTTTTTAGGAGAGCGTCTAATGCCACAGCCGCAAATTCGGGCGTGCCTGCAAAGATGATTTTCAAGAAATACTCGGAAAAAAGGAGAAGATTAAAACAATTATAGCAAAACTCGAGCAGCTACAGATTTATCCTGCATAAAAAGCCGATAGAGCGGTTCTAACTGAATGATGTAAGAGAGTTTTATTCAAAAAATAGCGCAAGGATCCTTGATAGCTTATCGCTCAAAATTTGTATTTCATATAAATAAAACTCATGCAAAATTTAAAAATTATTCATAGAAGTTTTGTATTGCAAGGCGATTGAACGGGTTATAGTAGTTTCCATATGCAATTGAATGTCAGCTCATCGGTTAAAATGTAGCGCGCAAACATACTGCCTTCGATAATTTAGGTCGAGATGCCTAAAAACGAGATTTACGCAGAATGCGAATATGTTATGTTTAAATTTTTGACAGTTTGACACTCTCAGAACTCAGATTTTAGCCAGAGTGAATGTGGACATTCATCTCAAGCACAACTATGTTGGAAAAGTACAATGCCTGACTATCGTTCAAAAACATCAACACACGGAAGAAACATGGCGGGTGCGCGTGGCTTATGGCGCGCAACGGGGATGAAAGACGAAGACTTTGGTAAGCCGATTATTGCGGTAGTCAACTCATTCACTCAATTTGTACCGGGTCACGTTCATTTAAAAGACTTAGGTCAACTTGTGGCACGTCAAATTGAGGCGGCAGGCGGCGTAGCTAAAGAGTTTAATACCATTGCCGTTGATGATGGTATTGCGATGGGCCACGATGGCATGCTGTATTCATTGCCTTCACGTGACTTGATTGCGGACTCGGTGGAATACATGGTCAATGCACACTGTGCTGATGCGATGGTGTGTATTTCAAACTGTGACAAAATTACCCCGGGCATGTTGATGGCATCTATGCGTCTGAACATTCCTGTGGTGTTCGTCTCTGGTGGGCCGATGGAAGCGGGTAAAGTGAAAATCCGTGGCAATGAACACGCGATTGACCTTGTTGATGCCATGATCGTCGCAGCAGATGACAGCTTCACTGATGAAGAAGTGGCTGAATACGAACGTTCAGCTTGTCCAACCTGTGGTTCATGTTCAGGCATGTTTACTGCAAACTCAATGAACTGTTTAACCGAAGCTTTGGGACTATCGCTTCCGGGCAATGGTTCAACCTTAGCGACCCATGCGAATCGTAAAAAACTATTCGAGCGTGCCGGTCAGTTGATTGTTGAAATTACCAAACGTCATTACGAACAAAACGATTACAGCTTGTTGCCACGTTCAATTGCCACCAAAGCAGCCTTTGAAAATGCCATGACGCTTGATATTTCAATGGGCGGTTCAACCAATACCGTTTTACACTTGTTGGCAGCGGCGCATGAAGCGGAAGTTGACTTTACCATGACCGACATTGACCGTTTGTCACGTAAAGTGCCTGTGCTGTGTAAAGTTGCCCCTGCAAAGCAAGATGTGCACATGGAAGATGTCCATCGTGCAGGTGGTATCATGTCGATCTTGGGTGAGTTAGACCGTGCCGGTTTATTGGATACATCTGTACCGACTGTGCATGAAAAAACCTTAAAAGATGCTTTGGACAAATGGGATATCATCCGTACTGAAGATGAAGATGTTTACCAATTCTTCCGTTCAGCACCGGGTGGTGTACCGACGCAAACCGCATTTTCACAAGACCGTTACTACTCTCGTTTAGATGGTGACCGTGACAATGGCGTGATTCGTAATGCTGCGCATGCCTTCTCTCAAGATGGTGGTTTGGCTGTCCTGTACGGCAACATCGCACTTGAAGGCTGTATTGTGAAAACAGCGGGTGTGGATGATTCCATCTTGAAATTCAACGGCACGGCACGTGTGTTTGAAAGCCAAGATGCAGCGGTAGAGGCGATTCTAGGTGGAAAAATCACTGCTGGTGATGTGGTGGTGATTCGTTACGAAGGTCCGCGTGGTGGTCCGGGTATGCAAGAAATGTTGTATCCAACCAGTTACTTAAAATCGAAAGGCCTTGGTAAAGACTGTGCTTTACTCACCGATGGGCGTTTCTCTGGCGGTTCATCAGGTCTATCGATTGGTCACGTGTCGCCTGAAGCGGCTGAAGGCGGTGCAATTGGTTTGGTGGAAGATGGCGACCGTATCGAAATCGATATTCCAAACCGTAGCATTCACTTAGCCGTGGATGAAGCAACGATGGCTGCGCGCCGTGAAGTGCAAGAAGCCAAAGGCTGGCAACCTGCTGAACAACGTCCACGTAAAGTGTCTAAAGCCTTAAAAGCTTATGCGATGCATACCACGAGTGCGTCTAAAGGTGCAGTACGTGAAATTTAATTGGTAGTTTTTTACCGGTTAGAAAAAGCACTCCATTTGGGGTGCTTTTTATTTAAAAGTCATTGGTTCAGCACAATGGAGTCTTAAATAGGTTTCTCAAATTGCAGTTGATAACCTTCGGTTCGACCTACTTTTGTTTCGGCAAAAGTAGGCAAAACCATTGGTCGTCCGCAAAACCTGTTTATTTTCTGCATCTAAAAGAATGCCTTGAAAAAACCGCCCATTGAATCGGCTATGCAGGTTGCGGACGACGTTTCCGTGTATCAGACAACCTGATGGATTCAAGATCAATATGTTAAGACCGTGAAGAGCTTGATGGGGATTGACTCAAAAGTCTCATTGTACTTTTATGTCTAGCCTGCTTTCTATACAATAAAAACAGAAAAAATTGCCAAGACTGTAGAGCAATACGCAGCCATCGCTAAGGACAAATACAATGAGTAAAGACAATATCCGCGAACATTCAGCTCCTGTTTATGAAGGCATTGAAAATGCACCCGCACGTTCCATGATGCGTGCCACAGGCTTTAAAGATTCAGACTTTACTCGTCCCTTTGTCGGTATTGCTTCGACGTGGGCCAATGTCACGCCGTGTAATATGCATATTAATGAACTGGCACGTGAGGCCGAAAAAGGGGTCAATCAAGCTGGCGGTAAAGGCATTATTTTTAATACCATCACCATTTCAGATGGTATTTCTAACGGCACCGAAGGTATGAAGTATTCTTTGTTGAGCCGTGAAATTATTGCGGATTCGATAGAAGCGGTGGTGGGATGCCAAGCCTATGATGGGGTGATCGCGATTGGTGGCTGTGACAAAAACATGCCGGGTTGCATCATGGGCTTGGCCCGTTTAAACCGTCCGGGGTTGTTTGTCTATGGCGGTACAATTAAGCCGGGCGCAGGGCATACCGACATGATTTCTGTCTTTGAAGCTGTGGGTCAGCACGCCAAAGGTGAAATCAGTGCCATTCAAGTCAAACAGATTGAAGAAGTGGCGTTGCCGGGGCCGGGTTCATGTGGTGGCATGTACACTGCAAACTCGATGGCCTCTGCGATTGAAGCCTTGGGCATGAGTTTGCCGGGTTCCTCTGCACAAGAAGCGGTTTCTGATGACAAGCGGATCGACTGTCAAAAAGCAGGTGAAGCGGTGATGAATTTGCTGCGCTTAGACCTGAAACCACGCGACATTATGACCAAAGCTGCATTTGAAAACTCAATTAAAGTGCTGATTGCCTTGGGTGGTTCAACCAATGGCGTGCTGCACTTACTGGCAATGGCACATACTGCTGGGGTTGAACTGAGTTTGGATGATTTTGTCCGTATTGGGCAAGATATTCCCGTGGTGGCCGATGTGCGTCCATCTGGCAAATATTTGATGTCTGAGCTGATCGCGATTGGGGGCATTCAACCGCTGATGAAGCGCATGCTGGATGCTGGCATGCTCGATGGTTCATGTTTAACGGTCACTGGAAAGACCTTGGCGGAAAATTTGGCTGAGGTTGAAGACTATCCAGAAGGTCAGCAGATTATTTTACCGTTCGACGCGCCAATTAAAAAAGACTCTCACTTGGTGGTGCTTAAAGGTAACCTGTCTCCAACAGGTGCTGTGGCTAAAATTACCGGCAAAGAAGGTTTGTATTTCGAAGGGCCTGCGCGTGTCTTTGAGGGTGAAATCGGTGCGATGCGTGGCATTTTAGATGGTGAAGTTCAAGCGGGTGAAGTGGTGGTGATTCGTGGTGAAGGGCCTAAAGGTGGACCGGGCATGCCTGAAATGCTGAAACCGACCTCAGCGATAATTGGTAAAGGACTCGGTAAATCTGTGGCGCTGATCACCGATGGTCGTTTCTCTGGTGGCAGTCATGGTTTTGTCATTGGTCACGTGACCCCAGAAGCCTATGAAGGTGGGCCAATTGGTTTAGTGCAAAATGGCGATAAAATCTCAATCAATGCAGAAACCCGCGAAATGACGTGGCATGTTTCGGCAGAAGAGATCGCAGCGCGTCAAGCTGCGTGGGTGAAACCGCAGCCGAATTATCGTTATGGGGCTTTGGCCAAGTTTGCAAAACTGACCACTGGTGCGGAAAAAGGCGCGGTAACTGATCTAAATTTAGATGTCTAATTGATCATTTTGCTGTGAATTGATATAAACCCTTGTAGTACTTTCAAGGGTTTAATTTAGAGGCTTTGCTCATGTCACTGTTGCGTCGATGGTTCGATCCGATTCGATCGCGTTGGTTTTATCAAAAACCGATTCGTCAAACGGTCGTATCTACAGAACAAGGCTTGAGTATTCATTTACGCCTCGACGATGTATATAGCTATTTAGCGGTTCAGCAGTTACCACAAATTGAAGAAATTTTAGCGGATGAACTGAAGCCATTGAAGGTGGTCATTTCCAGTCAGGCTGCTGAACCTCCGAACCAAATGTCGGCTTTGGAATGGCAAACTTATTGTTTAAATGATGCCAAAATTCTGTCGCGTCAGCACCGTTTTAGCTTTCACGAAACGCCAGAACAACCCAGTCCAGAGGCATTGAGCCAAGCAGAAACCATCTTGCGGCATACGCCGCTGCGTGGGCAGGACTTTTTGTATTTGCTGGAAGATGTGTTTCACATGCTGTGGCAAAAACAAGAAGGTAAGCTGCGCACCTTATATGCGATGGCCAGCCGTCATCATCAAGAGCAAAACTTTCCAGAACGTATTTTTAATGATGATGCGGTACTGGCCAGTTACTTCCAGCTCGGTGACCGTCAGTATCATGCCGTCGATGATCTGCTGCGTTTAACGCGCCGTTTAAAACAACAAAAATTATTTACCGATAACCCAATTTTCTTGATCAATCATATTGATTGGCGTGAGCATTTGATTAGTGATGCTGAAGAGTTAAATGAAATTCAGGCGCTCGATCCAGAGTTAGACCTATACGTTGCGCTGGAAGATCCAATTTCATGGTTGTTATTGGCCTATATTAAAGAAGAACTGGCCGATTATTATAATATTCAGCTCAATGTCTATCCGCTCAGTTATCACGGTCGAGATGGGTTTGATTGGAGTTTGGCAACGCGCTTATCCAAACGGACAGAAATCAAATTCACACCGTTTTGCCGTCCGACGCAAGCAGCCACTTTGGCGATGGCACAGTTATTTTATAGCGTGCCTGAAGAGCAGCGTATTGATGCCATGTATCGGATTTTGAAAGCCGTTTGGACCCAAGGCAAAGATTTATCCTTTAAATCGCATTTTGATCAACTGATGCAAGAATTGGAAATCACAGCATTGATCACCGAAGATGTGGAAGCCAAGCTTCAAGAAAATGACATGCTCTGTGAAATGAAGTCCCAGCCTGATTTCCCCGTGATTGAACTGCGTGTGGATGGGCAGAGCTATGTCTTTAATAGTTTGTATCGCGTCTGGATGATTGAAAGTATTTTCAGTAATGTGCTGGAAGATCAATATAAAACCGACCCTGTGGATGAAAGCGAAGGCTGAGTTTTGTATACCTCTTATTGATCAAAACAGTCCAATAACACATGAAACCTAAAGCCGATGGTGTTTTTAGGCTGAGTTATTAAAGTGCTTATTAATAATGTTAATGAGGTTTAACAATTAAATTCATTGTTAAATTTTATTAATAAATAGGCTTCCAAATGAAAATGATTATAATTGGCATTCTTTCTGTCTGTTGATCGATGTTATGCGTTTTCATATTTCTTCTTTGAGCTTATCCATTCTGGCCGTGATGACTACAGCAGCGTTTGCTCAGGGCGAGACACAGGAAACAGCATCATCCCAAGTTTTACCGACTTTGCAATTTGAAGCCCAAGATGCAGATGACAAAGCGGCATATGCAGCAAAAACTGCATCAGCTGTTTTGCGTTCAGACGCACCGCTGTTTGAAACAGCACAATCGATCAGCGTGATTAGTGAAAAACAACTCGAACAGAAACAAGCGAAAACACTGTCTGAAGCCTTGCAGGGTGTAGCGGGGGTCACCGCAGGACAGTATGGTCGCCGTGGTTGGGATGACTTTATTATTCGTGGTCAGGTTTCCAGCGCACAGACCTATGTCGATGGCTTGCGTATTCAAACTTCTGATAATGCCCTACGTTCAGAAGACATCAGTGGTTTACAGTCGATTGAAGTGGTGAAAGGGCCGACATCGACTGGTTTTGGCTTTGCCTTGCCGGGCGGCTTAGTTAACTTAACCACCAAACGTCCTGAAGCTGAAACTTTTTCTCGGGGCAGTGTAAGCTATGGCAGCAATGCCTTTGTGGATGGCACATTTGATATCAACTATGCGCCAAATGATAGCGAAAAAGGGGCGTTTCGTGTGGTGGGTCATGCCTCTGACCAAGATGATCCAACCGATTATGTTTATTATAAAAATTATTATATTGCACCGTCTTATAATTTTGACTTAGGTGAAAAAGACGAACTGTCTGTGATTGCCAGCTATCAGCATCGGGATTTTATTCGCCAGCAGGGGATTCCCTATAGTAATGGCGCTTATAAAAACTATTCACAGACCTTATTTTTTGGCGCGCCGAATCTAAGCAATACGGTCGATGTTTTGCGCTTAGGGTCGAACTATGCGCATTATTTTGATAATGGCTGGACCTTTAAACAAAATTTTGCGGTCACCAAAACCGATGCAGATAACAATCCGGTATTGGCGGGGAGTAATAATACTTTACCGACCATCAAACGGACGGTGGAAAGACAGATTAAAGACGATGTGAATTTTGCGCTGGATCATAATTTGTCGCGTCATTTTGATTGGGGCAAAACCCAATATGATTTGATGGTTGGTTTGGACATGATGCATGAGCGCAGTGACTACGAGCGCCGTAGTAACAGCTTGTCATCCTTTAATGCCGATAATCCGATCTATACGCCTATCGCAAAGGCGACCACGACCAAATCGCATCAAATTACAGATACCCAATATATGGGCGTATATCTGCGTAATAATTTTAAAATTGATGATCATTGGATCTTAGGCTTATCGGGTCGTCATGACTGGACACAGGTCGAAGTCGATGACCTTTTCAATGATACGATGCTGAAAAACTCGGACAATGCTTTCACGGGTAATGCATCTTTGATGTATCAAATCAATGATAAGTTTGCGCCCTATGTGAGTTATGCAACCTCATTCTTTCCTGTGAGCGACACTGGCGCTGGCGGAACACTATTGGACCCTGAAGAGGGAGAGCAGTTTGAGGTTGGGGTTAAGTTCCAAGGGCTGAATCAACGGCTGCAAGGCTATGTGGCTTATTATGATTTAACCCGTCAGAATGTCACAGAGCCAGATTCAACAAATACTCATCATGTACAAATTGGTGAGCAAAAGACCAAAGGCTTTGAAACGGAATTATCCGCTGCGTTGACGGATCAATGGAATCTGACCGCAACCTATAGTTATATTCCAACTGCAAAAATTACTGAAAGTGAAACCAGCAGCGATATTGGCAAGCGAATTAACCATGTGCCTAAAAATGCCGCCTCTTTAT
>OERK01000226.1_pt1 | contig 19556 bp, 19 predicted proteins | sample 1540001 | NCBI WGS metagenome assembly OERK01 (sample SAMEA3891246, study PRJEB23780) | metagenome | biome: terrestrial biome; feature: animal house; material: water of meat washing | place: Italy | collected 2015-05-12
CGCCGATCTCGGTCAGGCGACTCTGATTGGCGCCTCGTTCAAAAAGTTCGACGCCAAGCTCAACTTCCAGCGCCGCGATGGCGGTGCTGACGGCGCTGCGGCTTTTGCCGAGGCGACGGGCGGTGTTGGCAATAGAGCCGCTATTGGCTGACTCTACAAAGAGTTCTATCTGATATAGCTTCATGTTTTACAGGCTGTGGCGGAGTTTTTCACCATCACCTTAGCGTGCCGAACCAAGGCAAGGCAAACCTGTGGCGTCGGAATAATCGACGCTGAGCGATTGTCGCGAGTTGCTTCTCCCCGTTTACCATCTCTCCCGTCGAAGCAACAAAGGCATCTTATATGTTATTAAGTCGTATGTTTCTGGCCCGGCTGTTTTTGACCGGCGCCATCGTGACCGAGGTCGCCGGTACCTCCAGCATGGCCATGATCCCCGAGCAGGGGGCTGGCTGGATGAATTACATCCCGATGTGGCTGTTGATCGGTTTCTCGTACTGGTTGCTGGCGAAAGCCGCCAAAACAATCTCCATTGGTATTGCGTTTGCGCTCTGGGAGGGGCTCGGGATCACCTTGATCACCATAGTGTCGGTCATGTTCCTTGGTTACGATGTGACCGTTCAGGAGCTGATTGGCCTGGCTCTCGCGATAGTGGGGATTGTTATGGTGACCATGGGGGAGACCCATGATGAGCCCGCAGACAAGTCAGTAGAAGCGGAGGCCACAGCATGAGTCCGTTTGTGATTGTACTGGGTGCCGCACTGATCGATATCGGCGCCAACATGGCCATCAACCGCTCCAAGGGTTTTCGTTACAAGGGGTGGGGATTCCTGGGGATCATGCTGGTACTCGGCGCCTTTACCCTGCTCTCGGAAGCGGTAAGTGGCGGCCAGATTGACCTGGCTGTTGCCTACGCCACCTGGGGGGCTATCGGCATCGTCGGTACGGCGCTGGGCGGTTTGCTCTTCTTCGGTGAGCGGCTCAAGCCCATCGGCTGGGCTGGCATGATGGTGATGGCGCTGGCTGTCGTTATGCTGACTACCGCCTGATAACCTGAAGCAATAAGAAAAGCCGCCCGGTTGCAACCGGGCGGCTTTTGTTTGGCTGATTGCTTGGTCGATGCAGGCTCAGCGCGGCGCTTCGTAGAGCTCCAGCGGCAGGCCGTCGGGGTCGGCGAAGAAGGTAAAGCGCTTGCCGGTCAGCTCGTCCACCCGCACCGGCTCTACCTCGACCCGATGGGCCAGCAGGTGGGCGATGACCCGGTCAAGATCGCTGACCCGAAAGGCGAGATGGCGCAGGCCGCACGCCTCGGGCCTGGAGGGGCGCTCGGGAGGTGAGGGGAAGCTGAACAGCTCCAGCTGGCTGCCGTCCGGCAGGGCCAGATCCAGTTTCCACGACTGGCGCGCTTCGCGCAGGGTCTCGGCGATGATGGGCAGCCCCAGCACCTCGTGGTAGAAGTGGCGCGAGCGTGGGTAATCGCTGGCGATGATGGCCACATGGTGGATGGCGTCAAACAGCGGAAAGGTCATGGTGTTTCCTTGTCAGCAGCATAGTGAACGGGCAGCCTGCGCTGCCCGTGTCGTTGATCTAGTTGAAGAAACCGCCGAACCAGTCATCCAGCGCACTGCGTGGCGTCGCACTGCTGGCGCAACCGGCCGGGGAGCCCATGGTGGATGCCTTGGCCGGCACCTGCAGGCTGCCCGGGCAGTCGCTGGTGACGCGGGTGCCGCTGGCGCGGGAGAAGTTGGCCCAGGTGACCCCTTCCGGCATCTTCAGTCCCAGACTGTTGACGCCGCGCTGGCTCATGTAGCCGCTAAAGAGCTGCAGGGCACCGCTGGCACCGGTCAAGCCCGCCGGGGTGTTGTCGTCGCGACCGACCCAGATACTGACCAGCTCGTTGTTGTCCATCCCGGCAAACCAGGAGTCGCGCAGCTCGTTGGTGGTGCCTGTCTTGGCCGCCATGGTGGCGCCGGGGAACTTGGCACTGAGCGCGCGGGCCGTGCCCTGACTCACCGTCTTGGTCATGGCGAACAGGGTCAGCCAGCTTGCTTGCTGGTCGGTGACCCGCTTGGCGGTCTGATCATGCTGATAGAGCAGGCTGCCATCCCCGTTCACCACGGCGCGAATGGCCGACAGCGGCTGGGTCAGCCCCTGATTGGCGATGGGCAGATACATCTGGTTCACCTCCAGCGGGGAGAGGGCCACCGCCCCCAGCACCAGCGACGGGTAGGGCTGGATCTCCTGCTGGACTCCCAGCTTGTGCAGGGTGTCGACTACCTTCTCCAGCCCCACCTGCAGACCCAGATTGACGGTCGGCACGTTGAGGGAGCTGGCCAGCGCATCCATCAGCGGCACGCTCTGGCGGAACTTGCGATCGTAGTTTTGCGGCGTCCAGACCTGACCATCCTGACCGCGAATGCGGATCGGCTGATCTTTGAGCGGGGTCGCCAGGGTCAGGCCGTTGGAGAGACCGGTGAGGTAGACCGCCGGTTTCACCAGCGAGCCGATCTGGCGGCGGGCATCCAGCGCCCGGTTGAACCCGGCGTAGCGGGGATCGCGGCCACCCACCAGCGCCACCACTTCGCCCTTGTGCCAGTCGGAGACCACCATGGCCGCCTCCAGCTTCTTCTTGCCGCGCAGTTTCTCGATATCGGCGAGGCCCGATTCGACCGCCCGCTCGGCCGCATGCTGGGCGATGGGGTCGAGGCTGGTGAAGATCTTGAGGCCGGACTGCTTGAGCAGATCGGCGCCGAAGCGGCTCTGGATCTCCCGCTTGAGCAGTCCCATAAAGGCCGGGGTGCGGCCATAGCTCATCTGGCCGCGGGCGATGATGCCGAGGGGCTGGCGGCTGGCCAGCTCATATTCGGCCTGGGTCAGGCTGCCGTGATCCATCAGCAGCTTCAGCACCAGATCACGGCGGGTCTTGGCCCGCTCCGGGAAGCGCCATGGGTCGTAATAGGAGGGGCCTTTCACCAGACCGACCAGCAGGGCGACCTGATCGATATCCAGCTCGTTGACCGGAATGCCGAAGTAGAAGTAGGAGGCGAGGCCGAAACCGTAGACCCCTTGCGAGAAGTTCTGCCCCAGATAGACCTCGTTGAGGTAGGACTCGAGGATCTCGTCCTTGCTGTAGCGATAGTCGATCAGCACCGCCATATAGGCTTCCTGCAGTTTTCGCCACAGGCTGCGTTCACGGGTCAGGAAGAAGTTCTTGGCCAGCTGCTGGGTGAGGGTACTGCCCCCCTGCACGGTGCGACCCGCGATCAGGTTGGCGAACATGGCGCGCATGATGGCCACCGGCGAGACGCCGCCATGCTGGTAGAAGTCGCGATCTTCGGTGGTGAGCAGGGTCACCAGCAGGCTGTCGGGCACCTCGGCGATGCGCACCAGCAGGCGATCTTCCCGATCTTCGGTATTGAGGCGATCGAGCAGCACCGGGTCCATCTGGGCGTAACCGAGCTGGCGCTGGTTCTCCAGCGACTGGATCCCCTCAAGGCGCGGGCCGTTGAAGGTGAGGCGCAGGCCGCGGGCTCCATCGGCGCCGTCATAGAACTCGAACGGACGGCGAATCAGCTCGATGCGGTTGCCGTTGATGGTGTATTCACCCGGCGTGTGAGGCTGGCGCACCTGCTTGTAGCTCAGCATGTTGAGCTCGCGCAGCATCTGGTCCCGCGACAGGCGCTGGCTGGGGTAGAGCTCCAGCGGGCGGCTGTAGACCATCACCGGCAGCTGCCACTTCTCGCCATCGAAGCGCTCGCGCACCTTGGTATCCAGATAGATGCCGAACACCACCATAAAGGCCGCCACCACCAGGGAGAGCTTGAAGCCAAGCCAGAACAGCTTGCGCCAGATGGTGCGTTTGGGCGCTGCCTTCTTGGGGGCACGCTTGCGTCGTTGGGTTGCCATAAATCCTCTTTGCTTTCCTTTCTACTTGTTATGTCGCATTCGCGAACGTCCGAGCGGGATTAACCCGTCGAACCTAGATGCCCATCTTCTTCTTGGTGACTTTGGTCGGCATCGCTTCCAGCGGATTATCCGGCCAGTAGTGGCGGGGATAGCGCCCCTTCATCTCTTTCTTCACCTGTTCGTAGGATCCTGCCCAGAAAGCGGCCAGATCGGCGGTGATCTGCAGCGGTCGCTGGGCGGGGGAGAGCAGCTCCACCACCAGCGGCACCCGGCCATCGGCCACGCAGGGGGTCGAACCTTGCCCGAACATCTCCTGAATACGCACCGGGATCACCGGTGCCTGCCCCGGCTGATAGCGGATCCGCACCCGGCTGCCGGTGGGCGCCGCAAAGTGGCTCGGCAGCGCCTCGTCCAGCCGTTTGGGCAACGGCCAGGGCAGGGATTGGCGCAGGATGTCGCTCATATTGAGCCTCTTCAACTGCTCCAGCCGGGTCATGCCGCTCACCGCTGGCAGCAGCCACTGTTCCAGCGTGGCCAGCAGGCTCTCGTCATCCATCGCGGGCCACCCCTCATCGGGCAGCCAGTCGCGGGCGCAGCGCAGACGGGCCAGCAGCCCTTCGCTGCTCTCGTCCCACGGCAGCACATGCAGCCCCTTGCGGCGAATGCCTTGCAGCAGGCAGCGCCCTTTCTGCTCGTCAGAGAGTTCGGTCAGCGGTCGCTGGCTCAGCACCAGCTCGCCGATCACCTGCTGGCGTTCGGCGCGCACCCGCTCTTCCCGTTCATCCCAGTCGAACCACTGCCGTTCGCTCACCAGTTCCGGCAGCAGGCGTACCAGCTCGTCCAGATCGACCGGTTCGGCGATAAAGATGCGGCTGCCGCGATCGTTCTGCCCCATCTCGATGGCGATAAGGGCGGCTTGTCCCTGACAGGGATGACCTTCTACCAGATCGCAGCTCACCCCACCACTGAGTTGATAGCGACTGCCGCTGCGCAGTTTGCCGATGCGATCCGGCCAGGCGAGGGCGCAGAGTAGCCCCAGCCACTGACCCTGCGCACTGGCAGGGCGGGCGCCAAGCCGTTCAAACCAGCGGGCCGCGCTCTGGCGCAGGGCACTTTGACGGCGGTGGAACAGCACAGAGAGGCGCTCCGATCCTCGCAGATCTTCTTCCTGCAACGCCACCAGATAAGCGGCATCGGCGACAATCCCTGTCAGACCTTCAGCTTCCAGCTCGCGGGCGCGCAGCAGCATGCGGGCGAGACGAGGGTGGGTACCGAAGGCGGCCATGGCGCGGCCAGCGGGAGTGAGTTGTTGCTCACCCTCCGGCTTCATGGCGCCAAGGGCCACCAGCAGCCGCTGGGCGCTGGCCACCGCGGCGGCGGGAGGCATATCGAGAAGCGGCAGATCTTCCACCTTTGCCCCCCACTGGGCGGCGTCCAGCAGCAGGCCGGTCAGCTCCTGAGTGAGGATGTCTGGCGGGCTCTGCTCGGCGAGCCGCTCCTGCACCTCGCTGCTCCAGAGCCGGTAGCAGACGCCGGGGCCGAGACGACCGGCGCGACCGGCCCGCTGGGTGGCGGAGGATTTGGCTATCTGGCGGGTCTCCAGTCGGGTGACGCCGCTTTTCAGATCATAGGAGGCCCGTCGTTCCAGCCCGCTGTCGATAACGACAGAGACCCCTTCGATGGTGAGGGAGGTCTCCGCCACATTGGTGGTGAGCACCAGCTTACGGCGGCCGGCAGGCGCCGGTTCGATGGCTGCCTGCTGGGCCGCCATGTCGAGGCGGCCGTAGAGGGGGGCGAGGGTCACGTCGTCCGGCAGTTTGTCTGCCAACCACTGCGCCAGCCGCTCGATCTCACCCTGTCCCGGCAGAAAGACCAGCAGGCTGCCATCTTGAGCGGCCAGCGCTTCGAGTACCACGGCGCCGACCTGCGGCTCCAGCCACTGCTGGCGATTGGCGGGGCGGTAGTGGTAGTCGATGGGAAAACCGCGCCCCTCGGAGCGAACCACAGGGGCATCCGGCAGCAAGGTCTCGAGTGCCATGCCATCCAGGGTAGCGGACATCACCAGGAGCTTGAGATCATCGCGCAATCCCTGCTGGCTCTCGATGGCGAAGGCCAGCGCGGTATCGGCGTGCAGACTGCGTTCGTGGAACTCATCGAAGATGACCAGCGAGACGCCAGTCAGCTCAGGGTCTTGCTGCAACATCCGGGTCAGCACCCCTTCGGTGACGATCTCGAGCCGGGTCGCTGAGCTGGTGCGGCTCTCGCCACGCACTCGCAGGCCGATGCGCTCGCCCACCTTCTCCCCCAGCTGGCGCGCCAGAAAGCTGGCGATATTGCGCGCAGCCAGGCGCCTTGGTTCCAGCATGATGATGCGGCCGGGCAGCCGGTTCTGACGCACCAGCTCCAGCGGCAGCAGGGTCGATTTGCCCGCGCCGGGGGGCGCCTGCAGGATCACGCTGGTGTGGCTGTCGAGGGCGGCAAAGAGTTCGGGCAATACCGAAACGATGGGGAGCTGGGACAAAGCGATGAGCACCTTCTGTGGCAACCGGTAAAACGGCGCCTATTCTGCCACAGCCACCCGCGCCACCGTGAGTGGATGTGCGGATATGGCCACTCGGGCGGGAGGCTGGCGAGACATGGCCGGATGGCTGCCATAGAATGGGCCCATCCAATGAGCGTGAAAAAGGCATTATCACCACATGGCCAAACTCTTCTTTGCCCTGCCCGTCAAGGAGCTCGCCCCCGAGCTCATCGCCTGGCGCGATCAGCTGCCCTGGCCCGGTCAGCCGGTGCCGCAAGCCAACCTCCACCTGACCCTGGCCTTTCTGGGGGAGGCGGACGAGTTGACCACCCGCCGCCTGATCGCCGCCGTAGAGCGTCAGCACTGTCCGCCGCTCTCCATCAGGCTGGATGAGACCGGCTGGTTCAGCCGGGCCAAGGCCGCCTGGATTGGCCCGAAGGAGTGGCCCAACGAGCTGACCGTGCTGGCGAAGGCGCTGCGCCGCCACGGCGAGAAGCTGCGCCTTGGCAATGGCGAGCAGGGTTATCGCCCCCATGTCACCCTGTCGCGCAAGGCGGGCGAGGCGCCTGCCATCCTGCCTGCCCCAAATTTTCTGCTGCAGGCCGATGAGTTCTGCCTCTATCAATCCATCTCGACCCCGGACGGGGTGCGCTACGAGCCGCTCGCCTGCTGGCCGCTGCGGGCAAGAAGCAAAGAGGGATTGGATAATGAAGAGCAACGGAGGGCAAACCCGTGATCTTTGATCCCCCCCTGCAATCGGGCCAGCTGGTGGCCCGCTACAAGCGCTTTCTGACCGATGTGCAACTCGATAACGGCGAGGTCATCACCATCCACTGCGCCAATACCGGTGCCATGACCGGTTGTGCCGATCCGGGCACCCGGGTCTGGTACTCCACCTCCGATAACCCCAAGCGCAAGCTGCCCAACAGCTGGGAGATCGCCGAGAGCCCGGCGGGCCACTTTATCTGCGTCAACACGGCGCGCGCCAACCAGATTGCCCGGGAGTTGATCGAGCAGGAGGCCATCGCTCCGCTGGCGGGTTACAGCCGGTTGCGCACCGAGGTGAAGTATGGCGAAGAGAACAGTCGCATCGATCTGTTGCTGGAAGATGACGAGAAGGGCAATTGTTACATCGAGGTAAAATCGGTCACCCTGCTCGACGAGCGGGAGGAGGCTGGCATGGGCTACTTCCCCGATGCGGTCACCGCCCGTGGTGCCAAGCATTTGCGCGAGTTGATGGCGATGAAAGCGGCGGGCCACAGGGCCGTGCTGCTCTTTATGGTGTTGCACTCCGGAATAAGCCGGATGCGCCCTGCAACCCATATAGATCCGCACTATAGTCTGCTAATTGAGCAGGCAATCGCGGCGGGGGTTGAAATTTTATGCTATCGGCCCCATGTTGGGGTGCAAGGCATGGTGGCTCAAGGGTTTATCCCGTTTGAATCTGGTCACCTGTTACCCGAGGGGAGTGCATAAATATTGGAGTGGGTAACATTATTGGTACGGCTCGTTTGCTTACCCGTTACCCTTCTGCTATAGATGTCGCCCTCAATTTATGGATGGCACGGGTAGCGTGCTGAATTAGGAGACAGGGCATGCCAACAGGCGAAAACAGGAAATCTCTGGGCCCCCTGGCCATTGCGGGTGTCGCGCCTTACCAGGAAAAGCCGGGTGAGGAGTACATGAATGACCAACAAAAGGCGCATTTTCGCAAGATCCTGGGTGCCTGGCGCAACCAACTGATGCAGGAAGTTGATCGTACCGTCGACCATATGAAAGACGAGGCTGCCAACTTCCCGGATCCCGTGGATCGTGCCGCGCAAGAAGAAGAGTTCGCTCTTGAACTGCGTACCCGCGACCGTGAACGCAAGCTGATCAAGAAGATCGAGAAGACCTTGCAGCTGCTTGAAGACGATGATTTCGGTTACTGCGAACACTGCGGTATCGAGATCGGTATCCGTCGTCTGGAAGCCCGTCCGACTGCCGACCTCTGTGTCGATTGCAAGACGCTGGCCGAGATCAAGGAAAAACAGATGGCCGGTTGATCCCGACCCTCTGGTATATGAAAAAGGGAGCTCGCGGGCTCCCTTTTTTATTGAGCTTTTGGCGGTCGCGCCCCAGAATGCAGCCTCAATGAATCGCTTACCCGAACAGTCATGCCAGTGAATTCCCCATCCTCACCCCTTGTGCGCCCCTATGTCGGCCGCTTTGCCCCCTCACCCTCAGGCCCGCTTCATTTCGGTTCGCTGATCGCCGCCCTCGGCAGCTTTTTGCAGGCCAGAGCGCAGCAGGGACGCTGGCTGGTGCGCATCGAAGATATCGATCCGCCGCGGGAGATGGCGGGGGCTGCGGCCCTGATCCTCAAGACCCTTGAGGCATATGGCCTCGAGTGGGATGGGGAGGTGATGTTCCAGAGCGCGCGCCACGGCCGTTATGACGAGATCATCGACCAGCTCTATCGGGCGGGGGATCTCTACTGGTGCCGCTGCACCCGGCGCGAAATCATGGCCGCGGGCGGTCTCTACAGCGGCCACTGCCGCACCCTCGGGCTTGCGGCCGAAGGTTGCGCCGCCCGGCTGCGCCAGCACCATCCGGTCTACCACTTCGACGATCGCTTGCAGGGCCATATCGCGGTCCCGGCGGCGCTCGCCGAGGAGGATTTCATTATCCGCCGCCGCGACGGGCTCTACGCCTACAACCTGGCGGTGGTGGTGGATGATATGGACAGCGGCATCACCGAGATAGTGCGCGGCGCCGATCTGCTGGAGCCCACGGTGCGCCAGATTGCCCTCTACCAGACCCTGGGGGCGCCGGTGCCCGACTGGGTGCACCTGCCGCTGGCGGTGCTGGCCGATGGCAACAAGCTCTCCAAGCAGAACCATGCGCCGGCACTGGCGCTCGATGAGGTGCGCCCGGCCCTGTGGCAGGCGCTGCACTTCCTCGGCCAGTGCCCGCCGCCCGAGCTGATGGCGAGCCGGATCGACGAGATCATCGGGTGGGGCATCGCCAACTGGCAGCTCGAACGGGTGCCCGCCAGCGAGAAGATCCCGCTCGCGGATTGCTGAGTCGACCAGGTGATTTTTGTTTGATTGAGCGTAAATTGCCGCTGTTGATTGTGATTTTATCGGGATGATCCGTTTCAAACGGGATCAATTGTCAGCACGGTTTTTCATTTGGTTAGGCGTGAGCTATGATAGGCCGCTATTTTTTGGCCTCCCGTCAATTTAGAAGTCATGAAGAGGTGTACCATTTTTTCCCAGATCGCAAACTTTTGCCGCAAGGTGCTCGGCAAGGAAGACGGCGAGCAGTCGGTGGAATCCCCCATTCCAGCCCGTGTCGCCGGTCAACGTCGTACCTTAAGCCGTGATCAGCACCCTATTTCGCGCAAAGAGATCAGCGAGAATGCACTCAAGGTGCTCTATCGCCTGAACAAAGGGGGCTATGAGGCCTACCTGGTCGGCGGCGGAGTCCGGGATCTGCTGCTCGGGAAGACGCCCAAGGATTTCGACATCGCAACCGATGCGACGCCGGAGCAGATCAAGGCGCTGTTCAGCAACTGCCGCCTGATTGGCCGTCGTTTCCGCCTGGCCCACATTGTCTTTGGTCGTGACGTGATCGAAGTGGCCACCTTCCGGGGTCACCACCATCAGGTCAATACCAGCAAACATGTGTCGGCCCAGTCTGATGAAGGCATGCTGCTGCGCGACAACGTCTACGGCACCATCGAAGAGGATGCCGAGCGCCGCGACTTTACCGTCAACGCCCTCTACTACAGCGCCAAAGATTTCACCCTGCACGATTTCGAAGGGGGTCTGGAAGATCTGGCCGAGCGCAAGCTTGAGCTGATCGGCGATCCCGAGACCCGTTATCGTGAAGATCCGGTGCGGATGCTGCGCGCCGTGCGCTTTGCCGCCAAGCTGGATATGACCATCAGCCCGCGTACCGCCGCCCCCATCAAGGAGCTGGCGCCACTGCTGCAAGACATCCCGGCTGCCCGCCTGTTTGAGGAGACCCTCAAGCTGTTCCTGGCTGGCGACGGTCTGGCGACCTACAAACTGCTGCGCGAGTATGGTCTGTTCCAGCAGCTCTTCCCGCAAGTGGCTGCGCTGTTTACCCCGCACGGCAACTCGCCCTACGAGCAGTTTATCGAGCAGGCGCTGATCGATACCGACACCCGCGTCCGTGAAGATAAGCGCGTCACCCCCGCCTTCCTCTACGCCACCCTGCTGTGGGGCTGCGTCGAGGCCCGTGGTCGGGTGCTGGAGAACGAGAGCGGCCTGCCCTGGTATGACGCCTTCATGCTGGCGATCAACGAGGTGCTGGACAATCAGGTGCGGATCATCGCCGTTCCCCGCCGTTTCACCACCGATGTCCGCGACATCTGGGCACTGCAACAGCGGCTGACCCGTCGTCAGGGCAAGCACCCCGAGCGCGCCATGGAGCATCCCAAGTTCCGCGCGGCGTTCGACTTCCTGTTGCTGCGCAACCGGGTCGAGCGCGGTCTCGGCGAGCTGGCCAGCTGGTGGGAGCGCTATGTTGCCTCCAATCCGGATGTGCGCCCGCAACTGCAGCGTGAAGCGACCCGTCGCCCGGCCAGCGGTGAGCGCGGCGAGGCTCGCAGCCACGATGGCGAGAAGCGCAGCAGCAACAGCCGCAACCGTCGTCGCCCCCGTCGCCGCAAACCGAAAGTGGCCGAGTGACAACAGACGTGATGACCGAGGTCTTCATCGCCATTGGTTCCAACCTGTCTGATCCGCTGGGTCAGGCTCGTCGCGCCGTTGCCGCGTTGGCAAGGTTGCCGGAATCTGTGCTGGTGGAGGCCTCGTCGTTTTACAGCAGCCGCCCCATGGGGCCTGCTGACCAACCGGACTACGTCAATGCCGTGGCCCGGCTCAATACCCGGCTCGCGCCCCTTGCGCTGCTGGATCAATTACAAAAAATCGAGCTGGAACAGGGACGTGTGCGCAAAGATGAGCGGTGGGGGCCGAGAACTCTGGATCTCGATCTGCTGCTCTATGGGGATCAGGTGATCAACCATGAGCGCCTGATCGTACCCCACTACGGCATGAAGGAGCGGGAGTTCGTGCTGCTGCCCCTTGCCGAAATTGCGCCTGCTCTGGTGCTGCCCTGCGGCACCCCGCTCGCCCGACTGGTTGCCCGCTGCCCGCACAATGATTTGGCCATCATTGCCCCGCGTGCAGACGTACAGGAGCCTCTATGAGCAAGATCACCACCGCCAGCCTGCTGAAGATGAAGCAGGACGGTCAAAAGTTCACCGCCATCACCGCCTATGATGCCACCTTTGCCAAGCTGTTCGACGACGAGGGGGCCCACGTGCTGCTCATCGGCGATTCGCTGGGCATGGTGCTGCAAGGGGGTCAGGATACCCTGGCGGTCAACATGGATGAGATGGTCTATCACACCCGCTGTGTGGCGCGCGGTGCCAGCAAGGCACTGGTGGTCGCCGACATGCCGTTCATGAGCTACGCCACCCCCGAGCAGACTTACCAGAACGCTGCCCGCCTGATGGCGGCCGGTGCCCGCATGGTGAAGATGGAAGGGGGCGACTGGCTGTGCGACTCCATCCGCCACCTCACCCGCAACGGGGTGCCGGTGTGTGGTCACCTCGGCCTCACTCCGCAATCCGTTCATGTCTTTGGCGGCTTCAAGGTGCAGGGGCGCGATGAGTTTCAGGCGCAGGAGATCTACCGTCAGGCCCTCGAACTGCAAGCGGCCGGTATCCAGCTGCTGGTGCTCGAGTGTGTGCCCACTGCGCTGGCCGAGCGCATCACCAAGGCGCTTCGCATCCCGGTGATCGGCATTGGTGCCGGCCCCGCGACCGATGGTCAGATTTTGGTGATGCACGATGCCTTTGGCGTCACCTCCGGCTATGTGCCCAAGTTCACCAAGAACTTCCTGGCCGAGACCGGCGATGTGCGTGCCGCCATCCGCCTCTATGTCCAGCAGGTGAGCGAGGGGAGCTTCCCCGGCCCGGAGCACTGCTTCAACTGATCCTGGCGGTTGCATGATGGGGGCTGCGGCCCCCGTCTCTGCTTGTCAGCCTCGCACAGTTAATCCGTATAGCTAATCCGTATCTTATTGATTCATCTAAAGGTGAACTGCTGATAGCCATGTTCGTGCCCCATCCCGCCCGAGCGCTAGCGGTGGATGCAACCCGTCTCTCTTTTTGATTTATCGGAAGGTGAACTGCTGATGTTGGTCGTAAATAATCCCGTCGTTCTGCGTGAGCAGATCAGCCAATGGCGCCGTGAAGGGCGTGCCATCGCATTCGTGCCCACCATGGGCAACCTGCATCAGGGCCACCTGACGCTGGTGAAAGAGGCGCACAGCCACGCCGAGAAGGTGGTGGTCAGCATCTTCGTCAACCCGATGCAGTTCGACAAGGCCGAGGATCTTGCCAACTATCCGCGCACTCTGGAGCAGGATTGCGCTGCGCTGGAAGCGGCCGGGGTCGATATGGTGTTCACCCCGACCCCGGAGATCATGTATCCGCAGGGGCTGGCGAGCCAGACCTTCGTCGAGGTGCCGGGTCTCTCCAATCTGCTGGAGGGGGCGCTGCGCCCGGGTCACTTCCGTGGTGTCAGTACCGTCGTCACCAAGCTGTTCAATCTGGTACAGCCGGATGTGGCCTGCTTTGGCCAGAAGGATTACCAGCAGCTGGCGCTTATTCGCAAGATGGTGGCCGACATGGCGATGCCCATCGAGATCGTCGGTGTGCCGACCGTGCGGGCCGAAGACGGGCTGGCGCTCTCCTCGCGCAACGGCTACCTGACTGCCGCCGAGCGGGCCATTGCCCCCGAGCTGGCGCGCACCATGAACTGGATCGCCGAGCAGATTGAAGCGGGTGACCACCACCTGCCCTCCTTGGTGGCGCAGGCCAGCCAACGCCTCGACAACGCCGGTTTTCGTACCGATGCCATCGACATCGTCGATGCCGCCACCCTCGAATCCGCCACTGACGAGAGCGCGCAGCTGGTGATCCTGATGGCCGCTTATCTTGGCAAGGCCCGCCTTATCGACAATCAAGTGGTCACGCTGCAGCAAGCCTGAGCCCGCCACAACCAGGAGGACCCCATGTCCAAGAAGGTTTACTGCATTGCCCAATTCCTGCCCAAACCCGGTCAGGAGCAGGCCCTGTTTCAGGTGCTGCAGGCGCTCGAGCCCAATACCCTGCGTGAGGATGGTTGCCTGCAATATCGGGTGACCCGCCACATCCCGAGTCCGTTTGCCGAGGGGGAGAGCTTCCCCATCGTGTTCAACGAGATTTGGCAAGATATGGCGGCTTTCGAGGCGCACTGCCAGCGCGCGGAGATCAAGGCTTTCTTCGAGCGTTACTGTCTGGCGGAAGATGGTTTGGCCGCGAAGTGGAATGTCTGCGTCTATAGCGACGAACCCGAACAGTACGACGCCCCCGTAAAGAAGTAATTCCCCCGATTGCCAGCGGACGCCCCCTCGGGCGTCCGCTGCTTTTTCACGCCTGCACTCTCCTGCATTCCGGCGTTTTGTTCTGCGGCCCAGCCCGCATCTCCCTTCGTTTCTATCCACTTTCGGCCTGATGGCCGCTACAGGTATTCATGATGTTTGTCCTGATTGCATCGCTTGTTTTCTGTCTGCTCTGTTTTGCTCTCACCCGGTTGCCTACCGGTTTGCCGCTCTCGCGCAAGGTGCTTGCGGGTCTGCTGCTTGGCGCCCTGTTCGGGCTGGCGCTGCAATTGGGGTGGGGCGCCGATGATGCCGGCGTCCAGCAGACCCTGGAGTGGGTCAATATCATCGGCGGCGGCTATGTCAGCCTGCTCAAGGTGGTGATGATGCCGCTGGTGTTCACCTCCATCCTCTCCGCCATCAACAAGCTGGAGCAGGCCCAGTCCCTCGGCAAGATCAGCGCCGTGCTGATCGGCTCCATGCTGACGCTGGTGATGATCGCCGGTGTGGTGGGGATGACCATCACCCATCTGAGCGGTCTCACTGCCGAGGGGCTGCTGAGCCACGGTAGCGACAGCGCCGCCCTGCAACAGAGCATGAGCACCATCGACAGTGCCCAGACCCTGCCGGCCCTGCTGCTCTCGCTGGTGCCCACCAACTTTGCCGCCGATATGGCGGGTAGCCGCGGTCTCTCGGTGATCGGGGTGGTGATCTTCACCGTGCTGGCGGGGGTTGCTCTGCTGCAGTTGAAGGCGGAGCATCCACAGGCGGGTTCTCGCGCCGCCGTGGCCATCGACACCCTGCAACTGTGGGTGATGAAGATGGTGCGGGTGGTGATTGCGCTCACCCCCTATGGCGTGATGGCGCTGATCGCCCGGGTGGTGGCCCACTATCCCCTGAGCGAGATCCTCAGCCTGCTCGGCTTTATTCTGGTCTGCTACGTCGCCATTCTGGCGATGTTTGCGGTACACATGGTGATCCTGCTGCTGCTCGGCCAGAACCCGCTGCACTATTTGCGGGAAGTGTGGGGCGTGCTCACCTTCGCCTTTATCTCCCGCAGCAGCGCGGCTTCCATCCCGCTCAGCATCGAGACCCAGCAACGTCTTGGGGTGCCCGCCAGCATCGCCAACTTTGCCGCCTCGTTCGGTGCCAACCTCGGCCAGAACGGCTGCGCCGGCATCTATCCGGCCATGATGGTGGCGATGATTGCTCCCATGCTCGGTATCAACCCGTTTGATCCCCTGTTCCTGCTGACTCTGCTGCCGGTGATTGCGCTGGGCTCCATCGGGGTGGCCGGCGTCGGCGGTGGCGGCACCTTCGCCGCGCTGATCGTGCTCTCCACCCTCAACTTCCCCATCGCGCTGGTGGGGGTGATGATCGCCATCGAGCCGCTGGTGGATATGGGCCGCACAGCTCTCAACGTCAACGGCTCCATCATGGCGGCGATGATCACCAAGCGGTTGCTGGGCAAACAGCAGCTGGCCGAGACGCAGGTGCTGGAGCAGCAGGCCGCCAGCTAACCCCGAGCGTTACCCAATATGAAAGAAGCCCGCAGTTGCGGGCTTCTTTCATATCGGCTGTGTTGCCTTGTGGGCAGACGCGGTTACTCGGCAGAGACGGGGTAACCGGCGCCTTTCCAGGCGAAGATGCCGCCCGGCACCCGATAGACCTGCTGATAGCCCTGAGTCACCGCCCAGGCGGCGGCGTTGTGGCTGCGACCGCACTTGACGAAGCCGCAGTAGATCACCACAGGGCGGGACTTGTCTTCACCCAGCAGCGCCTGGAACTGCTCCGCCGTGCCGCTCCCCTCGACGATCTCGCTCCAGTTGTCACCGGCCTTGGCCTCCTTCACGAAGACAAAGTTCTTGGCGCCCGGGATGTGCTCTTTCTTGTAGGAGTCCTCATAGGGCATGGTGTCGATGATCACCAGCTCCTCGCCCTTGTCCATCCGGGTCTTCAGCTCGGCCACGGTCAGCAGCTGATAGCCCCCTTGCTGTGTCTCTTGCGCCAGTTGCACCGCCGACTGCTCCAGCTTCACCTCCTGCTCGAACTGGTTGTCGCCACAGCCACCGAGGGCAAAGCTGGCGGCGATCAGCGAGGCCAGCAGGGTGCGGGATCGCAATGTCATCATGTCACTACTCCTTAGGAACGGGAAAAACGGGGCGGGAAGTTCGCAGCAGGGCGCCCGCAAGCGTCAGTAGCAGCAGATCCCGCACAATGGCCTCCGGCAACGAGCTGAGATCAGCCCTGCCCAGACAGCCGCAAGAGATGTCGAGCCCGATGGCAACGCCATAGCCCAACACCGGAATAAACAGGGCGAGCAGCCCGATCACCAGCCAGAGTCCCCAGCGCCGGTTGGCGATGACCGCAAGCCCTGCGCAGAGCTCAAGGGCGATCAGCCCCCAGGCCACCGGCGGGATCAGTGACGGCCAGATCAGCCCGAAGGCCGCGATCTGTTCGACAAACAGGGCGGGGGATACCAGCTTGAACCCGGCCGAGGCGACGAAAAATCCCCCCAGCGCCAGATTGGCCAGCATGCGCAGCAACGCAGGCATGTTCTACCTCTTTATAGAGAGGGGTGAATTCTAACAATTCCCGATTGAGCCGCAATGGCTAACCCCATGCAAGACCACATAAATCTCTATTTTGCCGGGAAAGGGTCGGTACTGGGCATGAACGCCGCAGTCCCGACCCTTATTGCAATCAGGCGAACTGGGGTAGCCACTGACGTTGGGCGGCGTACATCTCGTCGAACATCTGCTGGATCTGCTCCAGGGTACAGACGGTGGCGGTGACCGGATCGAGGGCCAGCGCGTAGCGGGCAGCATCGAGATCGCCGGTCAGGGCCGCCTGCACAATCAGCTCCTGCACCGCAGTGTTGCTCTTGCACAGGCTGGCGCACTGGGTCGGCAGCCGCCCCATCGCCTGCGGTTGCAGCCCCTTCTCATCGACCCAGATCGGCACCTCTACCACGCAGTCGGCGGGCAGGTTCTCCACCAGCAGTCCCTCGGGCTGGCAGTTGGCCAGATTACCGTTGATGCGGGTGCGCTCGCCGCTCACCATGGCGTGGATCAGCTTGGGCCCGTTGAGCATGTTGGGGGCGATGACGAAGGGTTTCTCCCCCGCCAGCTGGGCGGCGATCTCCGCCTTGCCGGCAGCGTGGACCAGCTCTTCCAGGGCCAGCAGATTCCAGCGTTGGGGCAGGAAGTGGTTGATCATCGCCTCGTTCTTGCGGAAATAGGGCAGGTAATCGCTGCAGTGCCAGTGGTTCTCGGTACACCAGAGGCCAAAGAACTTCAGCACTTCGCAGCGCACGCCGTCCGCCTCGCGGGTTTTCGGATCATTCACCAGCGCCCGGATCTTCGGCTGCATATCTTCGCCATGGATGGCAAAGCGGGTGATCCAGGTCATGTGGTTGATCCCGGCGAACTCGTACTCCACCTCGGCGGGCACATCGTGATACATCAGGCGCTGCCAGCGTTCCGGGGTGGAGGGGTGATCTACCCAGGGGCCGACCCCCAGATAACCGGCCAGTTGGGCGACGGTGTAGCGCACTCCGTAGCAGAGGCCGATGGACTGGATGGTGCTTGCTTCTTTGGCGGCCCAGGTGAGGGGCGCCAGCGGGTTGGCGTAGTTGATGAAGAGAGCGTTCGGACAGAGTTCCTCCATATCCCGCAGGATCGCCAGCATGGGCGGAATGTGGCGCAGGGCGCGGAAGATGCCGCCCGGTCCCATGGTGTCGCCCACTTCCTGGATCACCCCGTATTTGGCCGGGATCGCCATGTCCAGCTTCCAGGGGGCGAGGCCGCCCACCTGAATGGCGCTGATGACGAAGTCCGCATGGCGAATCGCATCGCGCTGGCTGGTGGTCTGGCTCACCTGCATCGGCAGGCCGGATTGCGCCACCATCATGGTGATGAGACGGTGGCTCTGGGCCAGCACCTCGGGATTGAGATCCATCAACACCAGCTCGGTGCCCGCCATGGCGGGGTAGGAGAGCAGGGCCGAGACGATCTGGCGGGTAAACATGACGCTGCCTGCGCCAATTATGGTGATTTTGCTCATGTCAGAACCTTATTTGAAAAAACGGGAACGCCAGCGTCCCTGTTGAAGTTGCAGCATGCTGCCGTGGATCATCAGGGCGGCGAGGATCATCACCCCGTAGACCAGTCGGGTCCAGAAGCCGTCGAGACCGGCGCTGATGATGCCCGCCTCCAGCATGCCGATGATGCAGGCGCCAAACAGGCTGCCCAGCAGAGTGCCTCTGCCCCCCAGTACCGAGGTGCCGCCAATGAACACAGAGGCAAACACCAGCAGCATGTAACCCTGCCCCTGATTGGGCCACCAGCTGCTCATCTCGACGCTGATCAGCACCCCGACCAGCGCGGCGAGCAGCCCCATCAGCATGAAGAGGCCGAGCCGCATCCGGTTGACCGGCACCCCCATCAGGCGGGCTGCCTCCGGGTTGTCTCCGATGAAGTTGATATTGTCACCCAGCTCGTGATGAGCCAGCAGCAGCCAGAGCAACAGCGCTGCCAGCAGGCTCCAGAGGGCCTGGGCGGGCAGCCACTCGCACACTCGCCCCGTCAGCAGGGTATGGAGCAGGGTGTCGCGGATCTCGGGCAGGCTGAGGGCCAGCCCGTCGGCCAGCACAGTGGTGAGGCCGCCGATAAAGAACTGGGTGCCGATGGTGGCGATGATGGAGGGGATCTGGAACTGCACGATCAGCAGGGCGTTGAGCAGCCCGCACAGCAGCCCGCCCGCCATCGCCCCCAGCAGTGCCAGCAGCGGCGAGCCGGTGTGCTGGAACAGCCAGGCGAAGATAAATCCCCCCAGCGCGATGACCGCAGGAAAGCTCATGTCGATCTCGCGGGCGATGATCAACAGGGTCATGCCCAGCGCCAGCAGGATGGTCAGCGGAATGGTCGAGAGCAGGGAGGTGTAGATCCGGCCATGGAAAAAGGTGACCGGACTGATGCTGGCAAACAGCCCCCACAACAGCAGCAGGATCAGCCCGGTCAGTAAAGGCGCGCGATGGGCGAGCAGGAAGTGTCTCATTGGCTACCCCTTCTGACGGCATCGAGCAGCGCCTGTTGCAGGGCCGGGAGGGTCATGTCGGCTTTGTGGTACTGGGCGACGATGGCGCCCCTGTCCATGACCACGAAGCGGTCGGCGACCCGGTAGGCATCGGCCATGTTGTGGGTGATCAGCAGGCAGGCACGCCCCTGTGCCCGTAGCTGTTCGATAAAGCTGAGCACCTTCTCTACCTCACCGAGGGATAGGGCGGTGGTCGGCTCATCGAGGATCACCAGCCGGGCATCAAACAGCATGGCGCGGCCGATGGCCAGCCCCTGCCGTTCGCCGCCAGAGAGCAGGCTGACCGGCGCATCGACGTTGGCACCGATGCCGCGAAAATGGAGTACCCGCAGCAGCTCGGCGGCCCGGCATCGCTCTTCTTGCCGGTCGATAAAGCCCCAGCGATTGCGCAGATGGCGCCCCAGAAAGAGGTTGCGCCAGACGCTCTGCTGCTCGCCGAGGGCGCCGCTCTGATAGACGGTCTCGATGCCGAGCCGACGGGCGGTGGGCACATCGTAGCGATCGCCTGCCACCGTCTGCCCGGCAACGGTCAGGGTGCCGCTGCCGAACGGTTCGGCACCGGCAATGACCCGGATCAGGGTCGACTTGCCCG
>OERK01000228.1_pt1 | contig 19477 bp, 23 predicted proteins | sample 1540001 | NCBI WGS metagenome assembly OERK01 (sample SAMEA3891246, study PRJEB23780) | metagenome | biome: terrestrial biome; feature: animal house; material: water of meat washing | place: Italy | collected 2015-05-12
TGGCGTTTATCCCGCAGGGATGCGTGCCCGTGGTGGTCGATCTGATCGACGGCGCTACACCGCTCCCCGACTATGTCCATCCGGAACGCGCTTTTTATATCTTCGGGCCGGAGGATGGCACGCTCGATCCCGCCCTCTATGGCGCGGTGAAAGATGTGGTCTATGTGCCGACTCAGGGCTGCATGAATCTGGCCGCCTCGGTCAATGTGATCCTCTATGACCGCTTGGCGAAGGGGTTCCGGCAACCCTGAGTTGTGGCGTGGCAACGGTGACTCAAACCACAATGGAAAGGTGTTGCTTATGGGCAGGTTGCTGGCGGTGGCCGCTGTTGACGGGGCTGCGGCATCCTTCTCTTTCCCCTATGGTGGGATCAGTTTTCGCCGGCCTTGACCGCCTGCTCCTCGAGAAAGTCGCGGTAGTAGTCATAGAGGTGATAACGGCGATATATCTCGGCCAGCGTGCCGCGACGGATCAGATTCACCATCTCCTGATCCCACAGCTGCAGTAGCCGGTCGCCCTGCTCGGTATCGGCAAAAATGGGGTAAGTCGGGATCCAGCGCAAAATGGTGCGGTACATATTGGCCGGGGTCTCATCGGCTGCATGGAGCACGCCAGCGGTCAGGTAATAGCGATAGCGCCCCTTGCCAATCAGCTGCAGGGCCATCTCATGGTTGTCGATCTCGTGCCATCGCATGGTGACCGGAAGATATTTATCCAGCACCCATCCTCGCCGCCAGAGTACGGTCTCTCCCTCCAGGCTGCGCTCTCCCCGCCATTGTGGCTGCCACTGCTTGAGCATGAAGACGGTCACATCATCGGCGGAGGCTGGCTGATGGGGCTGCTTGACCCCCTTGATCTCGTCCAGATAGACACTCATCGCCATATCCCCCTCTTGCCTGGCTACCATGGCGACGGCGCGTTTGTAGGGCACGATATGGGGCACGATCTGATAGCCGTGGGGTTGGTAGATGGTTCGCACCAGATCGAGATAGATACCGCGGCCATCCGGTTGGCAGAAACCGGGCCAGCCATCGCAATAGACGTGAATATCGGCTGTGCGAGCGTGGGCGATCGCACACAGAGAGCAAAGCAGCAAACAACCGATGCGCAGCATGGTCAGCATTATCCTCGCAGGGGTGAGGAGAGCATTTATCACCTGATTTATACCATGCATTGATCGCGGCGGGCGGAGAAAACATCCCGCATCTCCATTTTGCGACAGGGTCGAGGGTTATTTGCGGTCGGATCGTTATGATCGAGTAAAGATTCAATAGCACCCCAATCAGTAGAGGAGACTGCATTATGCCATCGATCAAGACTCTGCTCTGTCCAGTCGATTTTTCCCAAATGTCTCGCGCGGTACTCGACTATGCCGTTTTCATGGCACAGAGCCATCAGGCCCAGCTCAAGCTGATCCACGTGGTTGATCAACTGCACGGTTTTGACAGTTACAAGATCCTTCATATGACGGCCATCGAGATCACTCACGAGATGGAGCGTCAGGCCAGAACCCAGCTCAAAGAGCTGGTTGCCACCCTGCCGATCCCGGCCACCTTTGATATTCGCTTTGGCCGCGCCGCCGATGAGATTGTCATTCAGGCCAAGGAGGATGAGGTTGAGCTGATCGTGATGGGCAGCCACGGCCGCTCCGGTATCAGCCATCTGCTGGTAGGCAGTGTCGCCGAGTCTGTGGTGCGTCATGCACCCTGTCCGGTACTGGTGGTGCGCCAATAACGCGCCCCGTTTAGCGTGAAAAGCGTAACAAACAAGGCCAGCGATTGCTGGCCTTGCGTTTTCTGGTGTTGTGCCCGCTAGCCGTGAGCGTAGATGACACTCCCCCCCTTGATGGTATCTATGATGGCCCTGGCCTGCTCTTTGGGCAGGGCGGGGCAACCCCAGCTGCGGCCCAGCTTGTCATATTTGCGCAGATGGGTCGGGCTGGCATAGGCGGCGCCATGTACCACGATGGCACGCTTGCGGGCATTGCTGTTCTTGCCGGGGCTGAGCCCGTCCAGCCGCAGGGAGTAGCCATGCTTGCCCAGATAGGTTTCTGCGGTGCGATAGACGCCGAGGGAACTTTGGCGGGAGTTGAGCTGGTTGGAAAAGCGTTTTGCGGCCAGTTCACCTGAGTTGCGGCCATGACTGACCCAGGTGTGATAGAGCAGCTTGTGGCGTTTCATATCGATGACAAACAGCCTGCGCTGGGTGGATGGCTTGCTGTAATCGATGATGGTGAGAATGGGTTTGCGTTTGTGGCGCACAGTTTGATAACTGTTGAGTGCCTGACGAAAGGTCTGTTTATCCAGCTTGCCGGCCAGACCCAGTTGACGATAGAGGCTCTGATCCCAGCTGGCATCTGCCGTGCTGCTCCAGATGAGCGATATCAACAGCAGTGGCAACAGCAGCCATCCGCGTTGCCAGTCTATGTTCCCGCGCGCTTGTCTCATCCGTGAATATCTCCTTGTCACTCCCTGTCAACGGCGCGGATATTGCCATCAATCCGCTCGATAGTTATATGCAAGGTGCTGAAAAGGCGCAATAAAAAAACCGGCCGCAGAGCGGCCGGAAGTAATTCAAACAGTAGACATTGGTATCACAGGGTATAACTGACTTCCAATTACTTAGAAGTTGTACTGCAGGGCAACCGCGACTACGTCGTCGGTGTTCTTGCCCAGAGAGTTGGTGGACTTGCCATCTACGGAGTCCAGCAGGTTCAGCTTGTAATCAACGTAGGCGTTGAAGTTCTCGGTGAAGTTGTACCAGGCACCGATAGATACGTACTCGGTGTAGGTATCATCGATACCGCGAGCGGAGTCTTTCACGTCAGTGCGCAGGTAGGCCAGAGAAGGCTTGAACTTGCCGATGGTGTACTGGGCAACGGCTTCGTAGCCATCCATCTTCTCGGCGTAGCCGTTGTTGACGAACAGGTGGTCTTCACCGTGGGAGTAGGTTGCAGCCAGGTAGAGGTCGCCAGTTGCATATTTGGCGCCGAAGCCCATCAGCTTGGCATCCTTGTCGCCACCGAAGGCGGCGTAGCGAGCTTGCTCGTCAGTCTTGCCAGCCTGGTTATAGGCAGCACCCAGGCTCAGGCCCATATCGAAATCGTAGTTGGCAGATACTGCGAAGCCTTCAGCAGAACCTTTGCTATTCCAGCTTTCGCCGTTGTAGGTGTTGCCGTTGAAAGATTCAGTGATTGCACTGCGACCGGCGTTTTGTGGATCGTTGTTACCGGTGAACTGGGCACCCAGAGTCAGACCCTGATAGGTGTAGATGTACTGGGCCAGACCGTTGGTACGGCCGGTGCCGAATACTTCGGTATCTTTGCCCAGGCCGTCACCGCCCCACTCAGGCAGGACGTCGGTATAGTTGTTGACGGCCTTGGTGAACAGGCCATCCTGACGACCATAGCTGAATGCGCCGAAACGGTCGTGCTTGATGCCGGCATAGGCATAACGCAGCTCGTCGTTGTCAGAACCGGAAGTCGGCAGGTTGTACTCGGCAAAGCCGAACGCCTTCATCTCGGGAGCAATCTTGGTCTCGCCAGCAACGTGCAGACGGAAGTAGCTCTGGTCACCTTCGGAACCGTTGTCGTCAGTACCGTAGTAAGCACCTTGTGCACGGCCGCCGATTTCCAGCTTGGTATCGTTCTGGTTGTAAACGGTAGCAGCATGGGCGCCGCTCGCCAGCAGCAGGCTGGAGATGGCAATAGTCAGTGCAGACTTCTTCATATGCTTTATTCCTCTGATGTAAACACTTGGACCTGTTCCGGTCTTTGTTAGTTTGATCGGGATTGAACCGATGGGGACAAGGTAGAGCGGTTAACCTTGACTGGAGCTGAATCAGCGGCGGGTTACTTGTTGATGACTTTATTGTCATTATTGAGGCGGGCGGGTGATTGGTATTTTTGTTGTTCAGAATCAAGTGATTAGTTTTTAACTGCAGACAGAAAAACGGCAGTGTTTGTATAAAACACTGCCGTTTTGAACACTATCAGAGCGGTTTTTGCCACAGGGTCAGCAGCAGATCCTGTTCCAGTTCATTCGGGCCTTGTTGCGCGAAAGCGTGACGCTGTTCACCGGTTGCCCGCCAGCCGAGACGGCTGGTCTCCAGAATAAAGCTGCGCATGGCCTGATCCATGGTGAGGCTGAACTGGCAGCGCTGTTGAGTCACCGGATTGAGGCCGCCGAGGGTTGGCCAGCTGAGGGGGTGTTCCATGCTCACCGGATTGAGGCTGACCCGCAGTTGCCACTGATGGCGCGGGCCCGGCTGCAGATAGAGCAGATAGCCACCGGGGGCCAGCCAGCTGACCAGCTGTTCGGTCTTGACCTTGAGATCGTTGACCAGCAGCACCTGAGCAGAGCCCGGTTGCAACGGCGCGCGAGCGGGATCGGCAATGACAAACTGGCCGTCCGGCTGCGCTTTTTTGGCGGCAAAGATGGTGTTCTTGGCGATATCAACCCCAGCAAACTGCCAGCCGGGCAGGCGCTCTGCCAGCGCGCGGCAGTAGTAGCCTTCACCGCACCCAAGATGGATCAGCTCTTGCGGGGCCAGCGGAGAGAGCAGGGCGGCCATGGCCTCGACCAGCGGCAGTTGGTGGCCAGCTTCCAGAAAGTGGTGCTTGGCGCGCATCAGGGCGCGGCTGTCGCTGTCTTTGGGGTTTTTCTTGCCGGGGATGAGATCCAGATAACCTTCCGGTGCCGGATCGAAGTGATGCTTGTTGTCGCAATAGCGCCCCTGGGAGGCTTCATGAAGATGGAGCGGACTGCGGCAGCGGGGACATTGAAGGTGCATAGTAACTCTCTGGGCGAATGCCGGAACAGTGAAGGGCGTTCGGGATTATAGGGGAGAGGATCAAAAAAGGCTGCCGTAGCAGCCTTTTTTATCCCAAGGCCTCAGTCAGGCCTGCGGACGGGTCATCAGCGAGTGCCAAATACCACAATGGTCTTGCCGTGAGCAGAGATGAGCTCCTGCTCTTCCAGCATCTTCAGGATGCGGCCCACGGTTTCACGAGAGCAGCCGACGATCTGGCCGATCTCCTGACGGGTGATCTTGATCTGCATGCCATCCGGGTGGGTCATGGCATCCGGCTGTTTGGCCAGGTTGAGCAGGGTCTGGGCGATCCGGCCGGTCACATCCAGGAAGGCGAGGTTACCCACTTTCTGGCTGGTGTGTTGCAGGCGCTTGGCCATCTGGCCAGAGAGACGCATCAGAATGTCCGGGTTGACCTGGATCAGCTGGCGGAACTTCTTGTAGGAGATCTCTGCCACTTCGCAAGAGCCTTTCGCGCGAACCCAGGCGGAGCGCTCGGGATTCTCGTTCTCCTCGAACATCCCCATCTCGCCCAGGAAATCGCCCTGGTTCAGATAGGAGAGGATCATCTCTTTGCCCTCATCGTCCTTGATCAAGACGGCCACAGTGCCCTTGACGATGTAGTAGAGGGTCTCCGCTTTTTCACCCGCATGGATCAGGGTGCTCTTGGCGGGATACTTATGAATGTGGCAGTGCGACAAGAACCATTCCAGGGTGGGATCGCTTTGCGGTTTGCCAATGACCATGAGAATTCCTCTGTAGTGTCTTTTTATGGACTTGTGCGTCCGGGCAAGCTGCCAATCTTGCCATTCCTTGTATTGGTCGCAGTAGGATAAGAGCCTTTGCCTGTGCTGACAAGGCTTTGCGGGCTTTTGACAGAGCCCTTTGAGTAATGCCTGCTGCGCCGCTTCGGCCATTCTAGGGAAGATAGAGGTCGGAGATGTTGATTTTGATCTATTTCCATCCCAACTCCCCCTGTTCGGCAGAGATAAGCGACTGGGTTATGCTAGGGATCCATCATCATGATTAACAGGAGAGAGTGCGAGATGAAAGCCAAGGTCAGCTGGGTGGAAGGGATGAAGTTTGTGGGTGAGAGTGAATCCGGTCACAAGGTGATCCTGGATGGTGCCAACCCCGGTGAGGGGGCCAGCCCGATGGAGATGATCCTGCTGGCGGTCGGTGGCTGCAGCTCCATTGATGTGGTCTCCATCCTCGAAAAAGCGCGCCAGTCGGTGACCGCATGCCATGTCGATGTCAGTGGCGAACGGGTCGATAGCGTGCCCCGGGTTTTCGAGAAGATTAATCTGCACTTCGTGGTGACGGGCAAGGGATTGGCAGAGAAACAGGTGGCCAGAGCGGTCGATCTGTCGATGGAAAAATACTGTTCTGTTTCCCTGATGTTGGAAAAAGCGGTACAAATTACCCATAGTTATCAAATTGTTGAAGCTTGATAACGATAGTTTCGTTGGTACCCTGGCATAAGGCCGTTACGTAAGGCCACTGCACAAGGCCATGACATAAAGCCATTACATAAGGAAAGTGCAATGAAAAAATTGATCGCTCTGCTTCCCCTTTTGGGCCTGGCGGCGTGCAGCAGCCCGCAACCTACCCAGTATCAATACAGCCAATACCAGTGTGGCGAAGAGATGCTGGCCGTTACCTATGATGCCCAGGCTGACATGGTGCAGTTCCCCTATGCCGGGGTTTATCACAAGCTGGCGCGTGTGGAGTCAGAGTCTGGCGCCAAATATTCTGACGGCCTGACCACCTTCTGGAATCAGGAGAAACAAGCTCTCCTCACCCAGAAAGGGGTCACACTGCTGACCTGTACGCTTAAATAAGTGACCACAGATAGCTGAAGGTGTGCGGCTTTGTGCCCGAGTCTGGCCTAGGCCGGATTGGGTCAAGAGGTTGAGACCACAAAAAACGGCTTGCCGGGAGGCAAGCCGTTTTTCTATCCATCCGTTATCACTAAACAAGCGCTAGTTGGTGGGGACGCGATTGAGCAGCTCGGCCGCGAGCTGCTGGCTGAGTGCCTGACGCTGGCTGTCTGCAATGCTCACATCGCTGGTCAGCTGGATGATGCTGCTCCAGACCGCTTTCTGGGTTTTGCGATCGAGCAGCACGATGGCCAGCGAGCCTTTGCGTTCGTTGGCCGAGGCATAGACCCCCGGCGTCATGCCGAGGCGCGCGAAAATCTCGCCGTCGCTGATATCCTTGCCGCCTGCGACGCCGATGGCGACCCACAGATCCGCCTCGTCGAGCGGTGCACTCTGCCACCCCTTGCCATTGAGCTCCCGGCTTACCGCCTGCTGCATCGGCTCCAGCCACCCTTCCGCCAACTCACCGGCAAATTGATACTGTTCGGCCAGGGCGTAGCGCGGGGTTGCACCATAGGTCCAGTTGCCCATCGGGCGAACCAGCATGGTGCCGGACTCCAGCGTGGGGGCCGCCGGCCCGCTGCTGCAACCGCCAAGCAGGGCGAGCAGTGCCACAGAGAGATAAGCAAGCCGCATCGTGAACTCCTTTGAATCAGGTTATTTTGCCGGTTTCGATCAATTGCTGGATGAGCGGGCGCAGGATCAGCTCCATCGCAAAGCCCATCTTGCCACCCGGCACCACTATGGTGTTCATCCGCGACATGAATGAGCCATCGATCATCGACAGCAGGTAGGGGAAATCCACCTGCTTGATACCGCGAAACCGGATCACCAGCATACTCTCGTCCAGACTCGGGATCACCTTGGCGCTGAAGGGGTTGGAGGTATCCACCGTCGGTACTCGCTGGAAGTTGATATGGGTGCGCGAGAACTGCGGGGTGATGAAGTTGATGTAGTCATCCATGGAGCGAACGATGGAGTCGGTCACCGCCTCGCGGGAATGCCCTCGCTCCGAGGTATCGCGGATCAGCTTCTGGATCCACTCCAGGTTGACGATGGGCACTACGCCTATCAGAAAATCCACGTGGCGCGCCACATTGTGATCCTCGGTGACCACGCCGCCGTGCAGCCCTTCATAAAACAGCAGATCGGTATTGCTGGGCAGATGCTGCCAGGGGGTGAAGGTGCCGGGCATCTGGTTGAAGGGCACCGCCTCGTCAAAGCTGTGCAGGTAGCGGCGATACTGGCCATTGCCATCCTGCCCATAGCCCTGAAAAAAGCTCTCCAGCAGCCCGAAGTCATTGGCCTCAGGGCCAAAATAGCTGATATGACGCCCCTGTTCGCGCGCCTTGCGGATCGCTACATCCATTTCCGGTCGGGTGTAGCGGTGAAAACTGTCACCTTCCACCACAGCCGCGGTATATCCCAGTTGATGGAACATGGAGCGAAAGGCGTTGGTGGAGGTGGAGGTGCCGGCACCGGACGAACCGGTAACGGCAATAATGGGGTGCTTGGCCGACATGGGATTCTCTCTTCCTTGGGAATTCCGTTATAAGGTCCGGATTGCGGTTGGGTCAAGACTGCTCGATGAAGCGGTCTTTCATCACGATATTCACCGATTCGTGCAGCTCGCTATAGACGATGACAGCTTTGCCTTGCTGTAATTGTTCTCTCACTGCATCGACTTTGACGCCAAGCGGTACATCCTGTTCTCCATATTCGGTTCCCTCCTGCAACACAAAGTGTTCGATCAGGTTGGTCAGGGTGTCGCCGTCCAGTTCTTGCCAGGGAATGATCATTTAAAGGTCTCACAGCAAAAGAGGTGATCGTCAGGCTATTGTTGTGTTGAATCCCGCGAATGCAATCACTTTTTACCTTTTCACCGGAGTCTGAGAGATGTTGTCTGAAGCGCAGCGCAGCGCGCCGTTAACCCTGACTGAGCATCTGGACAGCGCACGTCGAGAGGCGATTGCCCGAGGCATGGTGTGGTTCTGGTTGTTGAACTGGCTGGTGGTGTTGTTTCTTTCGATACGCTACGAGGTTTACAGCCAGGTCGGGCTCGCCAGTGATGACAGCTTGCCCTGGCGCTTTCAGAGTGAGCTGGCCCTGGTCATGGTGGTGCTATTGCTGCTACCTGTTGTCAGCCTGTTTTGTGACCATCTGCAGGATCGCCTCTGGTTACGGATGGCTGCGCTGGTGATGGTGCTATGGGGCGGACTCTGGACGCTGCACATCTACACGATTGGTCAGGTGGAGCTGCGGGGAGGGGTCAGCTATGCCAACGGGATCATGCGGCTCAACCTGCTGGCTGCGCTCATCGCGTTTTATCCCGATCGCAAGGTTTTTTATGGCTATCTCTTGGGCCCGATGACGGTGGGTGTGGGGTTGGAACTCTTTTTACGCGTCGATTTTCCCCAGATCTACCTGCTTGGCGTGTTGTTTGGCGTGATTGCGCTGGAGGTCGGCCGCCGCATGCTGCACCGCTGGTTTGAGTTGGCGATCATGCGGGAGCATGAAAATCTGACGCTGCTGCGCCAACTTGATCAGCTCGCCAAGCAAGATCCTCTGACCGGTGTCGCCAACCGGCGGCATTTCAATATCGAGTTGGATCGCGCGTTGGCCCATAGCCAGGAGAGCGGCGCTCCGCTATCGCTCATCCTGATCGATGTGGACTATTTCAAGCGCTTCAACGACCACTACGGCCATCAGGTGGGGGATATGTGCCTCAAGGAGGTGGCACAAGCGCTCAACCGTGCGGTACGCACGCCATCTGATCTGGTTGCCCGCTATGGCGGAGAGGAGTTTGTGCTGCTGCTGCCCAATACCGACCGTCAGGCGGCGGCCAGCGTGGCGCAGCGGCTGCAAGATGGCTTGGCCAGCCTGCAGCTGGAGCATCTGGCGTCCGATGTTGCCCCCTGGGTGACGGTGAGTCAGGGGATTGCCAGCAATGTGTCCGGCGAAGGGGCGAGCCAGTTGCTGGAGCGGGCCGATCAGGCGCTCTATCGGGCCAAGGAGTCGGGACGCAATCAGTTCTGTGTTGCGGAGTGACTCTGTTCGGCAATCCAGCGACTGATCCGCTCATCCAGCCAAAACCGTGGCCGCCAGGGCGTGCCGTGCAGAAAGCCGACATGGCCGCCACGCTGGCTCAACTCATAGCGCACCGTGGGCGAGAGTTGCTCCGGCCGGGGAATGACCGCGTGTGACATAAAGGGATCGTCGGCGGCGTGCAGGATAAGGGTAGGGATGGGGATTTGAGCCAGCAGCGGTAGTCCCGAGCAGCTCTGGTAGTAGTGGGTGGCGCTGTGAAAGCCGTGCAGCGGCGCGGTGACCAGCTCGTCAAAATCGCGCAGGGTGGCAATCTGCTCCACTTGTCGAGGTTGCCAGCGTTCACTCGCTTTCTGCTGCTGGCTGATTTTGCTGAGCAAATTGCGGCGCATGGTGCGCAGCAGATAGTTCTGATAGACCTTCGAGAAGCCCTGATTGACCCGCTCGGCGCAGCTCGCCAGTTGCAGCGGGGCCGAGACCACCACCGCCGCTTTCAATGCCGCAGGACAGCCCCGCGCCAGCAGATTGACCAGCATATTGCCACCCAGTGAAAAGCCGATGGCGATCAGCGGTTTGCCCGGGAAGCGCTGGCTCAGCTCGGCAATCAGCTCCTGCGCATCACCGATGGCGCCGGAGTGATAGGCCTGCAGGTGGCGATTGGGCTCGCCGCTGCAACCGCGAAAGTGCATCAGCACCGCCTCCCGGCCCTCTCGTTGCAGATGGGCGAACAATCCCTTGGCATAGTGGGAGTGAATGCTCCCCTCCAGCCCGTGAAACACCACTATCAGCGGCCGTTCATCAAGGCTGACTTCCCCGCTCCAGGCGAGGTCGACAAAGTCCCCATCCTGCAGTTCAAACCGCTCCGCCACAAAGCGGGCAGGGGTGCGGCGCAGCCATTTGGGCAATATGGTCTGCAGATGAGGATTGCGTGCCCACCAGGGGGCGTGGAAGTGGCTCTCGGTCAGCATGGGGTCAGTCGGTCTGGGTCGAAGATAAGGAGGACGGGAGGCGTGTTCCTCCCGCCAGTCATTGGCTTATTTCAGCAGGCGATCGTGATGTTCGGCGCCGCGCAGCATGGCCTGGATCAGCTCATTGGCTTCGAACTTGGTCAGCGCCTCATGAGCACCCACCTGATGGGCCCGCTCCACACTGATCTCGCTGGAGAGGGAGGTGTGCAGGATGATGTAGGCCCCCGCCAGTTTGCTGTCGCTCTGCACCTCGAAGGCCAGCTCGTAGCCATCGAGCCCCGGCATCTCGATATCGCTCACCAGAATGTCGATCGGGGTCTTCTGGCTCGCCCGCGTCTGCATCAGGGTCAGTGCATCCTTGCCATTGGTGCAGACCTCATAGGGGATATTGATGTAGTCGAGGGCGGCCATCAGCTGACGGCGGGCGACCGAGGAGTCATCGACCAGCAGGATCCGCATCGGCTTGATCCGCTCCCGCTGCACATCGGTCAGCACCGGATAGAGGTGGCTCGGATCATCCGGATAGACCCGGGAGAGGATCAGCTCCACATCCAGCAGCTGGATCAGCTGGTCATTGACCCGGGTCACGCCGGTTACGAACACATTGTGGCCGAGGGAGGCGGGGGGCGATTCGATATCGCGCCAGTTGCACTCGGTGATCTTGTCGATGCCCCGTACCAGAAAGCCCACCAGGGTGCGGCGGCAGTCGGTAATGATGATGAAGCAGTGGGGCATCTCCTCCTTGCTGATGGGGCGATAGCCCACCGCCATCGCCATGTCGATCACCGGAATGGTGGAGCCGCGCATATTGGCGGCCCCCAACACGGTCGGGTGCGAGTGGGGCATTGCCGTCAGCTGGGTGTAGGGCACTATCTCCTTCACCTTGAGGGTACCGATGGCAAAGGATTGTTTGGCTGAAAGGTGAAACAGCAACATGCCCTGGGATTGATTGGCTTTGCTCGTCATGGCAGATGTCCTGTTGGTCGAAACGTTGGCAGTCACTTCAGGCCTCTAGCATAAAGGATTACGGGGGGAATGGCCCTTCCTTGTTAACGACCATCTGGCAAAAAACTGGACTCATTCAGCCAATTTCGTTGGCACACTCACACCGGCGTCCGGTTATTGATCACCATCCTCGCCAACGCCCCACTGCTGGCAGGCCGCTTGCAATGCGGTCTCATCGGCATAACCCAGCTTGCTGGCCACCTGCGCGGGTTTGCTGCCGCCCTTGAGCAATCTGAGCGCCTGCAGCAGTTGCCACTGTTGTTGCAATTCACTCCCTTCCACCGGCGCATCGGCTTGTTGTGCCCACAGTTGCAGAGACTCCGGTTGGCCATTGGCCAGCGCTTGCCAGCAGGCTTGCAGCTCACCGTGACCCTGCTGGCTGATGGCGCACTGTTGCAGCTCATCCAGGATCACCTGCAGTCGCTGACCGTAGGCCCCTTGCCACTCTTTCGGACGTTGCCACCGGGCCAGCGAGTCGAGCAGGGCATCGAGCAGCGGGGTGGTCTGCAGCCAGCCTGCCTGCTGCGGCTGAGCCACGCGCAAAGAGACATTCAGCTGATCGTACTCGCAACCGCTGAGGGGGCTGAAGGCCGCGAGGGCATCGGCGCAGAGCCAGAAGCTGCTGCCTGCCGGCAGCAACAGCTCATGTTGGCCCAGTCTCAGCAGCGCGGCGCCCCGGGTGATCCGCAACAGCTGCCCGACCGGAGTTCGTTTGCGGTTGCCGGCGTGCAGGCCCTGGCAGGAAAAATGGTGATACTCGATGGCGTGATGCATGTAAAAACCCTGATATGATGCTGCCTGGAGGTAACAAATATGGAAACCAGACGTAAAAAACGCTTCATTGCCGGTGCTGTCTGCCCGGCGTGCGGCAAGTTGGACAACATGATGCTGTATCTGGAGCATGGAGTCGAGAAGGTGACCTGCGTCGCCTGTGGCGATACCCAGGTACAAACGCCTGCCGAGGTCGACAAGCAGACTCGCGAGGCGGAAGAGGTGATCGGGGTGTTTCGCCCCTGATAAGGGAACGGCGGGTGGAATGCGGGTCTCCTCGCTGACGCTGTTGCCGTTTTTTTCGTCACTCCGTGGCGCCGCACGGCATATGCGCGGCCCGCTTTTTAGGGTATTCTGAGCCCGTTTTTTTCTATCCGCAGGATCCTGACATGAAAGTAGCTCCTCTGAGCGTGGTTACGCTGGAATACACAGTCACCGACGAGCACGGTGAAGTCATCGACAGCACTGTCGGCAAAGAGCCGCTGGTCTATCTGCACGGCACCCGTTACCTGGTCTCAGGCCTGGAAGCCGAGCTGGAAGGTCGCGCGGTAGGTGAAGCCTTCGAAGTGACTCTGGCACCGAGCCAGGCCTACGGCGAATATGACGAGACACTGGTACAAGAAGTACCGGGCGAGCTGTTCGACGGCATGGAAGTCTCCGAAGGGGATACTTTTGTGGCTGAAACCGACGATGGCCACCGTCCGGTGACCGTGGTTGAAGTGTCCGAAGAGTTCGTCAAAGTGGATGGCAACCATCCGCTGGCTGGCGTGACCCTGGGCTTCAAGGTCGAGATCAAGGACGTGCGTGCCGCCACTGCCGAAGAGCTGGCTCACGGCCACGTTCACGGTGCCGGTGGTTGCGGTCACGATCACGGTCATGACCACGATCACGGCGGCTGCTGTGGCGGTCATGGTCACGACCATGATGACGATCACGACCAGGGCGGTTGCTGTGGTGGTGCTGGCCACGGTCACGATCATGGCCACGACCACGGTGACGACCATGCTGATGGTCAGGGTAAAGGCGGCTGCTGCGGTGGCGGCGGTTGTGGTGGCAAAGGCCATCACCACTGATCACGGCCATGCCGATGATAAAAAATCTGCCATAGGAGTCATACCGAGCAATTAATGCTCATTAATTGCTCCTCCTTGGATGATGAAATCCGAAGCCGGTTGTTCTGGCTTCGGATTTTTTATGTCTGTCAAATAGGCTCGCGGCTTTTCCCAAGCTAACAGGGCTGCTTATTTTTGGTTAATGCTCAACATTATTCCCTCTCGGTTCCGCGATGGGGCTTTTGTGCGGAGCGCAAACGTCATCTGCAAACGAGTCATCAAATCGGTGTCATCATCAGCACAATATGACCAAGTTACTTCATGCCCCAACAGCTATAACGAGCCAGCGTCAGTCTCTATTTGGTCTCGTTGTGCCCCATAAAAAAATAGCCAGTCAGGCTTAACTGACTGGCTATTGCCTAGTGACTAACTGATAGGCGCGAAGCCTTACAGCTGCTCGATACCGACGATATGCCAGGGGGCATTGTTCTTGGCCAGATCGCGCTCGAGGTGCCACACCTCTTTGATGTCTTCTTCGACCTGCTCCTGACGGTCCATGTAGCGGCCGCTGAAGCGCACGCTCACCTGAGCCCAGTCGCTGCCGTAGTCGGCGCGTACCAGCTGGGTATCCACATACATTACTTCTGTGTGCTGGTCGCCAGTCAGTTCGGCGCGCTCGGCTTTGAGCTGCTCAAACAGCTCGGGGCTGACGTACTCGCGCACTTTTTCCAGATCGTTCTTGTTCCACGCCTCTTGCAGGGTGCGATAGTGATCGCGGGCACCGGCCAGGAAGCTGTTCATGTCAAAGCCTGGCGGCAGGCGGAACGGCACGTCGCTGTCGGCAAAGCCGGTGGCTTGCGGTGCGCTGTTGCTCTGCTCAAACTGCTGCGGGGCCGCGGATTGCGGTGGCTGATAGCCCGCATAGGCCGCCTGTTGTGGCTGTGGCGTCGCGACCTTGCCCTTGCGCAGGGTACGGATCAGGAAGACGGCACCCAGCGCCAGCAGGGCGATCAGCAGGAAGTCCATTCCTTGCAGACCTTCAAAGGCACCGCTGCCCAGCAGGTAGGCAAACAGGCCACCGGCCAGCAGGCCGCCCAGCAGGCCACCCATCATGCCGCTCTTTTTCGGCGGAGTCTGGGCATTCAGTGTCGGATTCTTGTTGTCGACCGGTTTGGCCGCAGGCTGGGCCGGCGCAGTTTTGTAACTTTTACCAAAGGATTTGCCGCCGCCAAATTTCTTGGCTTCGGCGTGAGGTGCCCCCAGGCCAATGGCCAGGATCACGGCAAACAGGGTCAGCATCTTTTTCATTTTGACTCTTTTCACTCTCGTCTGTGGGTGGGGCATGCTCCGCTTTGGCAAGCTCAGCAAGGCGCATGGCAGGCTGCCTGTCCCTAATTGTGTCGCAGCTTGTATTCATCAATATCACCTCTGGCATGAATTATTCATGAACGAGGTTGCCGCGATGCGGCGTCAAACAAGAGGAGTAAACCGGATGAAAAGCAGAAGATTGAGTCGCAAGGAGCGCAAAATGCGAAGCAAAATCAAAATGGTCAAGGTAGAGCAGACTCTGGTTTGGCCCTTTATGATGGTATGAGCCGCCAGATAGGGCTCGCCGTAGTTGGCTTTCTTTTGTAAAATTCCCGTCCCCTTCCCGCTGCGGTTTTTATGTGTATGGCAGAGCAAGTGACGGCGAAAAAAGACGCCAAGACACAACAGCTGAAAGTTCCTCCCCACTCTTTTGAGGCCGAACAGTCCGTACTGGGCGGCCTGATGCTGGATAACGATGCCTGGGATCGGGTTGCCGAACGGGTGATCGATCAGGATTTCTACAGCCGTCCGCACCGGTTGATCTTCCAGGCCATGACCCGCCTCTCCAACGCGGGCAACCCCATCGACCTCATCACCCTGCAGGAGGAGCTGGAACGCTCCGAACAGCTGGAAGAGGCGGGTGGCTTCGCCTATCTGGTGGAGATCGCCAAGAACACCCCGAGTGCCGCCAACATCAACGCCTACGCCGAAATCGTGCGCGAGCGGGCGGTGGTGCGGGAGATGATCTCGGTCGCCAACGAGATAGTCGAAGCGGGCTACGAGCCACAGGGCCGTACCTCCGGCGATCTGCTGGATCTTGCCGAGAGCAAGGTATTCAAGATTGCCGAGCAGCGCACCAGCGCCAACGAGGGGCCCCAGCCCCTGAAGCTGATCCTCGAGCAGACCGTCGACAAGATTGAAGAGCTGTTCAAGACCCCGCACAACGGGGTGACCGGGGTATCGAGCGGTTACAACGATCTCGACAAGATGACCGCCGGTTTGCAGCGTTCGGACTTGATCATCGTGGCGGCCCGTCCCTCCATGGGCAAGACCACCTTTGCCATGAACCTCTGCGAGCATGCGGCCCTCACTGCCGACAAGCCGGTGCTTATCTTCTCGCTGGAGATGCCCTCCGAGCAGATCATCATGCGTATGCTCGCCTCGGTCGGTCGCATCGATCAGACCAAGGTGCGTACCGGTCAGCTCGACGACGAGGATTGGGCACGCCTCTCCTCCACCATGGGATTGCTGCTGGAGAAGGGCAAGATGTATATCGATGACGCCTCCGGCCTCACTCCGACCGATGTACGCTCCCGTGCCCGTCGGGTGGCACGCGAGCACGGTGGCCTATCCATGATCATGGTGGACTACCTGCAGCTGATGCGGGTGCCGGCGCTCTCTGACAACCGTACCCTGGAGATCGGCGAGATCTCCCGCTCCCTCAAGGCCTTGGCGAAAGAGCTGCAGTGCCCGGTGGTGGCGCTCTCCCAGCTGAACCGAAGCCTGGAACAGCGGGCCGACAAGCGCCCGGTCAACTCGGATCTTCGTGAATCGGGCTCCATCGAGCAGGATGCGGATTTGATCATGTTTATCTATCGTGATGAGGTTTATCACGATGACAGCCCGGACAAGGGGATTGCCGAGATCATTATCGGCAAGCAGCGTAACGGCCCTATCGGAAGAGTGCGTCTCACCTTCCAGGGTCAGTTCTCCCGGTTCGACAACTACGCCGGTCCGGCGTTTGACGACGATTATTGATAAGTAACAATCATGGCAATCCTGTGGTCAGGATTGCCACCACCGCTCTGACCCGCTTGCCATTCACTGCAAGGCAGCCCGTCAGAGCCTGTTTTCCCGGTTCGACAATTATGCCGGTCCGGCCTTCGACGACGATAAGTGAGTGGCGGTCTTCTGCCCGATGAGGGGGAGACCATTTGTGCCCTCGTAAGGGAAAACCATGAAAGCGGCTACTGCCCAAATCAACACTGCGGCCTTGCGCCACAACCTCGCCGTGGTCAAGCGCCACGCTCCCGCTTGCAAGATCATCGCTGTGGTCAAGGCCAACGCCTATGGCCACGGACTGCTGCCGGTCGCCCGCACCCTGGTGGATGCGGATGCCTATGCGGTGGCCCGCATCGAAGAGGCGCTGATGCTGCGCTCCTGCGCCGTGGTCAAGCCCATCGTGCTGCTGGAGGGCTTCTTCTCCGCCGACGATCTGCCGGTGCTGGCGGCCAACAACCTGCAGACGGCGGTTCACACCTGGGAGCAGCTCGAAGCGCTGGAGCAGGTCGAGCTGCCAGCCCCCGTGGTGGCCTGGCTCAAGCTCGACACCGGCATGCACCGCCTCGGGGTACGTGCCGACGAGATGCCCGCCTTTATCGAGCGACTCGGCAAGTGCAAGAACGTGGTGCAGCCGTTCAACATCATGACCCACTTCAGCCGCTCCGATGAGCTGGAGCAGCCCACCACCCGCGAGCAGATCGACTTGTTCAGCAAGTTGACCGCACCGCTGGCGGGCGAGCGGGCCATGGCCAACTCGGCGGGCATTCTGGCCTGGCCAGACTCCCACTGCGACTGGGTTCGCCCCGGTGTCATCCTCTATGGCGTGTCGCCCTTCCCCAACACGGTGGCGGCCGATTACGACCTGCAGCCGGTGATGACCTTGAAGACCCAGCTGATTGCGGTGCGGGATCACAAGGCGGGCGAGCCGGTGGGCTATGGCGCCAACTGGGTGTCGGATCGCGATACCCGGCTCGGGGTGATCGCCATCGGCTACGGTGACGGTTATCCGCGCATGGCGCCCAATGGCACTTCCGTGCTGATCAACGGCCGCATCGTGCCGCTGGTGGGGCGTGTCTCCATGGATATGAGCACGGTAGATCTTGGGCCCGGCGCAACCGACAAGGCCGGTGACGAGGCGGTACTGTGGGGCGAGGGGTTGCCGGTGGAGCGGGTGGCCGACGAGATTGGCACCATCCCCTACGAGCTCATCACCAAGCTCACCTCCCGCGTCTTTATGGAGTACGTCTGATGTGGCAGCAGTGCCTGCTGACGTTGAAGCCCCGTTCGCGGGGCTTTCATCTGGTGACGGACGAGCTGGTGGCCAAGCTGCCGATGCTGGCGGATTACCGGATTGGCATGGCGCACCTGCTGCTGCAACACACCTCCGCCTCGCTCACCCTCAACGAGAATTGCGACCCCAGCGTGCGCAGCGATATGGAGGCCCATCTGCACCGGCTGGCGCCGGAAGATGCCCCCTACTATCGCCACACCTATGAGGGGGCGGATGACATGCCCGCCCACATCAAATCCTCCCTGCTCGGGGTGAGCCTGCAACTGCCGATCCGCGATGGTCAGCTGGCGCTCGGCACCTGGCAGGGGATCTGGCTTGGCGAGCATCGCGTCGATGGCGGCGCCCGCAAGGTGCTGGTGACCCTGCAGGGTGAGTAATCAGGCTGCAACCAGCTGAAAGATGAAGATAAAAAAGAGGGATGGCGCCGAGCCATCCCTCTGTCGTTTCTACGGTTTTGTGAGCCATCCACCTGCCAGTGGTGAAGCGCTTTTCGTGGCTCAGGCGACCTTGAAGGGGGTCAGCTCGGCCAGCGGGGCGGCGTCCATAAAGGCTTGCGGCTCCTGACCGTGTTTGAAGATCTTGAAGTCCTGCTCGCGGGCGCTCCAGTACTCCAGACGCTCGCTGCCGTTTTCTCCGGTGATTTGCAGCAGACTCGCTTCGCGCAGGGCCACCACATATTCGCTCGGGTTGATGGCGCAGAACTCGGCCAGACGCTCGTCGCGGGTCTCGCCCATGTGGCCGCTGATGCTGGCATCCAGATAGTGCGGGTTGATCTGCAGCGGGAACAGGCCCAGCGCAGGCAGCACGGCGGCGTTGCAGACCGGCATGTCGTTGGTGGTGCGGATGCTCGGGGTCGCCACGTTGCAACCGGCGCTCCAGCCCACATAGGGGACGCCCCGCTCGCGCACGGCACGCTGGATCGGCACGATCAGGCCATTTTCATGCAGCAGCTGATTCAGGCGCCAGGTGTTGCCGCCGCTGATAAAGATGGCGTCGGCCTGATTGATGGCATCGACCGGATCATCGAAGTGGTGAATGCTGATGGTCTCGATCCCGAGGCTCTCGGTAAGTTCGTTGGCGCGGGCATCCCAGTCGCTGCGGATCACCGCGTAGGGGATGAGCAGAATGCGCTTGACCTGTTTGCGAGCCAGCAGGCTTTGAACCCGATCTCGGGCCCAGCCGAGCAGACCCGGAAATTCGTTGGCTTTACCGTTGCTAAGCAGAAGCAGTTCCATCAAATCGTTCCTCAAAAAGTGAAAGCGGAGGAGGGAGGGCCACCGGATCCGCCGTGCGGCCGGATGGCAAGAGCGGGCATGCTACCACCATTGGCGCGGCGGTTCTGTGATCGGGGGGTCCATTCAACGGCTATGGATGGATAACTCAATGCCAAGCGGTGGATTAATGAGCCGTGGTCAACTCGCCAGTCATCGCCAATAAAAGACCCCGCCGCAGCGGGGTCATGGCAGAGTTAGTCGAGTTTGAGATCGACCCACACCATGCGGTGATCCGAGCTGACTCCCTTGGCGATGCCGAGTTTCGCATCATAGACCAGGTGATAACCGGCCT
>OERK01000229.1_pt1 | contig 19475 bp, 14 predicted proteins | sample 1540001 | NCBI WGS metagenome assembly OERK01 (sample SAMEA3891246, study PRJEB23780) | metagenome | biome: terrestrial biome; feature: animal house; material: water of meat washing | place: Italy | collected 2015-05-12
GTTCTATTACGCTTAGCTAATCAAACAGCGGTAAATCCCCTCACCGCCGCCATCAATCACTCCCCCAACCTCTCCGCCAATCCGGAATAACGCTCGGTCTTTTTCCGTACCGCTTGTGCCAGCAGGGCGCGATCGCCGTAGAGATCGAGCCGCGCCTTGGCGCGGGTGATGCCGGTATAGACCAGCTCGCGGGTCAGCAGCGGGCTGGGGCTGTCGGGCAGCACCAGCACGGTATGGGCAAACTCCGAGCCCTGGGATTTGTGGATGGTCATGGCGTAGACCGTCTCGTGGGGCGGCAGCCGGCTTGGCAGCAGGGCCCGCAGGGTGCCGTCCGGCTGCTCAAACCATACCTTTAACCGGCCAGTTTCATCGGGCAGGCAGAGCCCCATATCGCCGTTGTAGAGGCCGACGCCGTGGTCGTTGCGCACCACCATCACCGGGCGACCGGCATACCAGTCGCCATCGCGGGCGATCAGGCCAGCCCGTGACAGGGCCAGTTCGAGCCGCTCGTTAAGCCCCAGCACCCCGAACGGGCCATCGCGCAGGGCGCAGAGGATCTGGAAGCTGTTGAATGCCTTGAACACGGCGGCGGGCGCCTCCCCCGCGCGGGCCGCCTTCAGATAGCTGCCGTAACCGGCCACCCCCTGGGCAATCAGGGCGTCGTAGGCCTCCCCCGCCCAGGGGTGCAGGCTGATATCGGCGAATCCTGCGCCCCAGACTGATTCCACCGCCGTGGCATCGCCGCTGTTGCAGGCGCGCGCCAGCTGGCCGATGCCCGAATGCTGATCAAAGCGCCAGCTCTTGGCCAGCAGACAGAGGCTGTCACGCACCGGAGCCCCCGCGGGCGTGCCCTGCAAGCGGTAGCCGGTCTGGCGGGAGAGCCAATCCGCCTGCGCCGGGCTGATGCCCTGTTCGATAAAGCTGCAGATATCGCCGAGCACGGCCCCCGCCTCCACCGAGGCGAGCTGATCCTTGTCGCCGAGCAGGATCAGGCGGGCGTGGCTCGGCAGCGCATCGAGCAGGCGCGCCATCATCGGCAGGTCGACCATGGAGGCCTCATCCACCACCAGCAAGTCGAGGTGCAGCGGGTTGCCCGCGTGGTGGCGGAACTGGCTGCGCCCCGGAATAACCCCGAGCAGCCGGTGCAGGGTGCCCGCTTCGGTGGGGATCGCCTCGACCCACTCGGGGGGCAGATCGAGGGCCTGCAGGGCAGAGCCGATACTCTCGGTGAGGCGCGCCGCCGCCTTGCCGGTGGGGGCCACCAGCCGGATCGCCGGGGCCTTGCCCGCTTGCAGGCCGGTCTCCACCAGAATGGCGAGCAGTTTGGCGACCGTGGTGGTCTTGCCGGTGCCGGGGCCGCCGGAGATCACCGCAAAGGGGCGCGCCGCCGCGGTGGCCGCCGCCAGCTTCTGGCCGTTGCAGCAGAGCGCCTCGGGCACCAGCGCATCCAGCTTGCTCAAGTCGCTCGCCGCCTGGGCGCTGGCCAGCAGCGCCTCGATGGCGGGCCAATCCACTTCATTCGGGAACACCAGATCCAGATACTTCTCGATAAAGTGGCGGGCCGAGAAGTCGGGGGCGAGGCGGGCCTTGAGCAGCGCCGCGAACACCAGCCCGTAGTCGCGGGCAAACAGCCGCGACAGGGCCGGGGCAATCTCCGGCCATTCGGCGCGCTCGCTCAGGGCGCGCAGATGGCGGGCCACCCCCAGTTCAAAATCGTGGTAGCGGGTGAGGTAGAGCCGCCCGTGCCACAGCCGCAGCGGCCAGCGCGGGGCAAGCCCCTCATCCTGCTCGGTGCCAACGAGCGGGCTTGCCGCAAACAGGGCGGGCCAGCGGGCAGGATCCGCCAGATCAGCCAACAGATCCCGGCTCTGCTGGGGATCCAGCCCGAACGGGCGCAGGGATCCGGCAGTCAACATTTCAAGCGGCAGACAGACATGGCCGCGCCCCAGCTCGAAGCAGGTGAGCGCCGCCCCCAGCACCAGCTCGGGGCTGCCGCCAAGGTCGGCCACCAGCCTGGCAAATTGCAGATCCAGCTGGCGGATGCGGCCAGCCAGCGCCAGTGTTTTCAACCGTTCAACCATCATTGCGCTGGTCGCGGTGCTGATCATGGTGCCGCTCATGCCTCTACCTCGTTCAATGCTTGGGATCCCGCTGCTGGCAGCTCACTGCCTTCGCGAAACAACTTATCCAGCCCCAGCACCAGTTCACGGCTCGGGCGGGTATGGAAAATGCCCCCCTGCGGCATGCCGCGCAGGAACAGATAGAAAACGCCGCCAAAGTGCTGCTCGAAGTCGTAGCCCGGCAGGCGCAGGGTGAGCAGCCGGTGCAGCGCCAGCGAGTAGAGCTGGTATTGCAGGTCGTAGCGGTGCTCGGCCATCGCCCGCTCCAGCGCCGGACGGCTGTAATCGGCGGGGCTCATGCCGAGGTGGTTCGATTTGTAGTCGAGCAGATACCAGCGCCCCTGCCACTCGAACACCAGATCGATAAAGCCCTTGAGCATCCCCTGCACGGTGGCAAAGCTGAGCGGCTTGTTGCCCCGCGACAGCGGGTCGTGCTGCTGGCAGAGCGCAGTCAGCGCCGGTGCCGTCACCCGCCCCATGGGCAGGAAGAACTCCAGCTCCACCTGTTTGCGCTCGGGGGCCAGATCCCGCAGCCGCACCGGATCACCAAAGCCGGTATCGAGCGGGGTATCCAGCACCGCCTCCACCTGCTGTTGCAGCACGGGGGCCCAGCTCTCGTCGAAGCCATCCTGCGCCAGCAGGGTGGCGATATGCTCTGCCAGCGGCTCGCCAGCGGCGCTTTGAAAGTCGATGGTCTCGAACAGGCTGTGCAGCAAGGTGCCGGGGCGCGCCCCTTTCGGGAAGGTGAAGATGGAGGGCTGGGGTGCCTCGTCCGGTTGCTCGGAAGCCAGCGCAGCCGCCTCGGTGACGACCTCGTCATCGAAGCCGGGATTGGCCAAGACCCCCTTGCTGTGACCGTGGCCCTGCGCCGCCAGCCCGGAGTAGGAGCTGATCCACCAGTCCCGCTCAAGGGAACCGCTAAAGTGGCGCACCTGCGGCTCGCCCAACTGCTCCTCCTCTGGCGGCAGCGGGGCCGGACGGGTGAGCGAGGGCTCACCGACGGCCACCCCGGGCAGCGCCTGTGACAGCTCGGTCAGGGCGGTCGCCAGCGTCTGCGCATCCCCCTCTTCGCCCTTTTGCAGCAGGTAGCCGATGGCGGTGTGGTGCAGGTCGGTCTTCTCCGACTTGCCCGCCCCCGCCCGCACCGGCGCCAGCCCCAGCCAGGTGGCGTAGACGCCCCGGGTCAGCGCCACGTAGAGCAGCCGCAAATCTTCGGCAAGGCGCTCCCTGTCCGCTTCGGCGAGCGACGAGTCGGCGCCGGTCAGATCGAGAATGGTGCGATTGCCCGCCTCGTCCGCCTCGTGATAGAGCGGGGTCTCGGCGGTTCTGTGGCTGCAGATAAAGGGCAGGAACACCAGCGGGTACTCCAGCCCCTTGGATTTGTGGATGGTGACGATCTGCACCAATTTCCGCTCGGATTCGAGCCGCAGTACCTGCTCCGCATCCTGCCCGTTGGGGCGGCTCACCGCCTCCCCCAGCCAGCGCAGCAGGGCATATTCGCCATCCAGCTCGCTGCTCACCTGTTGCAGCAGCTCGCCAAGATGGAGGAAGTTGGTCAGCCGCCGCTCGCCATAGGGGCTCGCCAAAAGCGAAGAGGCGAGATTGCGCCGGTGCAGCAGGGCCCGCAGCATCGCCAGCACGCCGCGGCGGTGCCAGATCTTGCGGTACTCCATAAACTCCTGCACCGCGCTCTCCCACGCCCGCTCGTCGCTGGCCAGCCCATCGAGCGCCTTGGCGTCGAGGTCAAACAGCCCGGTGGCGAGCGCCGCCCGCAGGCTGCGCTCTTCGCTCGGGTTCTGGCAGGCGTGCAAAATCAGCAGGATCTCCCGCGCCTCCACCTGCTCCAGCACGCTCTCGCGGTTCGACAGATAGACGGAGGCGATGGCGAGGCGCGCCAGCTCCTGCTGCACCAGCTTGCCCTCGGCGCCGGTGCGCACCAGCACGGCGATATCCCCGGCCTTCACCGCCTTGTCACCGATCAGCGCCTTGCCCTCGCGGGCCAGGGTCAGCAGGCGGTGGATCTCGGCGGCGGTGGCGCGGGCCATCTTGCTCTGGTAATCCCCCCGATTGAAGGTGGGCTGGCCGCTCAGCTGCCAGCAGTGGAGCACCGGCGCGGTGGCGCCATCGAGCAGCAGCGCCTTGCTCTTGCCCTGCGCCTCCACCGGCAGGAAGGGGATATCCGCCTCGTAGATAAAGGGATCCTTGGCCCGCTCGAACAGGCCGTTGACCGCCCCCACCAGCGCACTGCTGGAGCGCCAGTTGCGCCCGAGGGTGTAGTGGGCGCTCACATTTCGCCGCGCCTGAATGTAGGTAAAGATGTCGGCGCCGCGAAAGCCGTAGATGGCCTGCTTGGGGTCACCGATCATCAACAGCGCCGTGTCTGTGTGGCCGCCGTAAAGCCGATGGAAGATGCGGTACTGCTGGGGGTCGGTATCCTGAAATTCATCGATCATCGCCACCCGGTAGGTGGCGCGAATGCGCTCGCAGAGCCGCTCGCCAAGGCTGGAGCCAAGCGCCCCGTCGAGGTCTTTGAGCAGGTCATCGAACGAGAGCTGATGGGCTTGGCGCTTGCTGGCCTGCATCCGGCTGCGCACTACTTTGGCCGCCCGTTGCAGGATGAGATCCCGAATACCGGGGCGGCTCGCCAGCAGTTCATCGATCTGGCTGAACAGCGGCAGGGTCGGCACTGCGCCCCCCTTCTTGAGGTTCTCCTCCAGCACCGTCTGGCCGAAGCGCTCCAGCTCCTTGGGAATGGCGTAGCCACTGCTCTCGTCCTGTGCCCAGTCGGCTATCTTGGCAAGCCACCCTTCGTAGTTCTTGCCGGTGTAGCGGCTGATCTGGCCGTCGGTCTGGCGGCGGATCTCGTCCGTCTGCGCCAGCCATTCGCTCTTCACCGCCGCGATGCGGCTCATGGCCGCCTGATGGCGGGCGGCGAGGGTCTCGTCCCCCAGCGCGGGGTGGATCTCCAGCTCGCTGTTGTCGAGCCAGCTGCCCATCTCCCGCAGCAGGGCGGCGGGGCTCGGCCAGAGCGCGCGCACCGCGCTGGCGAGGGCTTTATCCACCGGATAGAACTCGGCGCGCCAGTAGTCGCTCACCGCCTGCAGCCTGAGCTGGCTGTCGTCGGTAAGAAATTCGGTTTCAAAGAGGGCGCCCGACTCGAAGGCGTTCTGTTTCAGCATCCGCTGGCAGAAGCCGTGGATGGTAAAGACCGCCGCCTCGTCCATCTGCCGCTCGGCGGCCAGCAGGCGACGGGCCGCCAGCTCGTGATCCTCCACCTCTGCAAGCAATTGGGCCAGCAGGGTGTCACTGCTATGGCCGCGCATAAAGGCGAGCCGCGCCTCGTGGATGCGACCGCGGATCCGCCCGCGCAGCTCGGCGGTGGCCGCTTCGGTAAAGGTCACCACCAGAATTTCGGTCACCGAGAGCGGCCGCTCGTGGGCGCTCGGCTGACCGGCATCGGCCCCCTCTTCGATGAGCGGGCCGTGGCCCAGCAGCAGGCGCAGGTAGAGACCGGCGATGGTGTAGGTCTTGCCGGTACCGGCGGAGGCTTCGATCAGTCGTTCACCATGGAGGGGAAAACGCAGGGTATTGAGCGGGTTAGCCATTATTTCAGCTCCTCCAGGGTCTTGAGCAGCGGGGTCAGGTGTTCGCGGGCCAGCGCCTGCAACTGCCCCAGCACCTCGTCATCGAGTTCGGGGAAGCAGCGGGCGACGTAAACGTCTTGCCCCTCCCCATTGATCATCCAGCCGCCGTTGAAACGGGTGAGGGCCGCCTTGTCGGCCGCCTCCGGCTTGTCGGGATCCTTCTCGATCGCCTTGAGCCAATCCCAGGCGGTGTTGGGGAAAAACGGCAGCGGCCGCTTCATCCCCTGCGCCCAGCACGCCACCAGCGCCGCCAGCTTGGGCCGCGCCTCGTCGGCAGCGAGCTTGGCTAACCGCAGACTCTGTTTGGCATCGAACAGCAGGGTGTCGCCGGGGGCGCCGCTCAATGAGAGGCAGAGGTGCTGGATCCAGCCCAGCAGCAGATCCTTGCCGTTGAAGCTGCCGGGTTTGACCACCAGCAAGCGCCCCTTCTGGGTGTCGATCCACCCTTGCAGCTGGCCCTGAGTGAGGGAGATATCGATCTCCACCGCCTGCTTTTCTGACTCATTGGCAGCAACCCATGGCCGCAGCCGATCCGCCAGCTTGCCCATCTCGGCATCCAGATCGTCCAGCAGCAGGCTGCCGAACCACCCTTGCGGCAGCAGGCCGGTGAGCTGCAACCGCTCGCGACGCTCGGTACTTTCACCTTCCGCCAGATGGGCATCGAGCAGCAGATCTTTCAGCTGATAATGTTGCAGGCCATCCAGCTCGAACGGCTCGCTGTCCTCGATGTTGGCTTCGTTCAGCTCAAACCACACCTTGAGGCGGCGGTTGAGGAAATATTTGGTGGGCTGGCGATAGAAGCGCAGCAGCTCCGCCAGCTCCAGCCCCTGCTCCTTGCCCCATTCGGGAGGTAAAGGCAGCTCGCCGCTCTGGAAGTTGGCCGCGCCGCGCACCGGATTGAGGGCGGGCAGCCAGTCGGCGGCATAGGTAAAGAGGCGCGAACCCGCCTCCGGATAGAAGTAGTTGCGGCTGTAGGGGGTGAGCGGGTGCGCCACCATCAGGTGGTTGAGCAGCCGCTTGCCGGAGGTTTCGTCGTCGAGATCCTCATCCCCCGCCAGCACAAAGCCCTGCCGCACATAGTCGATCAGCTCCGCCAGCAGCACCGACGGCACCTTGTCGCTGTTGTCCTGCGCGCTGAAGCCCTGATAGCTGATATAGAGCCCCTGCTGGGCACTCAGCAGCGCCTCGAGGAAGAGGTAGCGGTCATCATCGCGACGGGAGCGATCCCCGCGCCGCGACGCCACCGCCATCAGATCGAACCCCATGGGAGCCAGGGTGCGCGGGTAGACGCCGTCGTTCATGCCGAGCAGGCAGACCTGCTTGAAGGGGATGGAGCGCATCGGCATCAGGGTGCAGAAGTTGACCTGACCGGCGAGGAAGCGCTGGCTGGAGCGGGACTCCCCCAGCACGCTGCCGAGGTAATCCTGCAACAGGTCGGCGGTGATGGGCTGCTCGAAGCGGGCCTCGCCGAGCCGGGTCTGCCACTCGGCCAGCTGGCTGCGAATGAGCTGGAGCTGACGCTCTTCATCCTCGTCGGCCAGATAGAAGCGCTCCAGCAGCGCCAGCAGGCAGGCGTTCCACTCGGCCAGCGGCTGCGCCTGTTGCAGGCGGGGCAAAAACTCGGCCAGCGAATCGACAAACCAGGCGAGCTTGCCGAGCGCCAGCCCCTGCTGACCCTCGATATCGGCGTAGGGCAGGATGCCCGCCACCGGCTCGCCATCCCCCATGGCAAAGCCGAGCAGCATGCGGCGCAGGCCGAACAGCCAGCTGTTGCCGGACATGGGCGGCAGATCGAAACGGACGGGGTAGCCGTCATCCAGCCCCCAGCGGATGCCGGTCTCCTGCACCCAGACCCGCAGCTGGTTGAACTCGTCGTCATCCAGCTCGAAGCGGCGCAGCACGGCGGGCACCTCGAGAATGGCGAGCAGCTCCCCTGCCCCGAAGCGGGCGTTGGGCAGCCTGAGCAGGGCGAGGAAGCTTTGCAGCAGCGGGCTCTCCTGACTCGCCGCCCGATCCGAGACCGCAAACGGGATCTGACCGCGCGCGCCAAACACCGCCTGAATGTAGGGGCCGTAGCTGTTCACATCCGGCATCATCACCACCACATCTTTCGGGGTGAGGGTCGGGTCCTGCTCGAACAGCGCCAGCAGCCGGTCGTGCAGCACCTCGAGTTCGCGCATCGGGCCGTGGCAGGCGTGGATCTGCAAGGATCCATCCGCCGGATCGATCGGGCTCTTGTGATGGCTGCTGTCGAGATCGAACTGACCGGCGCCTCGCTCGGCCAGCTCCAGCACATCCTTCTGGATGGCGCGCAGCAGGCTGACATTGCCCTTGCCATCCACCTCGTCGATATCGACGAAGGCCTCGATTTGCGGCACCTCCAGCTCCATCAGCTGATGCAGGTAGTCGCGCCCCAGCTTGCCCATGGAGGCGAGCAGCGGGTTGGCGGGGCCCTGCAATGTCTCGATATCGGTGCCGGGTTTGAGCTTGTTCTCCAGCCGAGCCAGGGTCTTGCGATCCAGCAGATCCCCCCAGTAGTAGCGGCAGGGGTTGGTGACGAACAGGTGCACCTCCACCTCCGGCCGGCTGCCGAGGGCCAGCAGCGCCTCCACATAGCGCGGCGGCAGCGCCGAGATGCCGAACACAAAGACCCGCTGCGGCAGCTTGCCCGGCAGATCGGCGGTACGCTCCAGCTCGTGGATAAACTCCTCGTAGAGGTTGGCGCGGTGGTAGCCGCTCGGAGAGAGCGCCAGGGTGCGGGCCACCAGCTCGCGCCACAGCTCGGGCTGCCAATCCTGACCGCTCACCCCGGCCAGCTCCTGACTCAATCCTTCCCCCTCTTCCCAACGGGCGATCCAGTCCGGCCGGTAGACCAGATACTGGTCAAAGAGATCCGCTACCTTCTGGCAGAGCTGCCACAACCGCACCTGCTCGGGATCCTTGGCAGGATCCTCCTCATCTCCCCCGCCCAGATAGGCGGCGAGCGGGGCAAAGGCGGGGCGCTCCAGCAAGGCAGGCAGAATGGTCATCAGCTGCCAGCTCATGGATCCCTTGTTGTAGGGGCTCTGGCGCGGCACATCCGCCAGCACCCGGGTGAACATCTCCCAGATAAAGCTGGCGGGCAGCGGAAAGTCGATATTGGCGGCGATGCCGAAGGCTTTGGCCAGCTCCAGCTTGAGCCACTGGGCCATGCCCGGACTCTGCACCAGGATCTGCTCCCGATCGAAGGGGTGAGAGAGAGGGGCCTGCCGGATGCGGCTCACCAGCAGCTCTTTGAGCAGATCCAGCTGATTGGAGTGGTAGAGGGTAAACATGAGCAATTCCCGCCTGTGGATGAGAGGGGGCGAGGGAAAAGGCGAGCCATTTCCGTCACTTCACAAGAGAGGGAATTGTCGGGGATCGGGGGATAAGATGCAAAAGGCACTTGTGGCCAGCAGGCGGGCAAACCGCTGAACCATGAGGGGGGCCGCAGATTTGTGCAGCAGCCTCACCGCCTCGGAAAACGCAGACAGAAAAAAGCCGGTGCAGTTGCACCGGCCAAAAGGCATTGGAAAACTTGACTCTTCAGGGCATTACCAGTTTTTGCCGAGACGGGCATCCAGACTGAAAGCCCCTGCTCCGGCCGCCGCCAGCGCCAGGAAACCACCGGCCACTGAGACGTTCTTCATAAACATCAGCATCTGCATCTGTTCGGCAGGCTGATAGTGGAAAATAAAGGCAGCCATCAGGGTGAAACCGGCCAGCAGCACGGAGAGGCTGCGGGTAAAGAGACCGAGCACGACGGCAAGGCCACCACCCAGCTCAAGCAGGATCACCAGCGGCAACATAAAGCCCGGCACGCCCATCGCTTCCATATAGCCCTGAGTACCGGCATAGCCGCCGATCTTGCTCCAGCCCGCCATTACGAACATCAGCGCCAGCAGTACACGACCCGCCAGCAGCGCTACATCTTTCATCTTGTCCATTTCATATTCCTCGTTTGTGTCACATCACCGCTGACTGCTTCAGGGTAGGTCAAATAACAGAGCTTGGCTGGCACTGGTCGCAACCAGCTCCCACCGGTATTCATCACGACTGAGTACCCCGTCGCCGGGTCGGGCAGCCAGACCGTTGGCGGTCAGCTCCCCTGAAATCATCTGCAGGTAACCGTGTCGGCCAGCCAGTGCCCATTCGAGCGTCTCGCCCGGGGCCAGTTCCAGCCGCCATACGCGGGCCTGTTGGCGGATCCGCAGCGATCCCGCCTCGCCATCCGGTGACGCCACCAGCGTCATGCCCGGTCTGGACTCGATCTTCTTCTGCTGATATCCGGGTGGCGTGCCGAACTCGTTCGGCTCGATCCAGATCTGCAACAGGGAGAGAGGATCCGTCTGCGAGGGGTTGTACTCGCTGTGGCGGATCCCGCTGCCTGCGCTCATCAGCTGGAAATCCCCTGCCGGGATCTGCTCGGCATGGCCGAGGCTGTCCTTGTGCTCTATGGTGCCTTGCAGCACGCAGGTGAGGATCTCCATATTGGCGTGAGGGTGGGTGGCGAATCCGCCACCCGGCGCAACCAGATCCTGATTGATCACCCGCAGCACCGAGTGTCCCATCCACTCCGGGTCATAGTAGTGACCGAAGGAGAAACTGTGGCGCGCGTCCAGCCAGCCAAAGTTGGCCTTGCCCCGCGCTTCTGCGGCTCTCAATTGCATCATGGTCTGCTCCTCATCTATCCGGGGTTCGACTTAGCGGGGGTTGCCACCACCGATGCCGAACGGAATACGGTATTCGCTGCTCTGGTCAGCCAGGCTGACGGTCAGGTTGCCCTGGGTACGGCTCGGGATCCGCACCTGCTGGGTGCCAGTCAGGTTGGCGTGGACTGATGCCAGCAGATCGCCAGACTCGTCACGCACTTCCAGCATCGGATTGGCTTTGCCATCCATTGCGGCGGTGGCATTCCAGTTCACAAACAGCACGCCGGGCATGGCGTTGAAGTCAGCCGGTACGGAAGCGTTGGCGAAACCTGTGGTCATCAGGCCTGCAACGGCCAGCATCTTGATTACGTTTTTCATGTTCATTCACTCTCTTGTTTTATATGTCATTGCCAAGGCCTTTTCGGCCAGAATCAATGCATCCATGCAAGAGGTTATTCAAATAGTGTGTTGTTCTTTCACCGACATCAGACAGACCGATTTGGTGTGTCACAGTGCGGAACTACCCGCATATTTGGCCGCTCGACGTTCCTGCCTAAGCGTTGATTGAATATTAAAGTGACATGACCTAACTTGTTAGCGAGATAAACTGGCAAACATATTCAAAAAAATTGAAGGTGAGGAATGGCCAAGGAATCGAACAAGGAGCGGGCGCTGACCCTGGAGGCAATCCGGGTGCTGGACGCCATCGACCGCCGCGGCAGCTTTGCGGCGGCGGCCGACGAGCTGGGCAAGGTGCCCTCGGCATTGAGCTATACGGTGCAGAAGCTGGAAGACGAACTGGATGCCATGCTGTTTGACCGCAGCGGCCACCGCACCAAGTTCACCCCGGCCGGACGCATGCTGCTGGAGCGCGGCCGGGTGCTGCTGGAGGCAGCCGAGCATCTGGTGGGAGAGACCCGGGCGCTGGCCCGTGGCTGGGAGACCGACATCACAGTCGCCGTCGATGCGCTGGTCCCGGTGCAGGCCCTCTACCCCTTGGTGGAGAAGCTGGCCGAGCAGACCGATACCCGACTGCGGCTGCGGGCCGAGGTGCTGGCGGGCAGCTGGGAGTGTCTGGAAGATGGCCGCGCCGACCTGCTTATCTCCTCCATCAACCCGGACATCATGATGACCGGCATCAAGCATCAGGTGATCAAGGACGAGGTGATGCTCTACGTCGCCCATCCCGATCATCCGCTGCATCAGGAGCCCGAACCCTTGGCCGACGAGACCCTGCGCCGCTACCGCGCCATCGCGGTCGCCGATACCGCCCTGCGCAAACCGGTACTTACCTACCGCCTGCTGGACAAGCAGCCGCGCCTCACCGTCAGCACCATGACGGAGAAACGGGATGCCCTGCTGGCAGGGATCGGCGTCGGCACCATGCCACAGAGCTGGATTGAGGAGGACATCCGGGCCGGACGGCTCAAGGTGATCAGCCCCGAATATCGCCATCAGCTGCAGGTCGTGCTGGCCTGGCGGCGAGACACCATGGGCAAGGCCAAAAGCTGGCTGGTGCGGGAGATACCAAAACTGTTTGCGGTCGGTGAAAAATGAGATCCAGTTAACAGAAATGTTAATTGTGCGCCTCGCTTGACACCCAATATCTTTGCTGATTTCATAGCCGCCTCATTGAACCCATGGAAGCTGTAGAAAATGAAAAAGAGTTTGCTGGTTGCCCTCACCACCCTGCCCCTGTTTGCCAATGCCGGCCTGATGGATTCGCTGACCGACAGCGTCACCAGCAGCGTCAAGGATGCAGCTAATACCGCCGTATCCGGTGCAGTGGACAGCGCATCCAACGAAGCCATCAAGAAGGCACTGGATATCAAGGAAGGCGGCTCCAACAAGCAGGCTATTAAAGAGAAGCTGGGTGCTCCTGCCACCACCAAGACCGAATCCGGTCTGGAAGTGTGGACCTATGATCTGGATGCCCTGAAGAAGGCCTCTCCGCTGCTGGCAGAAACCACCAAAACCCTGCTGAAAGATACCGACGCCGCCAAGAAAAACGTGGTCATCAAGTTCGAAGGCGAAACCGTCAAGAAAGTAGAGCTGACCGACAAGGCTCAGGGCTAAGTTCGCTCGTCCGGTGGAGTGGGCTGAACACCCGCATCGGCACAGATAGCAAGAGGGGGAGCATCAGGCTCCCCTCTTTTATTGGCAATCACCAGCGTTCAACCAATCTGCTGCTCAACGCAGTAAGCGCAAAAAGGGTGGCCTCGGCCACCCTTGGGTTGATAACAGCTGGCGCTGTTACTGGTTCGCTTCGGCGAACTGCTTCATCGCTTCGGCGTGCTTGGTCATGCCGGCGGCACGCTCGTTGAGCTTCTTGATGAACTCCGCCTTCTTGGCCGGATCTTCAATGCGGTCATAACGTTGCTGCAGGTTGGCCTGGATCTGCTCCGGGGTCATGTTCTGCATGCGGGCCATCTTGTCGTGGCGACCACCGTGGTGTTTGCCACCCATCATGCCACCACCGTCCATCGGGCAATCCACCATGGCACCGGGCTGGCCGGTGGGGGCTGCTTCACTGGCTGCATAGGCGCCCAGCGGCAGGCCAAGGATCAGGGTGGCGGTCAGCAGGGTTTTGGTCAGCTTTTTCATGGTCTATCTCCTGTAGGGATGATTCTGGTTCGGCGCTCTTGCCTTGCCCTCAAGTAAACACCCTATCGGTGTCTGAACTTTGCCAGCATCGCCCTTTTTTGTAGCAGAGTGTGGCATCGTGCGGATCTGGCACACTTTGACACAAACCGCCGGGCGGATTTTCGTATACTCGTGCCAACGCCAAGCAGGGGAGGTATTCATGAACCAGGGCAACACCCACATTCTGGTGGTCGACGACCACAGCGAGATCCGCGATCTCTTGAAGCGCTTTCTGGAACAGCACGGCCTGCGGGTCAGCTGCGCCCGGGATGGCAAGGAGATGAAGCGACTGCTGGAGGAGCGGGAGTTCGACCTGCTGGTGCTGGATCTGATGATGCCGGGTGAAGATGGCCTGACCCTCTGCCGCGAGCTGCGGGTCAAATCGAACCTGCCCATCATCATGCTGACTGCCATGGGGGAAGAGACCGACCGCATCATCGGATTGGAGATGGGGGCCGACGACTATCTGGCAAAGCCTTTCAATCCGCGCGAGCTGCTGGCGCGCATCAAGGCGGTGATGCGCCGCACCCAGGCCGAGACCCAGCCCGCCGCCGAGACCCTGACCCGGGATCTGCGCTTCGATCGCTGGCTGCTCGACGTCAATCGCCGGGAGCTGGTCGATGAGGATGGGGTGGGCCTGAGCCTCTCCACCGCCGAATTCGATCTGCTCAAGGTGTTTCTGGAACGCCCGCAGCGGGTGCTGAGCCGGGATCAACTGCTGGATCTGGCCCGTGGCCGCGAGGCGGTAGCCTTCGATCGCGCCATCGATACCCTGGTGAGCCGCCTGCGCCGCAAGCTGGAGCGGGATCCCAAGAATCCGGAGCTGATCAAGACCATCTGGGGTGGCGGCTATATGTTCTCCGCCGACGTGACGCAGGTTTAAGCAGTGGGCACCTTGCGACGACTGTGGGCACGGATGTGGCCCAAGGGGCTGACCGGCCAGATCATTCTGGTGGCGCTGGCGGGGTTGATCCTGATCCAGCTGCTCAGTATCCAGATCTACCGCACGGATCGGGAGGAGGCGCTCGGCTTCGTCAACAGCCGCAACGCCATGCAGCGGATCATCTCTGTGGTCAGGCTGCTCTCCCTCTCCCCCCCGTCCCTCTATGACGAGATCCTCAAGGCGAGCCGCAGCGAGACCCTGCTGCTGCGCCTCTCCGACGAGCCGCTGCAACCGGATAACCGCAGCCCCCGCTTCGAGCAGCTGGTGCGCTCGCGCCTCAACTATCCCCCCGGCCTCACCGTCGAGATCAGCGCCGAGCTGAAAGAGGATACCCAGCGCAGCAAGGCGTGGGAACATCATGCCCGCATGATGCGGGATCGCAAGGGGCCGCCCCCGCCGCGGGATATGCGGCTCTATGGCTCCATCGAACTGCCGCAGGGGGGCTGGCTGCAGTTCAGCTCGCTGGTCGACAAGGAGGCGGGCAGCTGGTCGTGGCAGACCACCCTCAACCTGATGCTGGTCGCCAGTCTGGTGATCGGGCTGATGGTGCTGCTGTTTCGCCGTGCCACCCGCCCGCTCAAGCAGCTGGCAGGCAATGCGGAGCGGCTCGGACGGGGCGAGGATATCGAGCCCTTGAAAGAGGAGGGGCCGACCGAGATCCGCGAATCGATTCAGGCCTTCAACCGGATGCACACCCGGCTCGACCGCTTCGTGCAGGACAGAACCCGGATGCTGGCGGCCATCTCCCACGATCTGCGCACCCCCATCACCAGCCTGCGGCTGCGCACCGAGTTTCTGGCCGATGGCGAGGACAAGGAGCGCATCCAGCAGACCCTGCAACAGATGGAGCAGATGCTGGCGGCGACCCTCAGCTTTGCCCGCGAGGAGGGGCAGCAGGAGGCCACCCGCGAGCTGGATCTGGTCAGCCTGCTGGTCAGCCTGTGCGATGACTATGCCGATACCGGCCAGCCGGTCACCTGTCTGGCGGAGGGCAAAGAGGTCTACGCCTGCCGGGCCAACACCCTGCGCCGGGTGCTGCAGAACCTGATCGGCAACGCCATCAAATATGCCGGCAGCGCCGAAGTGTCGCTGGAGCGGCGCAAGGAGGAGCTGTTGATCCGGGTCTGCGATAACGGGCCGGGGATCGATCCGGCGCGGCTGGAGGATGTGTTCAAGCCGTTCGTGCGGCTCGATGAAGCGCGCAACACCGAGTCCGGCAGTGTCGGGTTGGGCCTCTCCATCGCCCGCACCCTGGTCCATCAGCACGGCGGCGAGCTGACCCTGCTCAATCGGCCACAAGGGGGACTGGAGGCGCGGATCAGCCTGCCGCTGTAAGTAGTCACTCTATCCGCCAGCCTTGTCATGGCGCCATTTGCATCATGCAAACTTCATCATTTGAGCGCTTGTTCTTCGATCAGAAAGACGGTGATAATCGGTGACCACGGGACGGTATACGGCAACGGATTGGAGCAAGGATGGCCTCTTCCAGGACAGGAGTCATAGTCAGTATCGGATGGGGGCTCCTGCTGCTCGCCCTTGCCCTGCCTGCCTGGGCCAAAGCCCCGGAAGAGCCGATCATCATTACCAACTCCAAAGCCTGGCAGCCCTTCTCCTATATCAATGAGTCGGGCCAGCCGGATGGCCTGCTGATCGATTTGTGGCGTGAATATGCCCGGGTGACCGGCCAGAAGATCGAGTTCAGGCTGGTCGACTGGCAAGGCTCCCTCGACCTGCTCCATGAGGGGAAAGCGGACGTTCACGCCGGACTGCTCTGGTCACCGGAGCGGGACAAACTGTTCGACTATGGCCGGCCTCTCGCCCAGCTCGACTCCCAACTCTTCTTCTCGAGCGAATTGCGCGGCACCGATGTACATTACTACCTGCTCCATGAAACGGTCGGTGTGGTAGCCGGTGGCTACGAGGAGTATTACGCCAGACGCTACTTCCCCGGCACCAGACTGCAGACCTTCGATGACAATGACACCCTGCTGGCGGCGGCCTTTCGGGGCGACATAAAAGCCTTTATCGCCGATCTGCAGGTCGCCAACTTCTACATCTATACCTCGGACGATCCCACCCGCTTTATTCCGGTTCGCCACCTCTATACCGACCAGATCCGCTTTGCGGTGAAAAAGGGCGACCTTGCCCTGTTAAACCGGCTGGAAGAGGGCTTCGCCAAGCTCAAAGAGAGCGATCGGGAGCGGATCATCCGCAAGTGGATGCATGTCGAAACCGTCTACCCCATCCATCTCGGTCCCTGGCTACTGTTTGCCGGAGTGTTAATCATGGTGGCCTACATAGTGCAACTGCGCCGCGCCGTTGCCAGCCGCACCACCGAGTTGAGCCGCGCCAACGCCAGACTGGAGAAACAAGCCAGTACCGACCCCCTGACCGGCCTGCTCAACCGACGGGCATTCATGCCCGCCATGGAGCAACGACTGGCAAGCGGGGCTCCCTGTGCTCTGCTGCTGTTCGATGTGGATCACTTCAAGGAGACCAATGACCGCTTTGGTCATGGCATCGGGGATCTGTTGCTGGAAAAGCTGGCCACGACTGTGACCAACCTGTTGCCCGAAGAGGCTCTGCTGGCCCGCATCGGCGGCGAGGAGTTTTGCCTGCTGCTGCCGCTGGCCACACTGGCAGAGACAGAACAATGGGCCGAGCGTATCTGCCTGGAGAGCAACCGGCAAACCCTGCACACCAGCAGCGGCGAGGTGACCCTCTCCATCAGCACCGGGGCAGTCTGGGTCGCCGCAGAGAGAGAGGCTGATGCCGACCAGCTACTACGGCAGGCTGACGCCCTCATGTATCAGGCCAAGGGACTGGGGCGCAATACCTGGCAAGCCGCCCCCTATCAGGCATAGCCCCCTGACGGACGCGCAATAAAAACGGCCGCCATCGGAAGATGGCGGCCGCATGACAGGTTCCCTATCAGAAGTTGTAGGTCACGCCCAGGTTGTAGCGGCGACCGTCCAGCACAGTGCCATAGCTGCTGTAATCCACCGTCTTGTCGAACAGGTTGTAGACCCCGGCGGTCAGATCCAGATGCTTGTTGGCCTTGTAGACCAGGCCCATGTCAAAGAAGGTGTAGGAAGGAGTCCCCTCCGCCATCTTGACCCGGCTCAGGTACTCGGAGGTCTCGCCACGGAAGTTGACCCGTGACCAGAGGCTGAGATCCTCGGTGGTTTGCCAGTCAACACTGCCGTTGAACATGTGACGGGGCATCTGGTTGAGGGCATGACCCGCCAGTGGACCACTCTTCTGCTCGGACTGGGTAAAGGTGTAGCTGGAGCTGACCGACCAATCCTCATTGATGGCCCAATCCATCATCCCCTCGACACCGCGCATGTTCGCCTTGTCGACGTTGACCCGATCACTGATGAAGTCATAGCTGTGACCATTGAGGGTACAGGCGGGATCGCTCTTGCTGGTGCAACGACGCACTTCGGAGATCTTGTTCTTGAAGTCGGTGTTGAACAGGGTAACACCGGCGTTGAAGCCCTGATGACCGTTCCACAGCAGGCCGATCTCTTCACTCACGCTGGTCTCGGGTTTGAGGTCCGGGTTACCGACCAGCATGCCATCCAGGCTGCCACCACCGGTGACCTGACCCCAGTTGGCCGCCGACATCCGCAAGTCAGGGGAGCGGTAACCGGTCGATACGCCCCCTTTCAGGGTCCAGCTATCATCCAGATGCCAGACGCCGTAGAGGCGCGGGCTCCAGTGAGAGCCGTAATTCTGATCCCGATCCATGCGGGCGCCACCGGTCAGGGCAAAGCTGTCAGTGAGTGACCACTCATCCTCGACAAACATCGCCCAGCTCCAGCGGGTCAGCTGCTCGGCAGGGTTGGCCACTTTCAGGGTATTGCCCTGATCGTGCAGATCCTCATAGCGATACTGACCACCGACACTCAGGTAGTGATCACCCAGAATAAACTGGGTATGGGTATCGGCGATGGTGTTGGTGAGCTCCATCTTGCGGCCGGGGTTGGTGTTGGTCTCCTGCTGCAGATAGCTGCTGGAAGAGCCGAAATCATACTGACCATCATGGGTCAGCGCATAGTTGGTGCGCTCGTATCGGTTAAGGCTATCTTTCGCCTTGGCAGCCAGCGAATTGCCGGCCGTGCGATCCCGATCCTGCAGACTGCGACTGGCTTCCAGATCGAAGCGGTTATGGTCATCAGGCTTGAAGCTGAGCACCGCCGTGCCACTGCGAGTCTCCTGCTCGGCAAAACCCTGGGTAAATTTGTCTTCACCACGATGGGCGAGCTGACCATTGAAACGCAGCCCCAACACGCCATCGATCAGTGAACCTGCGGTATAGGCATCGGTCTGGAAGCTGTTGCCGGCATCCTTGTTCTCCTGGAAGGTCGAATCAGCGTGAACCGACCCCTGCCAGGCCAGACCGGTGGTCTTGCGGGTAATCACGTTAATCACGCCCCCCATGGCATCGGAACCATAACGGGATGACATGGGGCCACGGACGACCTCAATGCGCTCAATCGCCTGCAGTGGCGGCAGCCAGCCCTGCTCGATACCCGGACCATCGCTGTTCGGGCGAGTGCCACGGCTATCCACCTTCTTGCCATCAACCAGCATCAGGGTGTATTTCGACCCCATACCGCGAATGCTGATATCACTGCTGCTGCCACCGCCGGTCACCACAACACCGGGAACATCCTTCAGGGCATCGGTCACATCGCGATATGCCCGCTTTTCCAGCTGCTCACGGGTAATCACGGAGATGGAGGCGGCAGAGTCTTCAATCTTCTGCTGGAAGCCGGAAGCGGTGACGACCATCACCTCTTGTTCGGCAGCATAGGCCTGGGTCGCAAGAAGGGAGCAGATCAGCAAGGCAAGCTTGTTCGGTTTCACTGTTGTCATGTTTTAGCCTGAACATTTTTAGTAGGAAGGTGACGTATTCCCTTACTTCACTCATTACAACGCCCTGGCATCCGGCCAGACGCAGTGTTAGAAAAGGCTCATTTGAAAAGCACTTTATTAATCAGCCCGCATTGTAACGACCCCGCCCCGATCATTCAAACAATAATCATTATCATTTATCTCGCGTGGCATTCCTGCTGCAAAACAGTTCATTCTTGATAAGAGACTGTTTTAATGGAATAAATCCATAAGCAAAAAAGGGGATTACACAAACAAGTGGAAGCGATGACGTACCGTTGCAAGATGGCCTGATTTAATCCTCAAGCTCTATCAGCTCGCAGCGGAACAATATGGCCAAGATGGGATGTGCTGCGATACAGAGGTGGAAACAGTAGCAAGAACGCCAACAGGGGAAGGTATTGCCATCGTGGTGGGATGTCGGCAGCTCACCAGCAGGCTAAAAATACCAAAACCCGGTCGTGAGACTGGGCTTTGTGTTGGTTCCGGTGTGCAACCATCGGGGTCAGTGGGTAAAAACGCCCATAGCAAAAAGGCCTTCCCAATCGGGAAG
>OERK01000242.1_pt1 | contig 18384 bp, 19 predicted proteins | sample 1540001 | NCBI WGS metagenome assembly OERK01 (sample SAMEA3891246, study PRJEB23780) | metagenome | biome: terrestrial biome; feature: animal house; material: water of meat washing | place: Italy | collected 2015-05-12
CTTCTATGCCCTGCCGGGCATCATGTAAACATAACTTAACTATATGTATTTAATCTATTTTTTGTTTTAAGTCAGGGGTAAAAATTACTTGTCAATAGGTCAGAACTGACCTATTGTAAGCATATCGGGAGGGGATAGTCCCCGACCACCAAAGCCGCTCAGCGGCAGGAGCTTGAAAGTGGAAGCATTAACTTTTAATAACGGCACTGTTTCTGTTGGTGATGTGTTTGTATCTTCATGGGGATATGAGCAAACTAACGTTAATTTCTACCAGGTTATTTCTGTTCACGGTAAAAAAACCGTCACCGTCCAGGAGATTCGCGCTTCTGTTCTTCTGACTCGTTCAATGAGTGGATATAAGACCCCATTGCTTAATGATTTCTGTGGGGAGCCATTAAAGCGTCGTGTGCGTGATTGTTACAGCGTACCTGCAATAGAGATTGAATCATTTGAGATGGCCTATAAAACTCAGCCAGAAGAGAAACACGAATTTACATCATATTACTAATCACAGGGGCGTAATTGCCCCTAATTACCAAAGCCGCACAGCGGCAGGAGAATAAAAATGCATTTTACAACTTTTCTGAAAAAACATTTCGATATAGAAAAAATTGTTGGCACTTCTGATTCTGGAAATGATACCGAATCTATTTATGTTTATGAAAAAGGAAATGATTGCGAACCGTTGTTTATTCTGCATGAATCCTGGCTAAATGCAGAAATTAAAAAGTGTGGGGTATGGACTATTGGCAATATATATTCCACATTGGAACACGGAAAAGAATATTCTGAACAGGAACTAATAAAAATGATTAAGGAGGGTAAAGTAATCAGCAAATACTAATTTGGGGTTGGTAACAGGCTGTGGGGCAGCCTGTTACCAAATGACAGATGCATCTTTGGAGATTCTCAAATGTCAGTATGTGAAATGATAGAGCTTGCAAACCGCATTGTAAATGGGGAACCTGTAAAAACACCCGCGATAGAAGCATGGATTATTAGCGAAATCATTTGGTGGGCGCATAACCGGGATAATGCTTTAGTTTGAGTCATATATGGGGAGAGTGTCATGCTCTCCCTTTCTTATTGGGTAGCGCGTTGTATTACATAGTTAGCTTTACGTTGTAAAGATTTTATTGTCTTTACAGTGTGGTGCGTTTTCCGGCGGTTGCGCTGCGCTTAGGGGTATGTGGCCTCGCTGCTCCCTGGTATTTTCTTTCACCCTTCTATCTGATAACTTTTCTTGAAAGAGGCTGGGGTTTTATGAAACATTTAAAATATAAAGGATATTTAGGTACAGTTGAGCCGGATTTTGAAAATAATATCCTGCATGGAAAGCTGGCATTTATTCGAGATCTGGTGACTTTTGAGGCAGAAACATTAGCTGACCTGGAACGGGAATTTAAAACATCGGTTGATTTGTATTTACAGTCCTGTGTGGAGGACGGAAAGGAGCCTGACGCGCCCTTTAAAGGTGTGTTTAACGTCAGGCTTGATCCAGAGCTAGGCACTGGAAAAAGAAGTCATTAATCATCGCGCAGGGGCTTAATCGCCCCTTTTTGTTGCTCGCTGGCGTTGGTGTTTTCTGGTATTACGATGTAGTGTGTTGTATTTACAAGTAATGCTTTACGTTGTATTACGATGTATACTCTTTAATTGCTTGCAATCTCTTTTCACGTTCGTTGCTTTGTTCAGCCTTTTTCAGTTCACTGAATATGTACTCTTCATCTTTACCCGTGAGTTTTGAACCGGAGAGCAAGCGATTAACAACTTTACGTCGAATTGTGGGGTAATCTTTGGTTTGAGCGAGTATGGACAATATGCGGTCACTGCTAAGAATCTGGCCTTTCCCTGATTCTACATAATGTAGAAAAAATGCGATTGCTGACACGCCCAAAAGAATTGTAAGGACGGCTACACCATCAAGACGAAACGTTGATATAAAGGAATGCGCGACCACTCCAATAATTGCCAAGCAGAGACATAAATAAATGAAGACGTTTTTGTTGCGTTGTTTTTTTTGTGCGCGATCATGATCATCTATGATTGCCAGTATCTTTTCTGGGGTTGGTTGAGCCATTTTTTTTCCTTATCAGGGACACGGAGTGTTTAATTACATAGCTTTACATTGTAAAGCTATGTTTGTCTTTACGATGTAAATGATGAGATGTGCAGTTAAAAGTGTCAATCAGGTATCATATAGTAAAACACTATATGATTTTCTATGTATCACATGCATAGCGATAAAACTGGATAAATGATTTACACTGTAAAGATTGAACTGTCTTTACAGTGTGTTTCATAAGTCATACGAATGAAATAATTTGCTTTTGTGTGTATGCGTGTGTATAATTGTTTTCAGGTTAGGGAGGACATATGAAATCTGCTGACCTGTTGAAAGAACTGATAGCTGCTGGTTGCGAGTTGAAACGGCATAAGGCAAGCAGTCACCAGATATGGTGGTCGCCAATAACAGGAAAAACTTTTCCTGTTCCTCATCCTAAAAAGGACTTGCCGCTAGGTACTGTCAGATCGATCAAAAAAATGGCGGGGATTTAATCCCCGCCGACTTTGGAGGTAGCCATGTTCTTTTCTGTTGGTGTCGAAACACCGAAAGATGATCATACAGCATACGGTATCACCGTTCCGGTTTTTGATTGCTTTGATTTTGGATGTGTTTCTGCTGCTGATTCTCAGGCAGAAATACCCGCAATGGCGCGTGAAGCGATATTGGCAATCGTGGAAGAGATGGTAATAAGCGGTGCTCATTCTGTTGATGATATTCATGATGAAGGGTGTTTGACTTATTCCGCCAACCCAAATTATAACCACTGTGATAGCTGGTTTGTAATTGATGTTGATTTGTCAGAAATTGAGGGCAAACAACAACGTATTAATATTTCATTGCCTGATGTATTGATTCGTCGTATTGATGGATATGTGAGAGAAAGTGGTGGCGTATACAAAGATCGTAGCCATTTTCTGGCTCAGGCGGCACGTCATGAACTTGCATATAAATAAAACTATCCCCGCGTTGTGCGGGGATTTTTTTTGATAGCTAACCGCTCGCCGCAGTCCAGCGACCGAGCATAGCGAGCGAGCGACGAGGAAGCGGAAGATCCACCGTTGCCAGGAGAAAAGCAGGTACGCACTATGCGTTCTGCCCTAGTGATGCTTTCACAAACCACGCAGCCTGAACTATTACGCCATGAATCCAGCGCAAATCGGCATCACGATTTTCTTTTTTCATTTTTTCGCCACTTAAAGCCTTGCTTACGTGACTTTTTACCAGATTTTCGTGTAATTCTTTTGCTTCTTCAATTGTGAAACCACCAGGCAAATTTGGCGCTTCTGCTTCCAGCGATGCCAGTGCGATTTCATAAGCCCGACGCTCAATATTGTCTCGGACGTCCAGGCTGCCTATACGCTCTTTGATTTCTTTAATTAGTTCTTTGTCCTCGTCGGTAAAAGTGGTCATTAGGGACTCCTTTTCATATTTATGGTTTTCTTGAATCAATTTCGTCTAGTTTGAGTTTTATATTTTGCTGGTCTGATTTTGGTAATTTTCTCATGCTCTCTTCAGTTATTTTTTTCATATCAAGAAATGCTCTTGCATAGAAGCGCAGACTTGCCTCTTTTTCATGTTGTGCAACATACCAGGTTGCGCCAGAAAATGCCGCAGACAGGCATAATGTGCACAGGGCACAAATTGCAATGGCTGTTTTGATACTGAATGGTTTTGCTGATTTAGTTAGTATCTCTAGTTGTTTTTTATGGTCGGAAGCAATTTGGTCAAAATTTTGTTTGATTCCAGAAAAAGTATTTATTGCTTGTTTGGTTATCTCGCTCTGACACTCATTAGATATTTGTCTTATATCGCTTTTTGCAATATTAATATCTTTATTAATATCAATGCTGCTTTGTATTATTTTATTTACTTTGTCTGACAGAACGGCATCCAGACGAGCAGGTGTCTCGTCTATAGCGTTGATAATTAAGTTTGCTGTTTTTTCGATCTGTTTTTCTAAAGCAATATAATCTTCAAGAAGATCGTTTATTTTTTGATCTTTAAACTCTTCAGAGATACTACGAGACATTGTTTTTCTCCAATTTTATGACCGGGTACATCCCGGTCATATTGTATCAGACGAGATTGAGGTTTTTAAAGGCAACATCAAGATCGCTGTTGAATCCATTCATCAACATTTTTACTGCTCTTAAATTTGACAAATCTTGCCGCTCTTCCTTTGAAGAAGCTGAACGAATTAATGAACGAAAATCACGATTGTCATTATAGACATCATCATACTGTAGGCCGCTTTTATTTAAAATATTGAAAATGTTGTTATGGTAAACAACAACAGGATTTTCACCTACAATTTCTTTACATACGTCGTCAGCTAAGAAAACTGAATATTGTTTGTTAATAGGGGTGTCCTTTTCAGCAAGATTGAAAATTACTTTAAAACGATCCTGTTCAACACCCATAGCCATTAGTGTTGTAATGGTTTGAATTGAGTCTATTTGTTGTTTTGCTTCTCGCACAACAGGAACGATGAAATAATCAATAAGGTCATGACTTCCCTGATATTCATTCATCTGTACAAGGAATTGCTCAATATTTGATGAGCCTACGTCAATGATGGTGCATTCACTATCATCAATACGTTTGATAATTTCGTCAAACTCCTTTGCTGATAATTTCTCGTCATTTGTACCATCAGTGTTTAATGTTTCTACTTTTATAATTTCTGACCCCTCCAGACGAGGTTTCAATAAAGTTTGGCAAATGGTCGATTTCCCTACGTTTCCGCTATTATTTACAATTGCTAGTTTTAAGTACATTTTTCTTACCTTTTATTTCGTATATAATTTCCAAGAGTATTGCTAACTTGTACAAAGTTAGCACAATTCCAAGATTTTATTGTTTCTATAGATACATTGTTATCTATAGCTTGTTGAGCTATCTTTGCATTGTTGAAGCAAACTGGCAAATATGCATTAAGTATATCATTATCTTGCTTCGTTTTTCTGTTTTTGTCCTCAATGGTTATTGCTTTTTGATACGTTTTCTCTTTATTTGAAAGAAGATGAGAAACGTCTTTTTTCTCGGCCCTTTCTTTTCGTATGCGATGTAATATGTTTTCAAACGTCTTTAACGTTAGATCAAAACCTTCATCATTAAGAGCATTAACAATATCAATGTTTCTTATGCCTTGTTGCTGCGCTTCTTCTATTTCAGCAAAACGCTCTCTTATTCTTCCAGTTTTACTTCGCTTGACCTTCTGAGCTAAGAGCGAACCAAGTAGTTTATTTTCTCCATTGTTCATTTGTCAGTCTCCAGGACAGTGAAATCATGATGAGCAATTCTATCATGAACGTCAAGCAATTTTTGCTATGTATATGCTATGCATTTGCTATGTATATGCTATGTCATTGGTTTTTATGGTGTGTTTTTGCTATGTATTAGCTATGTTTATGGTGTGCATTTGATGTGTGAATGCTATGGAATCAAATAATTTTCTAAAACACAGGCACGATACCGATTGTACACAAGACCGTTCCGGTCATGTTACAATCGTGTGCCAAAGGGGGATGCCCCTTTGAAACCCCGAACGACGCAGCCGTTCTTATGCGGTTCTACGAACCTTGAGGACATATGAAGAAAAAAACCAACAAAAACGTTCATGTAACATTCAGACTTACCGAAGAAGAATATGCTCCGTTCGATAGGGCTATAAAAGAGCTTAATCTTAGTAAGTCAGAATTTTTCAGGCTGCTTACTATTGGTAAAATAAACACATATGCATCTGATAAACGTAACATCCCAGAATACAAACGTTGTCTTTCTCAGTTGAGTTGGGCAGGAAACAACATAAATCAAATAGCGCACCGATTAAATTCAGATCATTTAAAAGGTATTATATCAGAATCGCTTTATAAAAAGGTTTTAAATGGACTAATCGGTATTCGTGATCGCCTTCAGGAGATAGCTAAATGATTGTCAGATACGGTGGTGGTAATGATGGTATTGTTGATTATCTGATAAATGGTCGCAAAGCAGAACGCCAGTACACGCGTGATGAACTTGATCATCGTGTCGTTCTTGATGGTGATTTACAGACTACAGATAAGATTATTGATTCTATTGAAAACAAAAGTCAGGAACGTTATTTGCACATTACTCTGTCTTTTCATGAAAGTCATGTGTCGAATGAAGTGTTAAAGGCTATTGTTGATGATTATAAAAAATTATTGATGAATGCTTATCATCCTGATGAATACTCTTTCTATGCGGAAGCTCATTTGCCTAAAATTCGTCATATCCAGGATAATAGCACCGGAGAACTTGTTGAAAGAAAACCACATATTCATATCGTAATTCCTAAAGTAAATTTGATTACTGAAAAGTTCCTGAATCCAGTGGGAGATGTTACCAAAGGGCATACAATAGAACAGCTTGATGCAATTCAGGAGTTTATTAATTATAAATATAACCTCAAAAGTCCTAAAGACTTCCCTCGTAATGATGCAGATTATAGTAAGATTTTATCTAGGGTTAAAGGTGATCTTTACAAAGAACATAATGCTCAATTGAAAGGTGAGTTGCTTTCGCGTATAGAGAACGATAATATTGAAAATTACTCTGTATTTAAAAGTATTGTTGCAGAGTATGGCGAACTTCGTATTAGAAATGCTGGCAAATCTAATGAGTATCTGGCTGTAAAATTGCCGGGAGATAAAAAGTACACAAACTTAAAAAGCCCTTTTTTTCGACAGAATTACATCGAGAAGAGGACATTAACGCTAGAGAAACCCTCGCGTAAAGAGGTAGAAAAACGACTTAATACCTGGTTAAATAAGACAAGTCATGAGATTAAACATATTTTTAACCAGTCAAAAGAAACAAGAGATTTTTACAAAACATTAAACCCTTCACAGCAAATAGCTTTCCTGAATGAGAGGATAAAAGAATATGACTCAAGAGAAAAACTCAACGAAAGAAATTCTCAGCAAACGTCAGGACGAACGAGAGGTTACAAGTCGTGTCCTGAAGAACTTACCCGAATCGATCAATCTGAAGCAACAGTCGGATTGTCACGTATGCCCCAACGCGGTATGGTTTACGGAATCAATGGATACACAAGACCCGACCCTGACGGTGTATTGTCAGATATTCCGCAGCGTGATCTGGCAGAGCAATTACCGCAAAGAGAACATCCTGGTCAGGATGTGCGACGGGATTATGATAGACAATTCACAGAGTCAGGAATAAAAAGTCTTGAACGCTCTTCTTTTTTGTGTGAAACGATGTTTCAGACTCTGAATGAGGCGGCAGAGAAAAACGAAATTACAACGATGGCAGAAATTCGTAGAAATATTGATCCTGTCAGGTTTCTGTCTTCTGCCGCCGAGCGTTTTAATATTATTCCAGCGCAGCATAAAATCAGAACAGCAAAGGACGGCTCCCCCCGGTTTTCTGTGGGGAATCGTAATATGAACGCATCTGATTTTCTGACAAAGCATATTAATCTTGCCTGGAAAGATGCGAAATCCTTTCTGCTTGAAGTTTATTCACAGCAGTTAGAAAACACGCCATATACGCGCTATCCGACCTACAGACGCCTTACGCATCATGAAGCCCGTGAGCGTCTTAACTCACTGAATTTATCGGAAAAAACATTACGAAATACTATCAGGTTTGAGCGTGGCAAGCTGTATAATGATCTGCGAGAGATGAGACGCGAGTTGAAGTTAATACCACGTGAACAGCGTGATATTGCCGTGGGTGTGATTGTTTACAAAAAACTAACCACACTTGAGCGTCTTTCTGAACTCGACACAGAGGGGCGACACATTATTCGTCAATATCATGCTGACTGGCATAAGGATAAAGATGAAATGAAAGCCCTTGAACGTCTCAAAAGCTATCTCAACTTCGATGAAATCAACGCCATTTCTGCTGACGAACCCGAACTTTCGCTTCAGAAAGCGGTGGATTCCCAGCGCCGCTTAGAAGAGGCGAAAAAGGTTAACTCCAAACTAAAAGATCTTGTGATGGATAAGCAGGATTCCAGGATTGTTTATCGCGATCAGGAATCGGAAAAGCCTGTCTTTACCGACAAAGGGAACTTTGTCGTTGCGGGTAAAAATCCCTCAAAAGAAGAGATCGGAATAATGCTTGAGTATTCCAGGGAAAAGTTTGGTGGTGTACTCAAACTTACCGGCTCTGAAGATTTCAAAAAAATGTGCGCTGAAGTTGCCGCAGAGCAGGACATGAAGATTATTTTACGCCCGGAGCAGTATCAACAGATGATGCTGGAATTAAAAGCAGAACTTCAGGGTAATAAGTTTGAGCAGGTGGAAACACAGGAAAATAGCCAGGAGTCCGAATCCAGAATAGAGAAAGGTGATGCATTGAAGGAACAGGCCACCGAACAGGAACAGGCTACAGAGCAGGCACAGGCTACAGAGCAGGCACAGGCTACAGAGCAGGCACAGGCCACCGAACAGGAACAGGCCACCGAACAGGAACAGGCCACCGAACAGGAACAGGCTACCGAACAGGCACAGGCCACAGAGCAGGCCACATCTTCATATGATCCTGGTGTTATTACCAGGGCAAACACCCTGGATTCACAAATGCTTAGTAAAGGCACAAATGGTGAATTTGGCTATTTGAAATCTCTGGATGGTGATGAAAATGAGATTTGGGAAGTGCTGGGGCATGTACCTGGAGACAGCGATGATATTTTTGACGTTGCCAGTTTTGATAATGAAAACGACGCAAAAGAATTCTGCAAAATTGTTAATGAGTTAGGTATTGACAGAACACAGGCTTTGATTCATGAGCAGCTTTCTTCTCAACAGGAGCAGGCTGCTGTGCAGGAGACGTACCAGGAATCACCAGAAGAGATACTCGCCAGTATTTCAGCTAACGAGCATATGATCTCCGGGCTTGAAAACTTCCTGGTTAAAGACCGTTCTCAGTTCAGTTCCTGCAATGGGGATATCGTTGTGGAGGCGGAAATTACCAGGGGGGAAGGTGGTCTTTATCACCTTGCGGTCGCTGGTAAGCATGGCTTAGAGCGTGGTGATGCAGTAGCCAGAGTGGATGTTACGGAGCAGCAATTTGCCGCGATCACTGGAAAAACACCTTCTGAAGTTTTAACGGGGGACCAAACATCGGCTCGTGTTCCGGTAATTACAGGTATCCATTTCAGTACAAGGGCTATTGAAAATGTGAATAAACTGGAACAACAGAAGGATTATGTCTATTTCTCAACACATGAAGGCCTGAATGCTGAAATAAAAGATTTCAGCTCTCTCAAGGATGCTATTGAGTGGGGCCGGGTTGAATGCGAGCTACATGATCTCAATAAGCGCGATACTGTCATTTATCGCGTCGAGTCTGAACATATTTCTCAGGGGATTGACGCTGTAATGAAAAATGCTGAACGCGTGGAGCGTCATGAAATTGAGAAAGCACAGGGACGGGATTGCACGCCGGAAGACGGCAAGATTCTTGAGGCAATTGATCGCTTTGAGGACAAGTTCAGAGGGGAAGGACTGAAGTTCGAAAGGGAGAAGGCCGAATCCGATTTGCTTAATCACGGATTCACTCGTGAAATGGCAGAAGATGCTCTTGGAAAACAATTTGTCCAGGCCAGAGAAGAACATCTGGAATTGCAGCAACAGCGTGACAATTCACAGGACATGCACTAATTAAGAAAAAAGCCCGGTTTTCGGGCTTTTTAAAAAAAAAGTCAACACCAAACAGAAATAATAGCTACAAAAATGGACAGTAATAATGCAATAAAAGTAATGTTGAGCCATATGTTGGACGAGTCTTTTAAGACTAATGAGGCTGTTAATGCCATTGTAATGAAACTAATGATAATAATGGCTGCAAATAAATATTGTACAATGTTTTTTATTGTACTTGGTTGCTCCCCAATTTTTTCTCTGTAATTTGCATCAACATTAGATATCCATTGAAGTAATAGAGCAATAAAACAGCCTACTCCGCAAACGGTGAATTGCACAGACGTCGGGTTTGAATCAAACAACGAGAACGCTAAGTTATATAAGTATACCGCGCCTGAAATCACCCCGACAACTAAAATAGAGATGAGTATAATCCGAAGAACTAATGTATTGCTTTCCTTTAAGGAATATATTAAAGCCGTTTTTTCGTATTCTTTCATGATTTGATCCAGTCTATAAGTATAAGAACCAACAAAACTGTCAAGGGAAGTTCAAACCCATTGGTGTTCCAGCATCCACGTACTGAAAATTGCCAGGCCACTTGCAAAAAGAAACATGACTGTATCATGACGTGACCAGCGTTTTTTATTTTTACGGAGAAAATATACGCCAGCACATGCGGTTAATATTGATTCCGCAATAAAAAACCATCCGTTTATTCATTGTGAGTTCCGCAAGCCTGTGATCGGCGGCGGCATTAAACGACTCAAGTTCAGAAGGGGGGGAGGCTGTTTTGTTTTTTTTCAATAATCTTTTCAAGTGTGTCGAGTGTTGAGCAACGTCTTAACTGAAAGAGCCAGTCTTGTTTTGTTTTCATTGTACAATTCCTGAAGAACATCCTTGTCCTATAGTAGCTACAACGATGTTTGATTTCTACTGCTGGATTTATTTCTTACTTTTTTGTGTAAACTCAAATCCCAGTTTCCCGGTTGCTTTGTCAACCAGTTTTACTTTTGCTGAAAATTCTTTGTTTGTTTTTTGACTAATGAAACCTTTCAATTCACTTGTAACTCCTTTTGTTATTAACGTTTCAATTTGTTTATCGGTTAATGATTTGCCGCAGAAATCTTTCCATATCTTAAATTCACATCCTGTACAGAAATAACCTTTTGGTCTGATAACAATCTGTTTACCACAGGAAGGACAAGGAGAGGGCAGGCGTTGTGACTGACCAGACGGCGCGCTGGGGGCAACTTTTATTTCAGCACTGTTCGCATTACTAATCATCGGTATCAGATCATTGTACAGTTCGTCAACGAACTGTTCGATGGTCATTTCTCCGTTTTCAATGAGTGTCTGTTTTTCCGCCCATAATGCCGTCATATCTGGATTAACAGCTATATCCGGCAGAGCATCAATAAGCGCATACCCGGTATCAGTCGGAATAAGTTTTCCTTTTTCCAGGGTGATATAGTTCCGTTTTTTCAGTGTTTCCAATATGGAAGCCCGCGTAGCTGGCGTACCAATACCGCCATGTTCGTCTTTTTTATCCCGATCTTTATCCTTCAGTAACTTTTTAATCACTGGATCAGTGACAAAATCTGCGACACGAACAAGCGCGGCAAGTAAAGTGGCTTCGGTGAATAATGGCGGTGGCGTTGTTTTCTTCTCATTCACAACCACTTCTTTTGTCGTCACTGTTTCTCCTGTGCGAATTTTACAGAGAAGATCAAAAGCGGAATCATCATTTTCGACTTCTGCTTCATCGTCCCCGGCATTTTCCACACCAAGAAACGCTTCAAATCCGCTGTCTGTAGTTTTCCTAGCACGGGCATAAAACGACTCATCACCACACTGAATGGCGACGGATACTTCCTGATATGCCTTTTCAGGCATGAACTGGACAAGATAGTGTTGTGCAATTGCCAGGTAAACGTTGCGTTCGTCGGTGCTCAGTGCGTTTACGTCCGGTACGCTAACGGTTGGGATGATGGCTGTATGCGCTGTTACTTTTGCGCTGTTAAATGCCTTGCTTTTACGTGTCGTATCAATATCCATTGGCTGATCAAACACCGACTTCAGGGCATCGATTATTTGTGGTGCTTCGCTGAATTGTTCGTCTGAAAGATATGAACAATCTGAACGGTTGTAAGTAATTGCTTTGTATTTTTCGCGTAGCTGCTGTGTGATATCCAGCGTTTTTTGAGCAGTCATTTTGAATTTTTTGTTCATGTACTGCTGAAGTCGTACCAGGTTAAAGGGCAACGGTGCAGCCGTTTTTTTATCATCTGTTGCTGCCGCTTCAACTGTGGCTGGTTTTCCTGCAAGGGAAGCCGCTGTTCCATTCGCCCACGCCTTATCAAGTAATTTACGGTCTGTCAGTGGTGCGAACTCACCAGGTTTCCAGTTCGCCCTGATAACATCAACGCCGCGTTGAAAATGCCCGGTCATGGTGTAGTAGAAACTGGATTTATGATTCTTGTTGGCACGGGTGCGATTTACTATCAGGCCAAGAATAGGCGTCTGAACACGCCCGACCGAAAGTGTCCCTTTATAGCCTTTAGCCCGTGCCGGGATCGTATAAGCACGCGTCATGGATAAACCGTATATCGCGTCGGCTACAGAACGCGCCAGAGCCTTGAGATAGAGTCCTCTGAAGTCACGGTTATTTTTGGGATTTGCCAGTGCCTTTTTCACTGCCGGAAGGGTGTTGTCGTTGATCAGAACGCGCTTAACGGGTTTTGTGTTGCCTGCATATTCCAGGACCTCATCGACAAGTAGCTGTCCTTCGTCATCAGGATCGCCAGCATGAATAATTTCGGTCACATCAGCACGCCTGATAAGCTCAATAATCGTTTTAACCTGTTTTTCGGCGCTTTCTACAGGCTGGTATTTTACGGGATAAAGACGCAAAGGGAGTGTTTCAATCTTCCACTCTTTGTATTCAGGATTATAGTTTTCGGGGGGCTGTGATTCGATAATATGACCAAAACAGTTAGTCACAATAGTATTATCACTTTCAAACCAGCCATCATGACGGGTAAAATTGCCACCAAGCGCCTTAACAATATCATTCGCTACTGCGGGTTTTTCTGCGATAAAAAGTTTCATTTTGTTATCCTTTACATTGAATTAATCTTTTGGCACAACGGATAGCACGTTCTTCTGATACTGCCTGTTGCCAGTTATCTTCACTTACTGGATGTCTGAATCTGCGTTCACAGCCATTAAAAGCAAAAATCCCCTCACGGTTAAGTATATTAGTTGCAATATCCTGGTCTTTAATTCTCAAAAAGGCTGTTACGGCAAAACCAGAATACGAAGAAATTTTTGAAATGATGCATTCATCAGCTTTTATTAACGCGGCAAAAGGAACTATCTTTTGATGACCACACGAAATCAGAGGGAGTGTGTGAATATCATAATAAGCTATTGAATGACAATCCATGCGGGTATCATCAATAGCTGCCAGCCAGAATCCTGTCTGGTCTTTTATTTTTCTGATAATATCTGAATCTGAAACACCAGGATTTAATAAATATCCACCATAACAGACATGGAAGGGGTGAGCAGATTCATCAATATCAGGAAGTTCTTTTACCGGATTTTCTTTCCAGTCCTTCAGAACACCGAATTCAAGAGCATCCAGCAAAAACTTTCGTTCAAATCCATCAAGCAATGCATATTGCATGTTAAACCTCTCAAAGAAGCTCTGATTTGTTGACCTCATGGTGAACCAGTTCACCATTGCGTAAGACAAACAGGTAAGAAAACTTTCTTTCCTTATCTTTCAGTCAGTTTTTGTATTCAGAAAGAATAAACACCCAGTCATCGGTGCTGTAATGAGATGCGATGACTCATTATCTTTTTAGTGATGAGTTGATTATTTTTAAAATATGCCTGCCTTTAATTAGCATGTTTCTGGAAACAGCCTGATTACGAATACCTCTCATCTGGTCAAACTGATAGGTTAAATCATGTTCTTTTCGTGAAAGTCCAAGAGTGGCTCTTTCATTATCCATCAGGACTGAAATTGCAATATATTCTCCAGATGCACACCAGTCTGCATAACTGGCAACGCAATGTTCCATCTCCTGACCTTCCTGACACAGAGCATCAAATGTAATTAATTCATTTACACCGTTATCAACTTTCTGCCAGTTTATCCCAGTTCCTTTCCATTTTGGGATTACGGGAATAACGTTATTCTTCACTTGTCGCGTCCATTCATCAGATAGTCTCCAGAAAGAAGGCCACTCCTGGTTTTTATGAATTAACCGTTCTTCTGCTAACAACCAGTCAATTGCATGACACAACTGATTCGTTTCCATTTCCCAGCGTGATGTTTGCCTGGATTCAGTATTACGGTCATAAAAGCCAATGTTTTTAAATAAATCACGATGATATTCTAGCCATTTTGAGCATATACGATAAATATCATTTTCTTTTTCTGGGTAAGCTCGAATGCTAATATAATCGATAATCCAGTAAATTGCTCTCACAGGATAGTTCTTGATAAGTGGATGGCGTAATAATCTGACTGTAAATCTGAATGATGCATTATCATGTTTATCATTTAAAGCATATACTAATGACAAACTAACATGTCGTAAACTTCTGAACTCACCATAACTAAGTTTGCAGGGAAAACTGATTTTTTCATATAACTCTTTTGTCTTTCCAGATAGTATAAACTGACCATTTTTATGTTGTTGTCTTAGACGACCAACCATAGGCCACAATCCGAAAAAATCCATATCATTCACAATATGGATTCGCTTTGAAAAATCCAGATAGTCCTCAAATAATGCCTGACGAATTGAATTGTAAGCTATCGAACAATGTGAAGCTCTGGCATATTGTGCAAATATCTTTTTATCTACCATTATCCATATAGCTTTACTCAATGCTTTTGAAGCATTAAATTCATTATCCATCCCTATAATTTTTAATGCTCTCTGATAAATTTTGTTTTTTATCTCTGCGAGTAAAATATGTCTGCTGATATATCGTGTATTATAGGGGTAGTTGAATGATGCTATTTTACCAAGGCAATGAACAATGTCATGTATTCCATACTCATATGAGTAATATACATTGGATGGATATAGTGTGGAAATATAACGACTCTCACTGTTTTCCTCTTCCTCTCCAATGCGTAACAAATAGAGTTTGTCTTCAATTGAATATCCAGCCTCAATCAATGATTTGATGATGTAGCTAATCGCATATTTTAACCAGTCGTCCATGTCGTATGCAGATTTTTTAGACCAGAATAAAAAAATCTTACCAGGAAATGAATTTCTTCTGGTCCATACCCCAGTGTGCTTATCTCTTAGCTTGTATCCCCACAAAGTGATTTTGTTATTCTTTTTGTTTTTTCTAATACGAAAAACGCCACAAATGATAATGGAGATGTACTTTTCATTCTCCTCTGTTTTTACAAGACGAAGCCCCCCTGTATTTTGATAGATTTTAAAAACATCATGCAACGTAAGAATATTATTGTCCCTTGTCTGTTGATTAATTACATACATGCCGCCCCCTGTTAAAAAGAAGCCTTTAATATTGCACAAAGATAAAAAGACAGAATCATGGCAAACCAAAAGAAGAATGCATTTTCTTGCCCCCTTAATTTCTGATACGCCATTCCCACGGTGGAACCGGATTTACATCGGCCCACAAACCACGTTTTTGTTCCTGCGCTTCCCGTTGCAGAGCCGGTAATGACTCATCCACGTTGTAACGTTCATATACCCATGCAGCGCCAGACTGAACCATAAAGCGGCTGGCATCCGTGCCGTTCGTCGTGAACACATGACCGATAATGCGTCCGTAGCGGTCTTTATGTGAATAAGAGACTGTCACCTGTTTACCTGCAACCAGAGTTTTAAGCTGACTAGTTGACCAGCGTCCAAAAGGTTGTTTCTTTTCAGGGGCATCGATGTTTATCAATCGGACTCGGATCGGAACTTCATACACAACAATTTTTGCGGGTAGTGTTTTAATTTCTATGGTGTCGCCATCGAGAACGCGAATAACTTTCCCCTGAAGAATTTTCTGGTTAAATGTATAAGGTATTCCACCTGCATTTGCAGACTGAAAAGCGGTAAGCAGATAAATAAATATTGTTAATAAGATTTTCATAAAAGATTAACGTTAATTTGTCTGTGCAATGGATAGAGCGTTATTCTTATTTTCTTCCTGCTGCTTCATCGAAAAATGATGATTTTCCTACTGCTGCGGCATCATACTGAAATGAATATCCAAAATCATCGTCATGCTCAAAACCTGTATTTTCTCCATTTTTTAGTCTGGAAAGAATAATCTCAAGTTGACTGATTATATCTTCCCTTTCACTATGACGAGTGCCTTGTAAGAGAATAGTTACTTGTTGCAAAGGATATGCATGTTCAATCCATGCCTGGCTAGGTCCAGAGTGCGTTGTATATAAATTTTTTTGTGCCGAAATATTATTCAGAAAACAGTTTAAGTCATCATTGGAATAAATTTCTTTAATATTGTTGATGTTGGATGTTAGTTTTACAAGTTGGAATGGTGGAGAATTTTTGTCTTCATTGTTGTCTCCTTTATCGTATTCTGGAAACACAATTAACAAAGGTGCACCATTAGTTCTCTTCATAAAACGGGTTACTAGCCGCCCAATATATTTATTGGACATATGCTGTTCAATGTCCAGGACAGCATATTCCTCCGCTGGGAACATTTTGTTTTTTTCGATGGATTTAATTTTTCTGGTAAGATGAATATTTCTGATAAGCAAACCTACTATCAGGAAGTAAATAAATATCCAGAATAAAAAATCACTCTGTAGTTGTTCTATCATAAGTGAATCCTCTAATTTGTTAATGGACAAATCATTACCCGTTCATCAATGTTTGTAGGAAGTTCGCCAGGAGTAGGGACGCGCTCTCCTCGCTGGGCGGCTTGTGCCAGTGTTCGTAGCAGCAACACGCTGGCATGAAATATGGCCTGTTCTTTTGTGGCTGCGCTTGTTTCCAGGTCGAAATCACTCAGAGTCACAACGACTTGCCCGTTTCTGTTCTCGACCGTTGCCGGGTAGGGAACAAAATAGGGAGCGATTTTGCTGGTTTGCTTGCGTCGGGCATCGAGTTTACTGACAAGTTGATAAGCCCGAAGGTGTGTGTATCGTTTCAACATGTTCAGGGAGCGATGGCCTGAAATAGCGGCAACCTCAATGACGTTCAATGTACCAAGTTCGAAAAATCGGCTGATGGCCTCATGACGGAGGTCATGAAAATGCAAATTTTCTATCTTCAGTTCGTGAAGTGCTGTTCGCCAGGCACTTTTGAATCCCGAAGAGGTATAAGAAAAAATATTACCGTTAAGCTGTGTCGGCAGCATTTGCAGGTAATTACGGGCTTTCCTGGATAGCGGAACATCGCGTGGAGCACCGTTTTTGGTTGTTGGAAGATGAGCTACCCCATGTTGCAGATCGACGTGTTCCCAACGCAATGACAAGATTTCACCTTGTCGCATTGCTGTTTCCAGCGCCAGATGAAAAATGACGTAAAGAGCCTGATTTTTTTCTTTGAAATACCGCGAAAGTCGGCGTTCTTCTCCTGAAGTCAGGCGACGATCGCGCCCGCTACTGATTTTGGGTTTTCTGACCAGTTCGACAGGATTCATGCGGCATGTTCCCCATTCCACACGGGCGATATTGAATAATGATGACAACAGGGCAAGTTCAAGACGGACGGTGTTTCCGGTTATTTGACGCCCCGTTCGGGGGTTAATTTGCGCCAACCGTTGATCCCGATAATTGGCAATATCAACAGTGGTAATGTCATCCATATAGCGTTCAGCAATAGGGTGACGTTTAATCACATTTACGCGATAAAACTCCTGTAGATGGCCTTTTTTGTGGATGGATACTGTCTTCAGGTATTTGTCCAGCGCCCGGCTGATTGTCATTTTGCGAATTTTGATTTTCTGAAACATATCCCCTCCAGACAAAAAAGGGGGGAAGGTAGAGATTCTTGCTTCGAAATGCAATATCACCGTGCCAATCCGGTACGTGGAAAAAAATTGGCGCAGGTGATAGCCAAATTGTTACCGCTTCAGCTACTGCGTGGCGTTGGCCTGGAGCAACGGCAACATGTCCATCTGGCAAGAAAGTCATTGGTGGAGGCGGTCAATGCAGATCAAATACCGGATTTATATGGCTCACGCGTTCCATGCCTTCAGGCAACAATGCATGGACTGCCAGTTGCGACACGACCGAAGATCAAAATGGTTCAATTACAGTTTACGCCATTTGCCAGTGACGATACTTATCACTGGCAAACCACGATGTAACTACATTTCCCCGACAGGTCAGTTCGGTGAGTACCGCCATAAAAGTTGTATTCGTCATAGAAGCCGCATTTCACAATTCGATTGGCATCATAGGTTGCAACTGACCCCGCAAAATAATTCGGCTTCCACCCGTGCGGATTTTCTGCATTACTGACACTCCAGGTACACTGGCTGGCAGAAAAACCAGATGGCAATGGGATCTGTTGTCCATTTGCTATTTTTCCTGTCAGAACAGTGCTACCTGATGCCCTTCTCCACGTACCGGATTGGCACGGAGGCCAGTGCCAATCCGGTGTGTGGAGAACTTCCGGTTCCTCTAACGGTAGTTACAGTAAT
>OERK01000244.1_pt1 | contig 18344 bp, 17 predicted proteins | sample 1540001 | NCBI WGS metagenome assembly OERK01 (sample SAMEA3891246, study PRJEB23780) | metagenome | biome: terrestrial biome; feature: animal house; material: water of meat washing | place: Italy | collected 2015-05-12
GATGAGGGGATGCGAGTATGAAACGCTGGCCATTCTGTACAGAGAGAACCGTTGGCAAAGCGCGCAGATAAAAGAGAGGGAGGCATCAGCCTCCCTCTCTTGTTTTCTACCGTTATCAGCGGCGTTTAACCGGTTGATTTCAAGCACTGGCCAGCCAGTTAAGCCAGGCATCCATCCCTTCGCCTGTGGTGGCGCTGACCTGGATCACCTGAATATAGGGGTTGACCCGTTTGGCGTTCTCGATGCAGCGGGCCACGTCAAAGCTGACGTAGGGCAGCAGATCGATCTTGTTGATCACCATCAGCTGGGCGGCGGCAAACATGTCCGGGTATTTCAGCGGCTTCTCTTCCCCCTCGGTGACGGAGAGGATCGCCACCTTGTACTTCTCGCCGAGATCGAAGCTGGCGGGGCAGACCAGATTGCCCACGTTCTCGATAAAGAGGATGCCCCCTTCATTGGCGGGCAGCTGGTGGCAGGCGTCGTGGACCATTTTGGCGTCCAGATGGCAGCCCTTGCCGGTGTTGATCTGCACGGCAGGGACGCCGGTGGCGCGAATGCGATCCGCATCGGCGCTGGTCTGCTGATCCCCTTCGATCACCGCGCAGGGGCGTTTGTCGGCCAGCTGGCGCAGGGTTTCGCACAGCAGGGTGGTCTTGCCTGAACCCGGGCTCGACACCAGATTGAGCACCAGCTGGGCCGCCTCGTCGAAGTGTTCGCGGTTGTGGGCCGCCAGCGCGTTGTTCTTGGCCAGCACATCCATCTCGATGGCGATCAGCTGGCGCTGCCCCATGCCGGGCACCGACAATCCCGCTTCCCCTTTGCCATAGTGCAGATCACCCTGCTGATGGTCATGGTCATGGTCATGGTCATGGTCATGGTCATGGTCATGGTCATGGTCATGGCTGTGATCATGGGGATGCGCGTGGGAATGGCCGTGGTCATGAGAGTGGGCATGATCATGATGATGGTCGTGGGGGTGATCATGGTGGTGCTCATGCGGGTGATCATGCCCCTCATGGCTTATGGGAGCCCGCACCCCGTGGTAGTGGTGATGGACATCCCCCTGATGGTGATAGTGGTGGTGAATGATCAGGGTGCGCGGCGCGCTCTGCTCGTGATCATGATGGTGATGGGCGTCATGAGCATGATGATGGTCGTGCTCATGACCATGTTCATGGTGATGTTCATGTTCGTGATGATGCTCATGATCGTGCTCATGGCCGGCGATCCGCGCCTGGCCGCATCCGCATACGCTACACATATCAACTTACCTCGATGTCGGTGATGCGCAGGCTATCACCCTGCGCGACTCGTAATTTGTATCCGCCACACTCGGGGCAGGCCTGCCCGCGCTCGGTGAGGGTGACCGTCTGGTTGCAGTCGTAACACCAGGCCTCTGCCGCCTGGTGCTGAAAGTGAAGCTGGGCCCCTTCGACGGCGGTGCCCTTGGCGGCCGCCTCGAAACAGAAGGCAATGGTGTCCGGGTCGACGCAGGAGAAGCTGCCGACCTCGAGCCAGAGGGCGGTCACCTTGGTAAAGCCCCGCTGGGTGGCCTGCTCGGCCGCCAGATCGATGGCGGCCATGGCCAGAGACATTTCGTGCATGGTGGCTCCTTAACCGATATGGGGAGGAGCAGTGACTCCTCCCTGTAATTGACGGAACGGCATGGCCGCTCAACAGATCCGCGGCAGCAGCTCCCCTTGCGGCAGCTCCAGATAACGGCGGCTGCCCCAGGGGTTGTTGAGGATCACCTTGTGGCGATCGCTCGCCTGCACCACGCCGATCTGGCTGGCGGCGGGGTTGAATTGCCGCAAGATGCCCAGCGCGTCCTGCGCCTGTTCGGCAGGCAGGGCCAGCACCATGGTTCCTTCATTGGCGAGATCATGGGGCTCGAAACCGTAGAGCTCGCACAGGCCCCGCACCGGATCGCACACCGGAATGGCGGACTCCTCCAGCTCGATGGCAACGCCGGAGGCGCTGCTCCACTCGTTGAGCACGGCGGCAAGGCCACCGCGGGTGGCATCGCGCAGGGCGTGAGGGGTAATACCCGCTTTTAGCAGCGCTTCTACCTGCGGCCAGAGGGTGGTGCAGTCGCTCTTGAGATCAGATCCCAGTTGCAGGGCGTCGCGGGCCATCAGGATGCAGGCGCCGTGGCTGCCGATATCCCGCGACACCAGAATGGCGTCACCGGCCTTGAGGTTGCGTACCGAGATGCCCCGGCTCTGCTCAGGCAGCGGGAAGGTGCCGACCCCGCTGGTGTTGATAAAGATCTTGTCGGCCGCCCCCTTGGGCACCACCTTGGTGTCGCCGCAGACGATGCGGGCGCCGCTCTTGGCAAGCTCTGCGGCCATCGACTCGACGATGCGGGCCAGATCGGCGTAGGGGAAGCCCTCCTCGATGATAAAGCTGCAGCTCAGATACTCGGGCTTGGCCCCCATCATGGCGAGATCGTTGACCGTGCCGGCGATGGCCAGCTTGCCGATATCGCCCCCCTCGAAGAAGAGCGGCGAGACGGTAAAGCTGTCGGTGGTGAAGGCGACGGGGCCGCTCACCGGCAGCAGGGCGGCATCTTCACCGCGCAGCAGGATCTCGTTGCCAAAGTGGCGAAAGAAGAGCTGGTTGATCAGCTGGTTCATTTCTACACCGCCGCCGCCGTGGCTTAACTGAATTTCTCTCATTGGATCCCCATATATCGGTAGTAGGCATTGCAGGCCCCTTCGGAGCTGACCATGCAGCTGCCCATGGGCTGGGTCGGGGTGCAGCCCCGGCCAAAGACTTTGCACTGGTTCGGTTTGGCCAGGCCGCGCAGGATATCGGCGCACTGGCACGCCTTGTGGTCATCGATGGGGGTCTGATTGAGCGCGAAGTGGCGCTCCGCATCGCGCTTGGCAAAGGCATCCCGCAGGCGCAGGGCGGAGGCGTTGATATCCCCCAGACCTCGCCAGCGAAAGTGCTCGCGGGTCTCGAAAAAGCGCTCGACCAGCCGCTGGGCGGCTTTATTGCCGCTGGCGGTGACGGCGCGGCTGTACTGCACCTCCAGCGCGTAGCGACCCTCCACCTTCTGGCGCACCATCATCAAGAGCGCCTCCATCACATCCACCGGCTCGAAGCCGCTCACCACCACCGGCACCTGATAGCGATCGACGATGGGCAGGTAGATATCGGCGCCGGTGATGACGCTGACGTGGGAGGGGCCGATAAAGGCGTTCACCTTGGCCACCCCGTCGGCCATCACCGCATGAATGGCGGGGGGCACCAGCACATGGTTGATATGAAACAGCAGGTTCTCAATCCCCTCAGCTTCAGCGGCAGCCAGCAAGGCGGCGGTCATCGGGGTGGAGGTCTCGAAACCGATGGCGAAGAAGACCACGGTTTTCTCCGGGTTCTCACGGGCGATACGCAGGGCATCGAGGGGGTCATAGACCGGGCGGATATCGCTCCCCTTGGCCCGCTGCTGGGCCAGCGTGCCTTTGGAGCCCGGCACCCGGATCATGTCCCCCAGGGTGACCAGAATGACGTTGGGCTGGCTAGCCAGCTCGATGGCCTGATCGATGCGCTCTTTGGGCATGATGCAGACCGGGCAGCCGGGGCCGTGGACAAACTCGATGCTGGCCGGCAGCAGCTGGTGCAGGCCGTACTTCATGATGGTGTGGGTATGGCCGCCACACACCTCCATCACCCGCAGCGGTTCGGGGAGTAATTTGGCCAGTTCGGTGATCTGGGCGGCGAGGGCGCGGATCACCTCGGGCTGGCGAAAGCCCTGAAAGAGATCATTCAAGGTCAGCATGGCAAGATATCCTGTTTGGGCATCAGGGCCACCATCTGGCGGAAGCTCTCGAGGCTGGCCTGCGCCTCCTCTTCGTCAATCTTGCTCATCACAAAGCCGATATGGAGCAGCACATAGTCGCCAATGTTGAGAGGCTCTTCGAGCAGCATGCAGCTGACGCGCCGCTGCACCCCCAGGGTGTCGACGGTGACGCAGTTATCTTCGGGGTGCAGCTGCACCACCTGAGAGGGGATGGATAGACACATGGATTTCAGGACTCCGACAAGGTGGCACAACCGGTGGTGACAGGCTGGTGCGTGGCAAGATGGTGGATGGCAAACCAGAGCTGACCGGCGGCGATGCCACCGTCATTGAGCGGCAGGGTTTCGCTGGTCAATACCTGCCGGCCGGCGGCTTCGAGAGCGGGCACCAGCTGGTCCATCAGCACCCGGTTTTGAAAGACGCCGCCCCCGAGCGCCACCGGATAGCCGGGGAAGCGCTCGGCCAGGGCGATGACCAGATTGCTGATGGCGCGGATAAAACCGGCGGCCAGGCTGGCGGTGGAGGTGCCTTTGCGCCGCTCGCTGACAAGGGTATTGATGAGCTCGGCCCACTCGATCTGCATTGGCCCCTCTGCTGATTGGCTGAGATCAAAGGCGAGGGGGAAGGGCTGTTCATCGGGGGCCAGCTGCAAGGCGGCTGCCTCCAGCAAGAGTCCGGCCTCGCCCTCGTAATCGGGGGTATCGATCACCCCCAGCAGCGCCGCCACCGCATCGAACAGCCGACCGATGGAGCTGGTGTAGGGGGCGTTGCGACCCAGCTGCCAGAGCTGGTGCAGGTTGCTGATCCGCTTAAGGGGCAGTTGCTTGATCAACGGAATATCGAGGGCGCTGATCTGCTCAGGGCTGTGCGATTCAAACAGCAGCCCCAGCAGCTGGCGCACCGGCTCGCGAATGGCCGCCTCGCCGCCGATCAGCTTGAAGGGTTTGAGGTGGGCAACCCGCTCAAATCCCTGAACGTCTGCGATCAGCAGCTCGCCGCCCCAGAGGGTGCCGTCATCGCCAAGGCCGGTGCCATCGAAGGCAACACCCAGCACCGGGCCTGTGATGTTGTGCTCGGCCATCACCCCCAGCAGGTGGGCGTGATGGTGCTGCACCTCGAGGTGGGTGGCACCCTGATCCTGGCAATAGCTTTTGGCCCACTGGTGGCTGAGGTAGCCCGGGTGGCGATCCGAGACCAGAACTTCGGGTTTGAGATCGTAGAGATCGCGAAAGGTCGCCAGGGTCTGCTCGAAGTGCTCCTGCATCGGCAGGCTGTGCAGATCGCCGATATAGGGGCTGTAGATGCGCTGGCGGCCGAAGGCGAGCGCCAGCTGGTTCTTCTGCTGCGCCCCGACCGCCAGCAGCGGCACCTTGACCGCCTCTTTCAGGCTGGGGGTGCAGGGGGCATAGCCCCGGGCGAGGCGCAACGTCTGGCGCCGCCCGCCTGCCCACTGCACCAGACTGTCGTCGCACGGGTGCAGGATGGGGCGGTTGTGATCCAGGATGCCGTCAATCTCGCTGCCGAGTTCCCTGACCACCGCCTCGCACTCGATAAGGATCGGGCTGCCGCGACCATTGGCGCTGGTGGCCACCAGCGGCATGGCGCAGGCATCCAGCAGCAGCTGATGGAGCGGGGTATAGGGGAGCATGACCCCAAGGTAGGGGATGCCGGGGGCGATCCCCTCGGCCAGCGGCGCGGTTGTCAGTAGGGATTCTGAGAGCCGATCATCGTTTTTGCGCTTGCGCAGCAAGGTGATGGGTCTGGCCTGAGAGGCGAGCAGTTGCCACTCGTCTTCGCTGCCGGTGACATGCAATTTGGCCTCGGCAAGGGAGCCCATCATCACCGCCAGCGGCTTGCGCGCGCGCCGCTTGAGCGTTCGCAATCTGGCAACACTCTGTTCATTGCGGGCATCACATATCAGGTGATAACCCCCCATCCCCTTGACCGCGATAAGCTTGCCCGCTTGCAGGGCGCGGGCAGCTGCTTGCAGGGCATCCTCGCGCTCGGCCAGCGCATCGCCGCGGCCGCTGCGCCAGCTGAGATGGGGCCCGCACTCGGGGCAGCTCACCGGCTGGGCGTGGTAGCGTCTGTCCAGCGGGTTTTCATAGGCCGCCGCACAGCGCGGGCACATGGCAAAGCCCGCCATGGCGGTATGGGGGCGGTCGTAGGGGAGGCGGCGGATGATGGTGTAGCGCGGGCCGCAGTGGGTGCAGTTGGTAAAGGGGTAGTGGTGGTGGCGATCGTTGGGATTGGCCACGTCCGTGGCGCACGCCTCGCACATCCCCTGATCCGGCGAGATGGCGACCGTGGCCGCGCTCTGCTGCTGGCTCGCTTTAATTCGAAACTGGCCATGAAATTGGCCATCGAAGTCGGGATCATGAGCGAGGGGCAGTTCCCGCTCGCTGAAATGATCGATGCGGCTAAGTGGCGGCGCCAGTTCCCGCAGTTCGCGGGCAAAGCTGGCCAGCTGCTCGGGGGATCCCTCGGCGCCGATGGTGACGCCGTTGGCATCGTTCAACACATAACCGGCAAGGCCGTGGCGCAGCGCCAGCCCATAGACGAAGGGGCGAAAGCCGACCCCCTGTACGATGCCGTCGATATGAAATTCGCGGCGCAGCCGGTTGGCCACAGGATTGGCAGAGCCAGAGGGGGCGATGGTGGCGCTCATGCCGGCTCCATCTCATCTTGAGTCTGCGGCAAACGCAGCACCCGGCGCTCGTTCTCCTCGCGCCGCACCCAGCCATCCATCTCCATGCGCAGGCAGAACGGAATGGCGTATTTACGCGACAAACCGGTGATCTCCTTGAGGGATGCCATGTCGATCAGATCTCCCACCTGCTGGCCCGCCAGCACGGCGGCGACCATCTGGTTGTAAAGCTCGGCGTCGTAGTAGATGGGGCCATCGAGCTGCACCAGATACTTGAGTCGCGCCAGATTGCGCAGCTGCTTTTGCAACGCGCCTTTTTGCTGCAAGCCCTGCTGCAGGGCGGCGGGCAGCTTGCGGGTGATAAAGGGATCCAGCTCCACGCCGCCGGGGCCCAGTTTACCGGGCTCGTAACCCTCCTTGCCTTGATCTCGCACCACCTTGAGCACCAGCTGCGCCTCTTCCCCCAGATCATCTTCCGACTCGCCGCTGCCCGGCTGCCACTTGTCATGGTGCAGGCGAATGAGCTGCTCGCTCTTGAGCTGCTGGAGCAGGGCCTGAGTGACCGGCAGGGCGATGCCAAAGCGGGTCGCCAGCTCGGCGGCGCTGAGCGGTTCGCTGGCCAGCGTAGCGAGCAGCTGGTCGCGGCTTTGGGCCAGCCAGCAGTTATCCAGCAGCCACTCACCGAGGGGGGTGACCTGCTCTGGCCGCTGGTCAAAGCGGCTGGCCAGCACATAGCCATTGAGCCCCAGTTGCAGGGTGGCCGGGTTGTAGTGCTCCAAGTCATCAGGCAGCTCGCCCAGCAGGGTGTGCAGCGCCTTGCGTCTGGCGGGATGGATGTCGCCGCACCAGACGATGCGGGCGCCGTGCAGCAGTTCGCTGCTGCCGTGGCGAATGATGGCGAGCGGCTGGCCGAAGAAGCAGGGGATGGGGCTGGTAAAGATCAGCCGCGCCAGCCGGGTATCCTTGATGGGCACGAAACGGGCCCGGCCATGCCAGCTGCCGAGGGCCACCTCTACCTCCTGCGTGCGTAGCGCCTTGCCGCTCAGGCTCTCGGCGTTGAGTCGCACGATAAGGTGGGTTGCCGCCTCGCACTGGCCAGCGGCGCTGGTAAGGCAGTGACCGCGGGCCACCTCCTTGTGGGGCACTTTTTTCAGGCCCACCGCCACCCGGCAGACGGCGCCAATCTCGTCGACGCTCTGGTGATAGGCCTGCAGGGAGCGCACCTGCACCTCCCGATCGGCGGGGTAGAGGCGCAGCTTGTCCCCCACCTTGAGGCTGCCCTGTTGCAAGGTTCCGGTGAGCACGGTACCGGTGCCATTGGCGGTAAAGACTCTGTCTACATACAGTCGCGGGGCGCTCTGCTCGCGGGCAGCGTGTGAGGCTGGCAGTTCGGCAAGTTGGCGCACGATGGCGGCGTGCAGGGCAGCCATATTGGCGCCGGTTTTGGCGCTGACGCTGACGATATCGGGCACCATGCCGCTCTCGTCCATCACCCGCTCCAGCAGGCTCTCTTCCAACAGCAAAAGCTCGTCGGGGGAGACCAGATCGCACTTGTTGATGCAGACCAAGAGGCGCGGCACCCCCATCGCCTTGAGCAGGCGCAGGTGATCGCCGGTCATCGGCATCCACCCCTCGTCGGCGGCAATCACCAGCAGCACCAGATCCAGACTCCAGAGCCCCGCCACCATATTGCGGATATAGCGCTCGTGGCCGGGCACGTCGATGACGCCTATGGTGTTGCCCTGACCGTCGTCGAAGTGGGCAAAGCCGAGATCCTGGGTCATGCCGATGGCCTGCTCGTGGGCGCGGGCGGTGGTGATGCCGGTGAGGGCCTTGATCAGCAGGGTCTTGCCGTGATCCACGTGGCCGGCAAGACCGATAACGGCGCGATAGGGGGTCATGGGATCAGGGCTCCTCGGTCGCATTTGTTGCATTGAACGGGGCGGGCAGCAGCAACTCCTTGAGTTGGGCGATCAGCAGATCCATCTCGGTCGGCAGCAGGGTGGCCATATTGAGCAGCACCTTCTGCTGGCGCACGGTGGCGATGACCGGCACCGGCAGTTCGCGCAAATCATCGAGCAGCTGCTGGGCCGGGCGCGGATCTGTGCACTCCAGCGCAGGGGCCGGGTAGAACTCGTCCGGCAAGGTGCCGCCGCCCACCACCAGCTGGGCGGGGACCGGCACAAAGCAGCCGGGCAGGGCGGCCATCAGCTGGGAGGCTCTCGCCTGCATGGCGGCCGGGTTGCTCAAGGTGCGCTGGGCGATGCCCTCGCCGACGGGAGATTTGTTGAGCTTGTGGATGAGCAGGCGTTCGAGCAGGGAGTAGACGATGCGGCTCGGGCGGAAGGTGCGCATCATGGGGTGTTTTTCCAGCCGCTTGATAAGGTCGCTGCGGCCGCTGATGATGCCCGATTGCGGGCCCCCCAAGAGCTTGTCGCCGGAGTAGCAGACCAGATCCGCCCCCGCCTTGATGTACTGGCGCACCGAGGTTTCATCCGGCGCAAACTCTTCGGTGGTCAAGCCGGAGCCCTGATCCACCGCCAGCACCACGTGCTCGGGCAGGGCGCGGGCCACCTCGCCGATATCGGGGGATTCGGTAAAGCCGCGAATGGCGAAATTGGATCTGTGCACCATCAGCACCAGCGCGGTCTGATCGGTGATGGCATCGAGGTAATCTTTGGCGGTAGTGATATTGGTGGTGCCCACCTCCACCAGTTTGGCGCCGGAGAGGGCCAGAATGTCGGGGATGCGAAAGCCGCCGCCAATCTGGATCTGCTCGCCGCGCGAGACGATCACCTCGCGCCCCTTGGCCACCTCCTGCAGCAGCAAAAAGAGCGAAGCGGCGTTGTTGTTGACCACCAGCGAATCCTCGGCCTGGGTGAGGCAACGGAGCAGGGGGGCGATCAGCCCCTTGCGCCCGCCGCGCTTGCCGGTGGCGAGATCCAGCTCCAGATTGTTGTAGCCGGTGTTGAGGTCACGCACCTCGTCCCACAGCTCGTGACTTAATGGCGAGCGCCCCAGATTGGTATGCACCAGGGTGCCGGTGGCGTTGATCACCCGGGTCTGACGCTGGCGCAACTGCTGTTGGCAGCGTTTGGCAATCAGCGCCTCTATCTGCTCGGGGGCGACGCCATGCTGGCGAAAATCTTCGCTCTGGCGCAGCTCGCTCAGGGTGTCGCGCACCGCCTGAGTCACCAGCGGGCGGCTCAGCGCCTCGATAAAACCGGCGAGAAAGGGTTGCTGCAGCAGCTGTTCCACTTGCGGCAGACGGCGCGTTGGTTGCTGGCCGGGCTGTTGCTGTGAATCTGGCAGTGAATCGTCGGCAGCCTGACCTGATGCGGGCTGGCGGTGGGGGATGGCTGGCGCGTGAGACGAGTTCGGCATGGGATTACCAGTGCAGTGCGTGGGTTCGGGATGCGCACCGGTTTGCCGATAGAGAGGCCGAGCTGACGGGTTATGGCACTGCTGGCGATTTGCGGATGACTGCAAACTGGGTGCATCAATGAGCGGGTATAAATTAATGCTGCATCGATGCTGATAAATTAATTTTTGGCCAGCGAGATAACCTGAGTTCGGATTATATTGGCAAGCGGCAAGCACCTTTTTTAAGGTATTACTTCAAACATATTGAACAAACAATGGAAATAACATTCAGGCCGAAAAATTCAGCGGGAGAGTATTTGTTCAATAGATAAATTTGGCGGAAGAGGCAGGAATCGAACCTGCCAAAGCCTTCTCGGCTCACATCGGTTTTGAAGACCGAGGAGGCCACCAGACCCCATCAACTTCCGTAACGGTCGCCATTTTGTGGCAAATTTCTGTGACTGGCAACGCTTTTTTTGTCATAAAAAAGCGAGAGTTAGCGATTTTTTGAAAAAATCAAAGAACCTTGTTTTATATCAAGTTCAGCACAATTAGCCCGATGTTTTTAATTTAACATCGGGCCTCGATCACATTGCCGGAACCGTCGGTCAATAACGGTCGTTAACAACTCGATAAATAATCACCGGTTGGCGTTGGCAATATTCCACTGATCCAGTTTATCTATTAACAGACTGGTGTCACTGGCGGCATCAAGATGCTGATAAAGATAATCCATCGCCTCGCTCACCATCTCGGTCATCGGGAAGGAGAACGCCACGATGGCCGGTTGTACCCCGACAAAGATCACCTCTGGGACAAAGGTCTTGAGCTCGTCGATCAGGAAATTGAGCGGCATATTGTGGGTCGAGAAGATAAACATCTCGGCGATGGTCTCGGGGGGGATCACCTGCAGGGTTCCCGCCTTCTCGCCGATCTCGGCGGCATCCACCAGCACCACCCGCTCCGGTTGCAGCTCCCGCACCTTGTAGACCACATTTTCCGGCGCGATGCCGCCGTCGATATGGATCCAGCCGGGCAGGGGGGCGGCTTGCAGCTTGTCGGCGAGATAGGGGCCGGCACCGTCGTCCCCCATCATGGCATTGCCCACGGTCAACACGAGATTGCAGCCCATCAGCGGCTCCTTACCATCAGGTACATATGGGGGTCGTTAAAGAGGGCGGTGAGCTGATCCATAAAGGTGTTGGTCCAGCCCAGCTCCTGCTCATCGAGCAGATTGTCGGCTTTGCGCAGCCGGTCGAAGGCGCAGGCCAGCATATGGCAGTGCTCGCGATAGATGGTGATCTCGCCAAAGGTGAGAAATCCCTCCATCTTGCGGCGCGCTTCACTTCCCTCTGGCAGCTTGGCTACCCAGTCGCGATAACCGGTCAGCGAGCAGACCAGGTCTGCTCGCAGGCAATCGACGATGCCGAGGTGGTGGCCGATGGCGAGGCTGTAGTACATCACCTCCTTGGCCTCTTCCGGCACGTCGAACTGCTCGTCGACGAACTTGCGCGAGAGGCGATAGAAGAAAACCTCGTCAGCCATGCACCGCCTCTCCCTTGCCGGCCGCCCGGTTGAGGCAGGCGTTTGCGAGGTTGTTGACGATCTCCGCCAGGCGCGGATCGTCGTGCTGATCGAGGTAGCTCTGGATGCGCAGATCCACATCCTGCTGGGTCGCCCCTTCGAGCAGGGCCATAAACTCGTCGGCGATGATCCGCCCCTGCCGGTAACCGGCCATGCGGCGCGCTTCGCGCTCGATCATCACCCGGATTTCATTGGGGATGCCGGTGTGGCGCAGCTCGACCCGCTCACCCGGTTGCACCTCGTGGCTGGTGGCTTTGAGTTTTTGCTCAAGCAGACCGAGCGCCACGGCAAAGCCGTAGATGGTGGCTGCCGGAGTGGGGGGGCAGCCGGGGATATAGACATCCACCGGCACGATCTTGTCGGTGCCGCCCCAGACGCAGTAGAGGTCGTGGAAGATGCCGCCGTCACAGCCGCAGGCGCCGTAGGCGATGCAGATCTTGGGATCGGGCGCCGCCTCGTAGGCGCGCAGGGCCGGTACCCGCATCGCCCGGGTCACCGCGCCGGTAAAGAGCAGGATGTCGGCGTGGCGGGGGGAGGCGACCACCTTGATGCCGAAACGCTCGGCATCAAACAGCGGGGTGATGGTGGCGAAGATCTCGATCTCGCAGGCGTTGCAGCCGCCGCAATCGACCCGGTAGACATAGGCCGAGCGGCGAATGTCCTTGAGCAGGGTCTTCTTGAGTTTGGTGATCTCGGGATCCTGTGCCAGCGGCACGGCGCGGGTATGGGCATGGCCGACAACCGGTTCTATGCCTTTGATCTTGCTCATCACATCCACTCCTTTTGTGCGGCCATCGGTGTGGCTATCGGTGTGATCAGGGCCGAGTCAGGCTGGCTCAGCATGCTCTGTTTTCGTTTGCAGTCGGGGCAGTGGTGCAGTCGCTCCGGGGTGGCCAGCGGCGTGCCCGCCTGCTTGAGGGTGTCCTCCACCAGCGCCACCAGTTTGCTCGGGGCAAAGTAGGTGCCGCACAGGGTGCAGGGGGCCAGCGCGAAGCGGGCCTCCTCATAGAGATCCGCCTTGTTGGTCACCGCCAGCTCGAACTCGGGGGAGAGGGCGATGGCGCGGGTCGGGCAGACCTCCTCGCAGCGGCCGCAGAAGATGCAGCGCGCCATGGAGATCTCCCAGCGCCGTTCGCCGGTCTCCATGTCCACTTCCATCACCAGCGCGTTGGCCGGGCAGGCCTTGGTGCAGGCGGCGCAGGCGATGCACTGATCCGCCTGATATTTGGGTTTGCCGCGAAAATCCCGGTTCACCTCGTAAGGGGCGAAGGGGTACTTGGCGGTCGGGGTGCCAGCCTTGAGGATGGTCTTGAACAGCTTGATCATGATGACCCCTTATTTCAGCGGAGAGTTTTTGCGATCGATGCCGTAGCGCTCGATCTCCTTGTAGGAGACCACGGTGGATTTGCCCTTCTTGGGGTCGACCAGGGTGACCCGGTCGGTACAGGAGTAGCAGGGATCCAGACTGCCGATGATGAGCGGCGCATCCGCCACGGTATTGCCGCGCAGCATGTAGCGCAGAGCAGGCCAGTTGGCGTAGGTGGCGGCGCGGCAGCGCCAGCGGAACAGCTTCTGGTTGTCCCCGGTCATGCTCCAGTGGACGTTCTCGCCGCGGGGCGCTTCGGTAAAGCCCAGCGCAAACTTGCCCGGCTGGTAGGTGAAGCCTTCGGTGAGCAGTGGCCCTTCCGGCAGGTGCTCAAGGCCGAACTCAATCATGTCGAGGGAGTCGTAGAGCTCGTGGATGCGCACCAGCACCCGGGATTGCACATCGCAACCCGCCTTGGTCTGGATCTCCATCGGCAGCTCGCGGTAGCCGGCAAAGTCGTGGACCCGGCGCACGTCGCGCTTGAAGCCGCTCGCCCGCACCATGGGGCCGACGCAGCTGAAATCGCGGGCAATTTGCGGGTCGAGCTTGCCGATACCGATGAGGCGGGAGGAGATGTTGGCGGTATCCAGCAGCATGGCCACCAGGGGTTTGAGCTCATCACGCAGCTCGCGCACCAGCTGGGCACCCTTGATGCGATCTTCCTTGAAGATGTCGCGGCGCACCCCGCCAATCAGGTTGAGGCCGTAGGTCTTGCGGGCGCCGGTCAGCAGCTCGGCCAGGGTCATGGATTTCTCCCGCACCCGGAAGAACTGCATGAAGCCGGTGTCGAAACCGGTGAAGTGGCTCGACAGGCCGATGTTGAGGATATGGCTGTGCAGGCGCTCCACCTCCAGCAGCACGGCGCGGATCATCTTGGCCCGCTCCGGCACCGGAATACCCATGGCGTTCTCTACCGAGGTGGTGTAGGCGACGCTGTGGGTAAAGCCGCAGATGCCGCAGACCCGGTCGGTCAGAAACGCCACTTCGTTGTAGCCCATCCGGGTTTCCGCCAGCTTCTCCATGCCGCGATGGACATAGAAGAGGCGGTAGTCGGCATCGATGATGTCTTCCCCATCGACGAACAGACGAAAGTGGCCCGGTTCGTCCGAGGTGATGTGCAGCGGGCCGACCGGCACGATGCGGTTGGCATCACTGCCGAGCTCGTTGACGAAGGGGTAGGTCTCGGTGTCGGTGGTGGGCATCGGGCGCTGGCGATAATCCATGGCGTCCTTGCGCAGGGGGTGGATATCCTCCGGCCAGTCGTCCGGCAGTACCAGACGGCGTTCGTCCGGCAGGCCGATGGCGCGCAGGCCGTACATGTCGCGGATCTCCCGCTCGCCCCACACCGCCGCCGGAATGGTCGGGGTGATGGAGGGGTACTCCTGGGTATCGGCATCCACCAGCACCTTGACGGTGATCCAGCACTTGGTGTCGCCCTCCATGGAGAAGACGTGGTAGACGGCGAAGTGGCCGTTGAGGCTGCGCTCGTCATTGGCAAAGGAGAGCGGAAGCCAGCCCCCCAGCTGATGGAAGATCAGGCTGGCGGTCTCGACCAGACTGGTGGGCTTGACGGTAATGGTGGCCTGATCGGCGGTTTGCCACTCCTCGTCGACGATGGCGTGGGGCAGTTGTGCTCGCACCTGCTGGATGTAGTCGCAGCCGATGCGATCCGAAATGGCGATGGTCATGCAGTTCTCACTTTAATGTTCGGGAATGAGCATTCACAAATGATGAAATCGGAAAAAGTTGCTGTGCTGGCGGGCATGGCTCAGATCCCGACCAGATAGGCGAGCAGCGCCAGCAGGGCCAGCCCCAACCCGTAGCGGGTGAGCTTGTGGGTGCGCACGAACTGGGTACGGGCCATGGCGTTTTCGATGATGCCGGCCAGCAAAAAGGCCACCAGCAGCTTGCAGGCGAGGATCAGCGCCGCGCCGATGAGCGCAGGCAGACTCCAGTTGGCCGCCTTGCCGAAGGGCAGGAAAATCACCAGAAAGAGCTGCACCACCACCAGTTGCTTGAGGCCGATGGAGAGCTTGAGCAGGGCCAGCCCCGCACCGGAATACTCGGTGAGCGGCCCCTCCTGCAGCTCCTGCTCGGCTTCGGCGCAGTCAAAGGGCAGCTTGCCCATCTCGACAAACACCGCGAAGGCGCAGGCGGCGCCAGCCAGCAGGGTGGCAACCGGCGCGGCCAGCGGCTGGGTCGCCACATAGCTGCTGATATTGCCCAGATCCGAGCTGCCCACCATCATCGCCATGATGAAGCAGGCGAGCACCAGAATGGGCTCCACCAGAATGCCGAGGGTCAGTTCGCGGCGGGCACCGATCCCTGCAAACATGCTGCCGCTGTCGAGCCCCGAGAGGGAGAAGAAGAAGCGGAAGATGGCGAACAGATAGATGTCGGTGATGAGATCCCCGGCGATGGGGAAGGGGGACTCGTGAGTCAGGGTCGGCAGCGCCATCCCTACCAGCAAGAGGGCGGCGATGAGCAGCGCAGGCATCAGGTTGAAGATGATGCCGGCAGGCTCCGGGGTCACCTCCTGACGGCGCAGGAGCTTGGCGATATCCCGGTAATCCTGCAGCAGGCCCGGCCCCTGACGGGAGTGCATCTTGGCCCGCAGCACCCGGTTGAAACCGGTGGCGAGCGGCGCCAGCGCCAGCATGGCGATGGCCTGGGTCAGGGCGAGGGCAACCATGCCCCAGCTCGGCATTTCAAGAACAGGCATATCAGACTCCTACAGCCATCAGGATAAAGAGCGCCAGCACAACACCGTGCAGCAGCCAGCCGGTTGTCCCGCTGGTATCGCTCACCCCGTGCAGGGCGCTGGCCAGATCGAGCTGCGGCTGCTTGCGATAGAGCGGCGCGCAGAGTTGGCGCAAGGTGTGGGTGACACCGCCGGAGGTGAGGCTCATGCGCTCCTCATAGGCGTAACCACAGGCCCACGGGGTGCCAGCGTGACGACGACCCAGCTTGGGGCCCTTGAAGATGGCCAGTACCAGCAACGGGATGAGGAACAGCCCCAGCAAGGTGATGGCGATAACGGGCGGGGAGAGGATCGCCTGGCTGCTATCGAGCGGCAGCAGGGTGGCGCCGGTGGCGACACTCATCTGGCTGGCAACCAAGGCTTGGCCATAGCTGGCGATATGGGGGGCAATCCAGGGGGCGCCCAGACCCAGCACCAGACAGACCGCGGCCAGCAGCAGGGTGCCTGCCACCATGGCGCCCGGCACTTCGCGGGCGTGGCTCGCCTTCTCGCTGCGCGGTGCGCCGCAGAAGCAGATGCCATACACCTTGACGAAACACATCACCGCCATGGCGCCGGTCACCGCCAGCATCACTACCGCGAGCGGCGCGACGACAGAGGTGCCGAGTTTGGTCATGGAAAGGAGCGACTGATAGATAAACCACTCGCTGACAAAGCCGTTGAGCGGCGGCAGCGCCGAGATGGCCATGGCACCGATGAGGAACGCCAGCGCGGTCCAGGGCATCAGCTTGGCCAGGCCCCCCATCTTGTCCATGTCACGGGTGTGCAGGCGGAACATCACAGAGCCGGTGCCCATAAAGAGCAGGCTCTTGAAGATGGCGTGGTTGAGCAGGTGATAAAGCGCGCCGAGCAGCCCCAGCACCACCAGTGCCGGTTGCTGGTTGGCGATGCCGATCATGCCGATGCCCATCCCCATCAGGATGATGCCGATGTTCTCCACCGTGTGGTAGGCGAGCAGCCGCTTGAGGTCATGCTCGGCCAGCGCAAACAGCACCCCGAGCACTGCCGAGCAGGCACCGAAGATCAGCACCACATAGCCCCACCAGAGCTGGCTGGCGCCGAGAAAATCGATGCTGACCCGCAAGATGCCAAAGAGACCCAGCTTCACCATCACGCCGGACATCAGCGCCGAGATATGGGACGGCGCAACGGGCTCGGCCACCGGCAGCCAGCCGTGCAGCGGCACGAAACCGGCGCGCAGGCCAAAGCCGCAGAAGCTGAGCAGGAACACCAGAGAGGCCAATGCGCCCGCCAGATGGTGCTCGCGCAGCGCGGCGAACTCCAGCGAGCCGCTTTCGCGGCAGAGCAGCCAGAAGGCGATCAGCACCAGCGCCATGCCGATATGGTTCATCACCAGATAGAGACGGCTCTGTTTGGCGGCCTCGGGGTTGGTCTTGACCAGCCAGTAGGTGGTGAGGGTCACCAGCTCGTAGCAGAGCAAGAAACCGAGCGCGTTGTCGGCCAGCACCATGCCCACCATGGCAAAGAGGAAGAGGTTCATCAGCGCGCCGATGGCCACATCCCCCTTGCCCTGATATTCGCGGATATAGGCAAAGGAGTAGAGGGCGACGGCGACGCCGACGGTGCTAATCACCAGCAGCATCAGCGCGGCCAGCATGTCGAGGTGCACCGAGCCCAGCAGCCAGAGCTGGCCGTCGACGGGGGCGCCTTGGGCAAAGATCTGGATGGCGGCGACCAGACCCGCGAGCGAGCCCAGCAGGGCAAAGCCGCTATTGAGACGGTTGGCCAGTGCGGGCAGCTTTTGCAGCAGCAAACCGGCGGCAGCGCCCAGCAAAAAGAGCAGGAGCGTGGCCATAACAAGGGGGGACAACATCAGCGAACTCCCTCTGTGGTGGATAAATCGGATGCAGGGAGCGCCGTGGCAGGCGCCGAGAAGGCAGAGGCCCCTTGCGGGTTGGTGTCGGCCGCTTGCTGGCGACGGATACGGGCGGCGCGTTCGGTGTCGCCGTCATTGACCAGCTTCAGTGCCTGGGAGGGGCAGGCTCCGACACAGGCCGGGCCATCGGCGCGAAACTCGCACAGGTCGCACTTGACCGCGATGCTGCGCACCCCCGGCTCCCAGCTCAGCAGATCCTCGCCAAAGCAGCGCAGGCCGGCGGAGGTGGAGGGGTTGCTGGAGCGGATGGAGCAGGGGATATAGGTGTCGTAACTGGTGGCCACGGCCACCGGACGGCTGCCGCCGCTCTGGATGGCGCCAAAGGGGCAGGCCACGGCGCAGAGATTGCAGCCGATGCAGAGCGACTCGTTGAGTTGCACGCAATCGCCGGTCTGGCGAATTGCCTCGACCGGGCACACCTTGATGCAGGGGGCATCGTCACAGTGACGGCACTGAACCGGCATGGTCGCCTGCTCGTGTCGCATAACGGTTAAACGGGGGGCTTGCTGCAAACCTTGCGCCTTGTGTACCTCGCTGCAGGCCGCCATACAGGTGCCACAGCCGATACAAAGCTTGGGGTCAGCGATAACGAAGCGGTTCATAGCCTACCTTGTCGTGTCGCGAACGGAGAAAGTAGGGGCAGGTTGGCAAGATACGGGCCAGAATGGTTTTTACTGCGAAATTGCTTTTAAGTGACTGTTTTTAAATAAATAAAAATCTTGGCGTGGTTGGGTGAAAGGGCTGGCATGGCTGTCGAACTGTGACGTTCGTCACTTGTGACGAAGCCGCCAAGAGGGTTCGTCACCTTGGAAAACGCAGCATAAGCAGGGTGCAAAGAACGCAGTGAATTGCACCGTTGGCAACATATGGCCGCGGTGCACGGCGCTGCGCTTGTTGCACCCTACGGTGGGATGTCTG
>OERK01000262.1_pt1 | contig 17325 bp, 9 predicted proteins | sample 1540001 | NCBI WGS metagenome assembly OERK01 (sample SAMEA3891246, study PRJEB23780) | metagenome | biome: terrestrial biome; feature: animal house; material: water of meat washing | place: Italy | collected 2015-05-12
CAGCAAGGGGCTGAAGGTCACGATCTTGTGGGAAGAGGCACTCCCCGATCTGGCCGACATCGATCCGGTCAGAGTGGGCCAGGTTGTCTCCAATCTGCTCAACAACGCGGTGAAATTCACCGAACAGGGTTCCATCTCGATCCAGGCCAGTTATCACGACCAGCAACTGCTCATCGCGGTGACAGATACCGGCATCGGCATCGCCAAAGAGAAGCTACCGCTGCTCTTTACGCCGTTCGAACAGGTGGAATCCGATATCAGTCGTCGCTTTGGTGGTACCGGGCTGGGGCTGACCATTTGCGATCAGCTGGTAAGGAAAATGGGGGGCTCGCTAACGGTCAACAGCCAAGCCGGTGAGGGCTCCTGTTTTCGTTTTGCCATCCCACTGACCCATTGCCAGTGGGCCCCCCCGGCCCTGGCTGGCAGCAAATGGTGGTGGCTCGGCGAGGATGCAAGCGTGCAGAGCATCATGAAGCGACTGGGAGCCACATTAATACCGCTGGATGTAAGCCAGATCACCGAAACGCTGAGCGGATTACTGCTGGCTGAAGAGTCTGCGCTGGAATCGGCGTTGGGGAGCGAGTGGCAACACACCTTGCGGCAAACCTGCTTGCTCAAGGGGGTAGTTATCTCCCCTCGTGAAGCATTGCGAGGACGGATGGACTCCGAACGCTGGTGGCGACTCGGCCAATCCCCCCTCTATCCGGATCTGTTGCTCGAAAGCTGCCGCGAGCTGATCACCGGGCGAGCCGTGACCACCCATGCCGCCAGCATCGAAAAACTGGGCGGGCGGGTGCTGGTCGCCGATGACCATCTGGTCAATCGCGCCCTGCTGACCCGTCAGCTGGCGATTCTGGGAGTGGAGTGCGAGGTAGTGGAAGATGGCGAGAAGGCGTTGCGCGCCTGGCAAACCCGGAATTTCGCCCTGCTGATCACCGACTGCCACATGCCGCACATGGATGGCTACACCCTGACCCGCCGCCTGCGGGAACAAGGGGAGCAGGCCCCCATCATCGGCGTCACCGCCGATACCTCGGAGGAGGCGGCAGCCAATATGACGGCAGCCGGCATGAACGGCATGCTGTGCAAACCCTATTCGCTGGAGTCACTGCGCCAGATGCTGCTGCGGTGGTTGCCCGCGACTACGATCACAGAGAGAGTGCCCGCACGACAGGCCATCAATCTCGACATGATCGGTCGCTGGCAAGATCTGTTTGGCGATGAAGGGATTGCCAAAAGCATGGCAAGGGAGTATCTGGCCTCCAACCGGAAAGATTGCCACGCTATGATGAGCGCGCTCTCCTCCGATGATAGCCAGGAGCTGGTGGAGATCGCCCACCGCATCAAAGGGGCAGCCAGAATGGTCGGGGAGCTCTCCCTGGCCGAGCAGGCGGCGCAACTGGAATCGGCGGCCCGCCTCAAACAGTTGAGCGAGCTCGCGCTGCTGACACAGAGAGTGGAAGAACAGATGAACAATATTGAACGTGAAATGGGATTGTGGCTCGATGAGTAGAACGGCAGACGAGTTGGTCATCATGGTGGTCGAGGATCACGGGTTTCAACGCAAGACCCTGATGCACCAGATCCGGGCGCTCGGTTATCAGCAACTGCTGGAGGCCGCAGACGGCATCGAAGCCCTGGCGCTGTGCCAGAGCCACACTGTCGACATCCTGTTCTGCGATCTGCGGATGCCCGGCATGGATGGCATGGCGCTGCTGCGCCGCCTCTCGCTGGGTGGCTTTCGGGGCGGCATCATCCTCTCCAGCGCGCTGGAAGATGACGTGGTGGAGGCCGTGCTGCGCATGAGCGCGGCCTATGGTCTCCATGTGCTGGGTCGCATCGAGAAACCCTCCAGCCCGCAGCGGCTGCGCCAGTTGATCGACTCCTGGGCACCCAAGTCGGCCCCGTCCGGCAAAGAGGATGGTCTCACCCTCTCGGTGGACGAGCTCAAACGCGCCCTCGACAACGACCAGCTGTTGCCATGGTATCAACCCAAGGTCGGCTTTGCGTCCGGCCAGTGGGTGGGGATGGAGGCGCTGGCCCGCTGGCAGCATCCGGAATATGGGCTGATCTCCCCCGGCATGTTTATCCCGCTGGCGGAAAACAACGGCCTTATCGACCAGCTGACCGATGTCATCATCAACAAGTCGCTGCAGGATTGCCATCTGTGGGGCCAGACCGGCCTCTCCCTCAATCTGTCGATGAACCTCTCAACCACCTCGCTGATTGAGGGAGATCTCTGCCACTTCCTGATCAACCAGTGCCAGCGCTGGGGCGTCAATCCCGAGCTGATCACCCTGGAGGTGACCGAAAGCTCGTTTGTCGAGGATATCGGCAAGGCGCTGGAGGTGCTGACCCGGCTGCGGATGCACGGCTTTGGCCTCTCCATCGATGACTTCGGTACCGGCTACTCCTCGATGCAGCAGCTGGCGCTGCTGCCGTTTACCGAGCTCAAACTTGATCGATCTTTTGTCGATCGCTGCTATGCCGACCCCTCCCGTCTGGCCATCATCGAATCGAGCATCGAGCTGGCACGCAAGCTGGGGCTGAAATCAGTCGCCGAAGGGGTGGAAGATGTGCAGACCTGGCAACTGCTGGCCAAGCTGGGGTGCGATATCTGTCAGGGCTTCTTCACTGCCCGCCCGATGCCGCGCAGCGAACTGCAGCACTGGCACCAGATCTGGCAAGCCCGACTGCCGACCCTGATATCCGGCTGATCTCCTGCGACCAACCCTTCGGGCCAACAGAGCGCCGACCGGCAACGTGAATGGCCACCTCTTGCGAGGTGGCCATTCTCTTTGTGTAGGGCTCGACATCCGCTTCATCTCTGCCACCCCCTCCAGCAACCTGCTACCCAGCCCCTTTGCTCTGCACTCGCCGTTGCCTTCATCCGTACAACCATTTATGCAAAATAAATTGCATCATAAATGGTGCTACTGGCGGATTGAACTCACAGTGGGCGCGATCAGTCTCTCTTGAGCAACATGCGTGAAATAGCAATAACACAATGAATAGCCTGCTTTAACAGGAATAATTCTCAACGATGCGCCGTGCCGATGAGGTAGACAAGACAACCTGAAATCGTTTTCTTTTTTGGGCAATAAGCTGTTTAAAATCAAATAAAGTTGTAAATAACCTTTGTTATGGTGAGCGTATAGCAAGCGGCCTCCCTGTCGCTTCCCCTGCTGGCTCCGCCAGATGCAGCATTTTCTGCGCCTTGAAAGCGAGTTTATGACGCCATGATCACCATCACCCTCGATGGGGCTCAGTTGACGGTTGACCCGACCAGAACCCTGCTCCAGATAGCCAAACAGCACCAGACTGATATCCCCTCCCTGTGCGGTGACAACACCAGCGCCCCCAAGACGCCGTGCGATCTCTGCGTGGTGGAGATTGCCGGTCTCGGCATCCGCCGCGCCTGCGAGACCCCCCCCGAGGCCGGGATGGTGGTCACGACCCACAGCGATGCCCTGCACGCGCACCGCCAGCAGGCGCTCGGCCGCATCCTCGCAGATCACTACGCCGATTGCGAAGCCCCCTGCCAGCGCGCCTGTCCGGCCGGGGTGGACATTCAATCCTATCTGCACCACATCGCCATGGGGGAGCACGAGGCGGCGATGGCCGTCATCAAGCAGACCCTGCCGATGCCCCTCTCCATTGGCCGGGTCTGCCCCGCTTTTTGTGAAGCGGAGTGCCGCCGCGCGCTGGTGGATGAGCCGCTGGCCATTCGTCAGCTCAAGCGCCATGCCGCCGATCTCGATCTGGCCGAGGTTGCCCCCTATCAACCGGCAAAGAAGCCCGCCAAGGGCAAGCGGGTGGCCATTATCGGCAGCGGCCCGGGCGGCCTCACCTGCGGTTACTATCTGGGTTACGAGGGGTTCGAGGTCGATCTGTTCGAGGCGATGCCCGAAGCGGGTGGCTGGCTGCGCTACGGCATCCCCGAATACCGGCTGCCCAAGGCGATCCTCGATCAGGAGATCGACCTGATGTGCCAGAGTGGCATGCGGATCCACACCCAGCAGCGACTGGGCCACCAGATCACCCTCTCGGCACTGTGCCGCGACTATGATGCGGTCTGTCTGGCGGTTGGCGCTTCCAAGGCGGTGCCGATGGATTACCCGGGCAGCACCCTGGCCGGTTGTTATCTCGGGGTCGATTACCTCAAGGATCGGATGCTGGCCAAGCGGCTCACCACCGGCAAGAGGGTGGCGGTGATCGGGGGTGGTAATACCGCCATCGACTGCGCCCGCACGGCGGTCAGGCTGGGCGCTGAAACCACCCTTATCTATCGCCGCACCCGCGCCGAGATGCCCGCCGAAGCGTATGAGATCGACGAAGCGGAGCACGAAGGGGTGCGCTTTTTGATGCTCACCAATCCGGTAGAGAATCTGCCGGACAGCCGTGGTCGCGTCTGTCAGGTGCGCCTCGAGAAGATGGCCCTCGGCGAGCCGGACGCCTCCGGTCGCCGCCGCCCGGAGCCCACCGGCGAGTTCTTCCTTGAAGAGTTTGATACCGTGATTGCGGCAGTGTCGCAGCAGCCGGATCTCAGCTTTATGGAAGGGGAGCCCCTCACCCTCCCCTTCACCCGCTGGCAGACGCTGGAGTCCCACCCCGAGACCATGCACAGCGGCCACGGCAACCTGTTCGCCATCGGCGATCTGCGCCGCGGGCCCGCCACCGCCATCGAGGCGGTCGCCGATGGTCGCAAGGCCGCGCTGGCCATCGATCAGTTCCTCCACGGTGACATGATCGATCCGGTTCGCCCCTTCAACGCCTGCAAGGCTCCCACACTCAAGCAGGTCGATCCCGCCCAGTTTGCTCACCTGAAAAAAGTCGCCCGCACCATCATGCCCCATCTGGCAGAGCAGGATCGCGAGGGCAGCTTTGCCGAGGTGGAGCGCGGTTTGAGTGATGCCGATGCCCGCAGCGAAGCCAGCCGCTGCCTCGAGTGTGGCTGTCAGGCCAACACCAAGTGTGCACTGCGCGACTACGCCACCGAATACAAGGTCGAGCAGAGCGCTCTCGATACCAGCCAGTGCCAGAAGTTTGCAGTGGATAACAGCAGCGAATTTATCGTGTTCGATGCCAACCGCTGCATCGGCTGCGGCCAGTGCGTGCAGACCTGTGGCGAACAGGCGGTACAAGGGGTGCTGCGCTTTGCCAAGAACAGCGATGGCACCCTCTCGAACCGGCCGCAGTTCGACACGGGACTCTCGATGGGCGACTCCCACTGCGTGCAGTGCGGCGCCTGCGTACAGGTCTGCCCCACCGGCGCCCTGGTGGATGCCCGCGACAAGTCGCAGGGGCGCACCGAACTGCTCACGCCGGTCAATACCATCTGCACCTACTGCGGGGTCGGCTGCGGCGTCACCCTCTATGTCGATGAGGCGCACAACCGCATCCGCTATGTGGAGGGGAATCGCAACTCACCGGTCAATCAGGGGCTGCTCTGCGTCAAGGGACGCTTCGGCTTTGACTTTATCCAGAGCGAGGAGCGCCTCACTACCCCGCTTGTCCGTAAAAATGGCGAGCTGGTGCCCGCCAGCTGGCAGGAGGCCATCGCCCTGGTGGCCGAGCGTTTCACCGCCCTGCGCCAGCGCTATGGCAGCGATGCGCTGGCGGGTTTCTCGTCGGCCAAAACCACCAACGAAGAGAACTACCTGTTCCAGAAGTTCATGCGCCGGGAGCTGGGCACCAACAACGTGGATCACTGCGCGCGGCTCTGCCACGCCTCCACCGTCACCGGGCTGGAGGCGTCACTCGGCAGCGGCGCCATGACCAACGACATCCCGAGCATTGATCACTCGGATCTCATCTTCATCATCGGCTCCGACACCTCGGCGGCCCACCCCATCATCGGCTCCCATATCAAGCGGGCCGTCACCACGGGCAAGGCGCGGCTGGTAGTGGCCGATCCCAAGCGGATCGAGATGGCGGACCACGCCAGCCTCTATCTGGCCCACCGCCCCGGCACCGACGTGATGCTGCTCAACGGCCTGATGCAGCAGATCATCCAGCACGGCTGGCACGACAAGGCCTATATCGCCGCACGAGTAGAAGGGTTCGAAGCGCTGCAAGCGGAGGTGCTCTCCCCCGCCTATGCACCGGACAAGGTAGCCCTCGTCACCGGCGTGCCGGCCGAGCAGGTGATCGAGCTCGCGCGCCTTATCGGCACCGCCGAACGCACCGCCATCTACTACTCCATGGGGATCACCCAGCACACCACCGGCCACGACAACGTGCGGGCCATCGCCAACCTGCAACTGCTGTGCGGCAACATCGGCATCGAAGGGGGCGGCATCAACCCGCTGCGGGGCCAATCCAACGTGCAGGGTGCCTGTGACATGGGGGCGCTGCCCAACTGCCTGCCCGGCTATCAGAAGGTGGCCAACCCCGAGGTGCATGCCCGCTTCGTGGCAGCCTGGCAGCAGCCAGACTTGCCGCGCACGCCCGGCCTTACCCTCACCGAGACCATCGATGCCGCCTGCGCGGGCAGCATCAAGGGGCTCTATGTGATGGGGGAGAACCCGGTGCTGAGCGATCCGGATCAGCATCACGTCATCGAGGGGCTCAAGCAGCTGGAGTTTCTGGTGGTGCAGGATATCTTCCTCTCGGAAACTGCCCAGCTCGCCGATGTGGTGCTCCCCTCCTGCTCCTTTGCCGAGAAGAGCGGCCACTTCACCAACACCGAGCGGCGAGTTCAGCGCATCTCCCCCGCCCTCAAGGCGCCGGGTGAAGCGCGGGAGGATTGGTGGATCATCCAGCAGATCGCCAACGCCATGGGCGGCGACTGGCGCTATCAACACCCGCAGGAGATCACCGCCGAGATCTGCCGGGTCACCCCGCAATACGCCGGCATCCAGTGGGACAAGGTTGGAGTACAAGGGCTGCAGTGGCCCTGCAACGACGCGGCGCCCGAAGGCACTCGCCTGCTCCACGGCAAGCAGTTCACCCGTGGCAAGGGGGAGATGGTCGCCACCCCGTTCCGCTATGCCGCCGAACTGCCCGACGAGACCTATCCCATCGTGCTCACCACCGGCCGCCTGCTGGAGCAGTTCCACACCGGCACCATGACCCGCAAGACCAAGGGGCTCGACAAGCTGGCTGGCCCGCGGGTGATGATGAGCGTGGTGGATGCGCAGCGGTTGGGCATCAGCAACAGCGAGCGGGTGAAGGTCACCAGCCGCCGCGGCCATATCGAACTGCCCGCCTTCGTCACCAAGCGGATGCAACCGGGTGTAGTCTTTATCCCGTTCCACTTCGCCGAAGCCCCGGCCAACCGGCTCACCATCAATGCCACCGACCCCCACGCCAAGATCCCCGAGTTCAAGGTAGCTGCGGTGCGCATCGACAAGCTGACCAGCCAACACACCTCGACACCACAGCCAGAGATGGAGATAGCCTGACCGGAGATCAGGTAACAGGCAGGATAATCCGCAATAAAAAGAGCCACCCGACGGGTGGCTCTTTGCGTTCACCAATACCACAAGCCAGATCATTATCAGCCCCCGGACGCCACTGTCAGGGTCATACCGATACTCATGCGGTCACCTCTGGCGAGTAGCCGCAAACCGGGGTGACCGGCCAGGTGGTGGGCATTGGCGGCATGACTCTGGGGCTCCAGACAGACGAAGCCACTCCCCTCATCGGGCTGATAGAGCATCAGGAAGGCACACTCGCTTGAAACCAGCAGCCGCTGCTGGCGGGCAGGATGGTCAAGCTCGGCCTGACCGCGCCAGCCGCCGTAACAGTGGTTGAGCCATCCTTGCGGGCGTTGCCACTGGCGAAAATCGAGGTGGGGCGCCAGCCTGCTCGACCAGTCGATCGGCAGATGATCTGCTCCCTCTTGCCAGACGCCGCTCGCCAGAAAACGGATGCGGGTCTGCTCGTCGCGCCAGAAGAAGGGGTGAAAACCCGCGCCGTAGAGACAGGAACTCTCCCCGAGATGGGTCAGGCTGATCCGCGCCACCAGGCTCGCCCCCTGCAGCCGATAGTCGATCTCCGCCAGATAGTGAAAGGGACCATTCTGGCTGTTGAGCTGCAGGGTCACCGAGCTGTCGGTCAACGCCACCGGTTGCCATCGCTGTAGCCAGCCATCCCCATGCAAAAAGAAATCGGGATCGAGCTCGCTCGCGGGCAATGCACACGCCTCTCCCCACAACTCAAAACGGTTGCCTGCGACCCGGTTGGCCAGCGGCAACATGGGAAACAGCGCGCTCTGGCCGGGATGCCAGGGCTGCGCCGGGTCAGTGTCGCGCAACAGCGGGCGCCCCTGCTCATCCTCCAGCCCCAGCAGACAGGCCCCTTGTGCAGAGACCCGCATCCGAAGATGCGGGTTGCCCAATGTGTAAACCGTCATGCCGAGGCGCTCGCCTTGGTCGGCGTCAGTTCGACCTTGCCCTGGGCCAGTTGGGCTTCCAGTGCCTCCAGCGTCACCCCTTTGGTCTCGGGCACCTTGCGATAGATAAAGATGAGACCGGCAAAACAGATAAGGCCATAGAGCAGGAAGCTGCCCGCAGCCCCCAACCCGGCATTGAGCAGCGGGAAGGTGTAGGTCAGCACGAAGCAGGCGATCCAGAGCGCCAGCGTACCGGCCGACATCGCCAGCCCGCGCACCCGGTTCGGGAAGATCTCCGAGAGCAGCACCCAGGTGACCGGCGCCAGCGTCAAGGCATAGATGGCGATGGCCGCCAATACCAGCAGCAAAACCGGCAGCCCCAGTACGCCTGTGGCGTAGGCCGCCGCCATCATGCCGTAGATAATGGTCAGTCCCGCCGAGCCAATCAGCATCAGCTTGCGGCGGCCAATCTTGTCCACCATGGGCAGCGCGATCAGGGTAAACAGCAAGTTGATAAGACCGGTGGCGACGATGGACTTGAGGGTGCTGTTGATGTCAAACCCGGCGGAGGCAAAGATCTCCTGCGCATAGTTGAAGATCACGTTGATGCCGCACCACTGCTGGAACACCGCCAGCACAATCCCGATGATGAGGATCGGCCGCACCGAGGGTTTGCCCAGCTCCGCCAGCGAGACCTTGTGGGTCTCGCCCACCAGAGTCTGGCGGATATCGGCCAGGGTCTGCTTGGCATAGGCATCCCCGCCAATCTTGCCGAGCATGCGGGAGGCTTTCTCATACTGACCATCTTTGGCCAACCAGCGCGGCGACTCCGGCACGAAGAACATCAACACCAGAAACGCCAGCGCAGGTACCAGCTCGGCACCGAACATCCAGCGCCAGCCGGACTGTCCATTCCAGGTCGCCAGAATATCGGCCTGAGTCGCATTGCTTGCCACCGGATCGGCGATCATCAGATTCACCAGCTGAGCAGCCAGCACGCCGATGACAATGGTGAGCTGGTTGATGGCCACGAACTTGCCGCGCTTGTTGGCCGGGCTGATCTCGGCGATGTACATGGGCGAGAGCGCAGAGGCCAGACCGATGCCGATCCCGCCGATGATGCGATAAACCACAAACAGATCGAAGTTGCTGGCCGCAGCCGTGCCCCACGCCGAGATGGTGAAGAGGATGGCGGCCAGGATCAGCGGCTTCTTGCGACCAAAGCGGTCGGCTGACCAGCCGGAGATGGCGGCCCCCAGCACGCAGCCCACCAGCGCCGAGCTCATGGCCCAGCCGGACTGGGCCGGATCCGTGATGGCAAAATAGGCCTCATAGAAGGGCTTGGCCCCGCCAATCACGACCCAGTCATAACCAAACAGCAGGCCACCGCAGGCGGCCACCAAACAGATCATCCAGATGTAGCTCATATTGAGCCCATTCGTATCCAATTGATTTTTCGTGCGTTCCATGACTCATCCTTTCTATCTTGTCGATTGTAGGGTGCAGTGGCGCCCCTCACCGTGGCGGGGCGCCGGTTTTTGTTATGAGAGTTATGAGTGGAGTGACAGCTCGCGGCAGATCAGGGCAAAGAGGTGCCCCTTGTCGTGAGCCGGGTTAAGGGTGAGCAGCTCTCGCAAGGTCTGTTCACAACCATCCCGCTGACCCAGCCCCAACAGACCGAGTGCTCTGACCAGCAGACAGTGCTGGCGATGTTTGTGCTGCGGGTCGTCATCCAGCACGATGAGATCCGGCAGTGAGACGGCGAAGAAGTCCGCCTCGACCGACTCGCCCATCGCCTGCTCGGCCCAGCCGACCATCCCTTCAAAGAGACGCTGCGCCTCCGCAACCCGACCAAGACGTGCCAGCGCCATACCCTGATAGAAGAGATAATCCACCGGCTGATCGTTGTAGTAGCGGCTGGCCCCGAGCGATCCTTGGCCGAGGCAGGCCAGTTGCAGGCACTGGGCCGCCAGACTCTGGTTGTCACAGGCCAGATGGCAGAGCGCCAGCAGGTAGTGGATATCGTTGTCGGTCTGCCCAACCAGACGTCCCTCCCCCAGATTGAGGGGGTAGTGCAACGCCTGTTGCAGCAACGGAATAGCCTGCTCGTGGCGTCCCTGAGTCATCAACACCAGCGCCCGGCGCTGCTGATTGATGAGGTACTGACCGGTCACCTTGCCCTCGCCCCCCTCCCAGGGGTGGAATTCGCGCAGCCGCAAGATCTCTGCCGCCGCCTCCAGCTGGCCGGTGATGTGATAGAGACTGAGCAGTTCGGCAGTCAGGTCGTCGCGTTTGAGGGCCACCTCACGATGCGCCTCCAGCAGCGCCAGCCGCTCGCTTGGCGCCATGGCGCAGCGCTTGTGCAGCTGATCCAGTTCAAACAGCAGACGGGCATCATCCGGCTTGAGGGAAAAGGCCCGGCTCAGACACTGCTCGGCCGCCACCGGATCGCCGCTCTTGTTGAAGTGATAGATGCCAAGGTTGCGCCAGGCGGGGGCGAACCCGGGCGCCTGCTCGCACACCTGCTGCCACAGGGCGATGGCCTGCGGGTAGCTGCGCTTGCTGTAGTGGAAGCAGCCCAGCAGATAGCTGGCAAACCAGCTATGGGGCAGTTGCGCCAGCATGGCCACCTCGCCAAGGGTATTGGGGAAGCGCACCTTGCGGCCAAAGGCCTGCTCGGCTCGCGCCAGCAGGGCATCCTGCGCCTCACCTTCCGGCAACAATGCAGCCTGGAACAGCAGCGGCAGGGTCTCCTCTACCGGCAGTGTTGAGAGCAGTTTCTGCGCCAGCTCGGGGCGTCCCAGCGCCAGCAGATCGCTTGCCAGGAAGCAGAGATTCACCCCGCGCCCGTTGCACAGGGTGCGCAGCGCCTCGAGATCGGTCGGCTGCTCGCTTGCCAGCCAGCGCAAGAAGGCCAGCTGATAGTGAAGTGGATAACGAACGCGCTGCTCGTCGATATAGGCGATGGCCGCCTCCTGCTCACCAGACTCCAGCAGCGCCAACCCTTTGAGGGCGATAGCGCCGTAGTGGGTGCCGTTGACGGCAAGACTCTTCTCGACAAATTGCAGCGCTTGCGAGGCATCGCGGCGCACCATGGCGATGCGGGCCAGCCCGAAGAAGCCGCTGTCGCGGCAGTTACCGCTCCAGGTCGCCTTGTAGAAGTCATCGAAAGCGGCTTCGAACTGCCCCAGACGCTCCTCGATGTGGCCGCGCAGCAAGCTCGCCTTGCCACACTGGGGGTTCTTGTTGAGGCGATGGGCGCGGGTCAGCGCCTGATTGACGTAGGCCAGCGCCTGCTCATAGTTGGCGCGGTTGTACTCCAGGGTTGCCAATGCCAGGTTGCAGCGATAGTCGCCGCCATCCAGCTCCAGTGCCCGCAGGTAGTAATCAAAGGGCGAACGGCTGGCATGCAGATACTGCTCAAGATGCTGGCCGATGAAGTAGAGCTCGTCGACCGAGTCGAGATTGACGGCGGGCTCCGGCGCGGTGGCAGGATCAGGCAGGGCTTCGCCTGCGGGCTGATGCTCGAGATAGCTCAGGATCGGCTGGCCCTGCTCATCCAGCAGGCGTACCTGCAAGCGTCCCTCGCTGGTGATGGCCTGCGGCTCAAGCCAGGCCTGACCCGGCTGCAGATCTAGCGTCTGGGTGAACAGCACGCCACTCTCATCACTCACTTCGAAACGGGCGTGGCACAGCGGCGCGATCGCGTAGGCGCCGCACAGCAGCCCGTCATCGCTGCGCTCCAGCTTGATGGCGGCGCGGGTGTTGGCGTTTTGCAGGGTGCCGAGGGTGTTGTAGGGCAGGAAGTTCTGCACAAACACCTTCTCCTCCCCCGCATCCAGCCAGGTAAAGTCAGGCTGGTTGTCGGTATAGACCCCGGTCATCAGCTCGATGTAGGGGCCGTTGTCATCGGTCAGGTTGCGATCCCAGGCCAGACCGAAGTCACAGTTGCCCCAGCTCCACTGCTTCTTGCCCGGCGAAACGTGGTGATCCGCCACGTGCAACAGGCCGCCCTGTTCGTCATGGCAGTAGGCGCCGACGAAGTCGTAGTCAGACTTGTCCGCCATATAGGAGGTGGGTACCGGAATATTGCGGTAACGGGAGATATCGACCCCGGCGGAGTAGTCCACCTTGTAGTAGGTGCCGCGGGCGATGGGGAAGGCACTGACGTCGCGCTTGCCGTGGTCATAGACGGCGGTCACATCGGGCGGGAAGACGCTCTGGTGGGCATCGCCCCCTTTCACCGCCGGGTTGGACCACCAGAGAAAGTGGCGCGGCGTGTCGTTGCCGTTGAACACCTTGCCAGTGATCTCGATGAGCGCCTTGTCGGGATAGAGGGTAAAGCCCGCCATCACCTGCAGACCACGCATCGGCTCCACCTCGCCGAGCCAGACGGTCTTGGCGCCGCCCTCCCGCTCCGCAATGGTGAAATCCACCGGCATAAAGGTGGTGGGCCTGTGGTGCTGGGGCCAGTTGAACTCGATGCCGCCGGAGATCCAGGGCCCCACCAGCCCCACCAGCGCCGGTTTGATCACCTCGTTGTAATAGACGAAGTCGCGATTCATCACCTTGTCGTAGGCACGGTGGATACGCCCCCCCAGCTCCGGCAGCAGCATCACCTTGATAAAGTCGTTCTCCAGCCAGACCGCCTGATAGGACTTCATCTGCTTCTGGCCGGTGAGGGTGTCGATCACCCCATAGGGATAGACAGCCCCCGAGGAGCCCTGATAGACCCGCTTCTCGAGAAACATGGGGTTGGGATCTTCGGCGCCTACCTCGTAGGTCGGCAGTGAGATGGTCTCTACCCAGACCTTGACATCAGCTCTCATTAATCTCGCCTCACTCAACATTTGTTAGTAAAGTTTTCAGTGAGACCAGATTAGAATGGTTAAACCTGCATTAATTGCTGAAAGATCACGCAATACAGTAAGCGGAGTTTAGTGAAGCGATGAGCATAGGGTTGAACAACCAGAAGGTCCGCCACCACAACAAGCAGGTGCTGCTTGCCCTGCTCTATCAGTTAAAAGAGGCGAGCAAGTCCACCCTGGCGCGCCACTGCGAGCTCTCCATTCCGGCGGTCAGCAAGATCCTTGACGAGTTGGTGGCCGATGGCGCCATCAGCCACAGCGATCAGAACCTCTCCCAGCGCGGCATCAATGGCGGCAGCTACCGCATTGCCAGCGGCCAGGGGGCCATTCTTTGCCTCAATATCAGCCCCACCCATCTGGAGAGCATCCTGGTGGATAACCTGATCACCCCACTGGGTGAGTTCAGCGACCAGAAGATTGCCCCACAAACCCCCGATGAGCTGCTGCACCTGATTGAAGCGCACTACTACCAGCACAAGCGCCGCCACAAGGGACTGGCGATCCGGCTGGCCTTGGCGGTACACGGTCAGGTCAACCCGGCGACCGGGGTATCGCAAACCATGCCGCAAGCACCCTGGCACGCGCCGGTCGAGCTCAAGTACCTGCTGGAGGAGCGGCTGGGTTGCGAGGTGATGGTGGATAACGACTGCATCATGCTGGCGCTGGCCCAGAAGTGGCAGGACCGGGAAGGGAACGGGGATTTTTGCGTCATCAACGTCGATTACGGTATCGGCTCGGCCTTTATCATCAACGACCAGATCTACCGGGGCGCCCTGTTTGGCAGCGGCCAGATAGGGCACACCATCATCAATCCGGACGGCAGCGCCTGTGCATGCGGCCGCTATGGCTGCCTGGAGACAGTCGCCTCGCTGTTTGCCATCAAGAAACGGGCCCGGGTCTTTCTCAAACAACAAGCCAGTGCCGACAACCCGGCGCAGACTGGTGTAGAGCTGGATACCGCCCAACTGCTCACGCTCTACCATCAGGGGGATGCCATGATCCGCGCCCTGGTGGACGAAGGGGCCCGCGCCATTGGCCTGAGCCTCTACAACTTCCTCAATATCCTCAACATCAACCGCATCTGGCTCTATGGCCGCAGCTGCCACTTTGGTGAAACCTGGCTGCAAACGATCGTCAGTCAGACCGGCGCCAACCCGTTCGACTGCAGCGATGCGGTCAACGCCACCCATATCCGTTTCGGCCAGCTCAGCCGCGCCCAGCAGGTGATGGGGATTGGCTATCTCTATGTGGAGCGAGCCTTGGCAAAAGCCATGTAAAAAGGGCAGGTTTCACAAATGAAACCTGCCCTCACGATCTGGTGCCGATAAGGGGAATCGAACTCCTGACCTTCGCATTACGAATCCAGATCTTTAGAGAGTCATCACGTTTCACGAAGATTCAAGGTAAAATAAAAAACAATTTAAAATCAATTGATTACATTAAAGCCAAAGCCTCAGATTGTCTCATTCAGTTCCACGCCATATCATCACAAAAGCGGGGTATGTAGAGGGGTATGAAACATGGTGATCAAGCTACTCAATACAGCTACAGAAGTCTCTGCAGCGAAATTGAAAGAGGGGGCAATAGTGCAGCGGTTTGCTGTTCAGTCCAAACATGGCGGTGGCTTGAAGTTGGAGATTAGAGCAAATGGCTTAAAGCGATATATCTATCGTTACAAATTGGCAGCAAAGGAAGGAGAGTTGTTACTGGGGAGTCATCCCGCGATGAGCCTAGCCTCCGCTAGACTCGCTCATGCCGATGCTGTTGCTTTGGTGAAACAGGGTATTGATCCGCGCCAAGCTGCGAAAAAGGCCAAGCTCAAGAACACTGAGATGCCAACATTACGAGACGTGTACAGTGATTGGTTGGTTATGCGGGCCCAATCAAAGCCTATAGGGACTCGAACACTAACTGACTACGAGGGAACTTTTTCACGTCATATTGAAAAATCTTTAGGTAGCCTTCGAGTCTGTGATTTGTCTCGTGCCATCTTGTATGAGCATTTTCGCAATATAGAGACCAAAGAAGGTGCGCGCAAAGGATTGATCGTGTTGAACCAGTGCTTAGACCACGCTGTTCTTCAGGGACATATAGAAATCAACCCAGCTCGGTTACTCAAACCAGCGATGTTTGGTGCGTCCATGCCGCCCCCCCGTGAACGATGGCTGACAAAGGATGAGTTAAGGCTGTTGTGGGTGGCATTGGAGAAAGCAACTCAGGGGGCTGGTGCTATTGCCGCTGGTGGGCGTGGAATCGCCTCTAACGTGGTTTTATCACTTGCCGTTGCTGATTGTTTACGACTGATATGTTTGACTGGTGTACGGCGTTCTGAGGCTGTGGCAATGCGTTTTGATCAAGTCACAGGAGATCGCTGGACAATACCAGTGACTAAAAACGGACGTGCACATGTGGTGACGCTTCACCCATTGGCGTTAGAGATCATTGAACGACAAAAGGTACTATCACAAGGTCCATTTGTATTCGAGTCTACTAGTAAAACGGGCAACCCAGTAACTGGTGATGCTGTTACCAGAGCATTAGAGCGGGTTCGGCTAAAATATCTCGCCGAATTAGAACCATTCAGTCCACATGACCTACGTCGAAGTGTTGCGACTGGGGTTGCTGAGTATTTAGATGCCCCAGAACGCCTTATTGAATTGCTACTAAATCACGTGCCAAAAGATCGCCTGATTAGAACATACCAAGTTGGAGGTATGGCAGATAAGTTGCGGGGATTATTCTTATCCTGGGGGCGATTTTTGGAGTCAGAGATTACAGGTAAAACAGGAGAAAGGAATTCAAGGAATGTGGTTACCGTTGAATTTCGAAAAAAAATAATTAGCGACCTCTAAAAGTTACATTTTTCTTCTATGTTTCATCACTAAATTACAATACATGGAAAATTAGAACTAAGTTTAGATTAATAAAAAACTAGCACAATATCTCTGATTTCAGACTTTTTTACTAAGGCAGCTCTGCGTTGTTCGCCGTTTTCAAGATGTTCTCGGTGAACGGCTGAGGCAATCCGATTTACCACACCAAAACAGATGATTAATCCAAAATAAACAATCCAATCAGAGTTTATTTCCAGCAAAGCTGGCTTTTTTGGCATGAAAATCCACCATTGAAGAGATATAACTTTTAAAAGCGGAGAAATGAGGCATTTAATTGTGAAAGGAGCAATCTATTAAGCCAGACAGTTAATTTTTTTCTAAATGCCATTCAGTACAAAAATTGACTAACAATATCACTATTAATTATGGTAATACTATTAGGTTTTTTGTGTGTCGGTCTTGTATATGGATTTATTTTATATACTGGCACAATCACAGTTTTATTTTCATGAGTTATGATAGGTATCCAACAAAAAACACCTAGCTTTTTACTCGCACGTTCAATGCCTCTAATACCTAAAGGCATAAGGTCAAGCACATTGATTAAAATAGCCTCTTCAAAATTGAAATAATATTCATCATAGAAACAATCCTTTGCCAGTAATATAATACCATTTCCAGCTGCTACCTTTCCTTTTTTTATTGATGGAGAACCGTTAGTAACTATCGGTTCTTTGTGCTCAAAAACATCTCGTTCAAAGTAGATAAAGATAGCGTATTTTGCATCGCTGTACATCATCATCTTTTGGCAAATGCTCTCAATATGCCGACGTTCAACTTTCCCGATACCATTGTCTCTACGTGTGTGACGTTTATATTCTTTAATACTATCTAAACCATGTAGACTATCAAAATCAAATCCTTTAGCTGACTGAAGTTTGTCATGCCAGATACTGAGGCAATGCTTTTCTGCGGCAACTTCAGCTCGTTGGAGTGGAATGTCACGCTGATAAATTTTATTTAAGAGTCGATTTTCTAATTCATTTGCACTGTTATGGTGATAAGTAATACTTTTAAGAATAGGTACGCAGGCATCTAGTATTTGACTTACTGCCCTTGAACGGGAAATCCCTTTTATACTCTTGTAATTATCTAGTGCATGCAATGTCTCTAGTTTATCTAGATTTATATTTATTCGATTATAATCATCTGGGCGTTTAGCCATATTTAAATCTACCTATAAAGTCAGCTTTAAAAAATTCTATTACCAGCTAGATCTGGCTAC
>OERK01000270.1_pt1 | contig 16375 bp, 12 predicted proteins | sample 1540001 | NCBI WGS metagenome assembly OERK01 (sample SAMEA3891246, study PRJEB23780) | metagenome | biome: terrestrial biome; feature: animal house; material: water of meat washing | place: Italy | collected 2015-05-12
CTACCGTCAGGGCCAGAATTAGGGCCAATAAGCTATGAAATGGGGTGATCCGGCAGATCATCTGCTCGGTACTCTGGCTGCTAGCCAGCGTCCTATTAAACAGTGCACTGCCGCTCAGATAGAGCAAAATGCCGCCCCCATAGGCAAGCAGCGTCAGGATCACCCCCTGAAAGATGATGTAGAGGCCCACCGCCGGGCTGGTGAAACCCAGTAATCGCAATACTGCAATGTGCTTGCGCTTGCGATCCACGTTCGCGAGGAAAGCGCCGATCAAGGAGGCAATACAGCCGATCAGCGCGGTGCCAGCGATGACGTTGAAGATGAGGCTAAGTACCCTGTTGATACTCTTTATGTTCTCGATATCTGCTAGCCTGCTCACTGTCTCGATGCGCTGCTGCTTGAGCCACAGATCAAGCGCCGCCACCTGGTCAATACTGTTGGCATAAATGCGGGCGCGAGCGAACATCGGCGGTTTGTCCGTTAACGGCAGACCTGTGCTGATCCCCAGCATAGGGATACGATAGCCATCACGAAAAGACTCCAGCGCCAGCAGCAAGGACTGCTGCACGAACAGGGCTGGACGGTTGAAATAAGTGGGCACTAATATCGCGCCCACTGTCAGGGTGCGCTCTCCCCATTCGCGTCGAGTGTCTAGCTGGCGCATGACGCGCAAGCGGATAGTGTCACCCTCACGGACAGCCAAGCGGCGCGCGGCCTCGGAGCTGAGGATCACCTCATCCTCTCCCCCCAGCTGCAATGCACCGAGCAGCGGGTCCCCAAGATCGGTCGGGATCACCTCCGCATTTTCAATGAAATGGCTCATATCTTTAAGCAAATCGGCTTGGGTATTGAGGGATCGGGTTTGGCCGATGGCAAAACCTACCTCCGATTTTTGCTGCAGGGCAGCGATCCATTCTGCTGAATAGTGGCCACTGCTCACCATGCGGATCTCCAGATTACGTGGATCTCTCGCAAGCTCCTGCTGCAACTGGCTTACCACCCCATAACGCAACCCAAACATCAGGAGTAAAGGGGCGATAACGGCCACCAGCGAGGAGATAATACAAAACGATACCGAGCGATCATGCCAAAGATCCTGCATGGCCAAGCGCAGCAGTAGTCCGCGTTTAGGAGAGCGCAAAATGAGTTTCTCCCCGCGTCAAATTAGCTTTGAGACAGGGCAAGCCAAACGTCTTGACCAGCCCCCAATCATGGGAGGCCACCAGCGCCGCGATGCCCCACTCTTGAACTAACTCGATAAAGAGCGCAAAGAGCAACCTGGCAGTGTGGGGATCAAGCGACGCGGTAGGCTCATCGGCCAGTAACAGCTTAGGTCGATGCGCTACCGCCCGCACAAAAGCAACTCGCTGGCGCTCCCCGATAGAAAGCTGGGCCGGTTTCTTGAGCAGCAATCCCGCCAACTTGAGGGTCTGGACGGCCCGCGTGAGTAACCGCTCATCTTCTGCGATACCCAGCAGTTGGCAGGGCAAGCGGATATTGTCTCTCACAGTCAAAAAGGGCAGCAAACCACCGCTTTGCAACATAAAGCCTATTCTGGCTGCGCGGATAGCGGCTAACGCCGCTTGATCGTTGGCCGCCAGCAAACGTGCAATATTGACCACTGCTGGAGTTGCATCAGAAAATTCCATCTCAAACCGCCCCACGCGGCTGGGAGTCAGTAACAGTCCAATCACCTCAAGCAGGGTGCTCTTGCCGCAGCCACTTTCCCCTGTCACGGCGACCACCTGCCCCAGAGGCAAGTTCAGTGAGGGCAAACAGACCCTGTGGGCCTGTTCACCGCTGCCCCGCACTATGCTCATAGCTTCGATACACAGCATCAGGGCATCATTTCCAGAGGAACCGGATAGACATGATCACGGGGATCGCTATCCTTGGCCAGCGCCACCCAGCGACTGACATCAGCATTGTAACGCTGGTAATGGCGCAACTTGGTCGCTAGGGTGCGGATAAACTTCTCCTGTGCCAACCCATCCCAACTCTTCCAGGTCTCCTCATCCAGATTGAGTACATCACTACGATAAGGCAAATCGGCAAGGTATTCCCCCATCACCCCCAGACTCGTGATGCTGGTATTATCCAACTGCTTGAGCTGATTGGGATCAGCCCCCATGGTTGCAGCCACCGAGCGCAAGCGCTCGAACATCTTGGCCGGTGAGATCATGCCTTCATTAGCCGCATCCAAAATCTGTTTCACCACATCGCTAAGATCACTAAGCTGGCCCTTGGTGAGCAGCACTCTGACCTCGGTGGTCGGGATATTCTGCTTGATCAGATCCCGGTCGCTGATCCAGGCCTCGAACACCAGGGGAGCCTGTGTTCCACTCTTCTTGCCGAGGTAGGAAAGCTGCATGGCATGACCGATTAGCGCAGTATCTTGCAGCAATTTTTGCTCCGGGGTGAGCGAATCATCCTCCGTGGCGTTACTGGCGCTGCCGATGGCAGGTTCGCCAAAGTAGGATGCTTTTACCTGCTCGGTGATGGCGGTAGCCAACGCATCAACCTTGTCACCAAACTCGTTTACATCGCCAGCATTGACCGGATAGTAAAGCGAGGTATTGGTACCACTGTAAGTCGATAGCTCCTGATATTGGCTCGCAGCCTTGGCGTGATCTTTCTTACCCGCCGCCGTTTTCAGGTGCAGGGTATATATCGCCACACCTGGGTTGGCAGCTTCCAAGCGGATTTGCTTGGCATCCAATCCTGTTGTAGATAGCTTGTTATCCCCCTCAATCGCCCCTGCATCGGTGATCAACACCACATAACGGGCCCCAAAATGGCTCCAGTCTATCTGGTCTATCGCCTGCATCACACCTGCATACGCATCCTCATTGAACAGCTTGCTCGAAACGGTCGCCTGCTTGAGATCGGCCACTTTTGTCAAAAAATCGGCACCATCTTTGATTTCATTAGGATCGGCATACATGCGGGTGGTGTATTCCAGACCAGGCACCGCCTGGGCGTTGGAGCGAAAGGAGATCATGCCAAATTTCACCTGCTGACCCAGATTTTCCTTGTTGATCCGCTCATAGACCTTGCGCACGGCCTCCCGAGTTCGCTCGATATAAGGCCCCATCGAGATGGTGGAATCCACCACGAACACCACAGCAGCATTGAACTCCTTGAGCTGGCTCACCTTGGCACTGGGTTCAACAGTGGCCGACTCGGCCTTGCTGACCGAGGCCACATTGAGCAAACGGGTGTAGAAACCATCCTCGGTCATGACCTCCTCACCACTGAGGATGGGTAACAGATAGAACTGTTGCTGCAGATCGACAAAGTACTCGGGTTCTTGCGCCAGCACCCCGCCAGCATTGCCCTGCTTCTTCAACGCGGCGCGCAGCGGTGCAACCTTGGCGACCGGATCCGCCGCCTCCAGAATCTGATTGAGCTGATCTCGCTCCTTGAAAAAAAGCAGGCGATCCCGGTTAGCCGGATTGGTGAAAGCCAGAGTCAGCTGCATCTTCCAATCCACAGTACAAGACTGGGGTAACCAACCGATGCTCTGGCCATAGCTGTCGGGGCCGACCTTTACCCAGCCGGCCCCCTTGGCATTGACCTGCTCATAGACATAGAAGCTACTGAAGGCTGGTTGCAGCACCCCAGACGTCTGACCCGCCTCGGCCACCAACTCGCAACCGGGGGTGGTCAATACTCGTTGATATAGGCTCTTTTTCCCCTCCTGTAACAATGGACGATGCTCCGATGTTGTCTCGGCCGCCGCCGCACCTGCGCCCCCCAACAGCAGCATGAGTACTGCCGCGCCGCGCAATGACCTAGTTGCTGCAATCACTTGCTTAACTCCTCATAGCGCTGTTTGGCCTCGCCATTGTCGGGCTCAACCTGAAGTACTGTGTCATACCAATAGGCTGCAGTGGCGTTATCAGCCTCTTTAAAGCAGTCGTTCGGCTGGTGGAACTTGGGATCATATTCACGAGCATAGGCTAGGGCCACCTTGCTATCTCCCCCCTGCGCACGGTTGGCATAAAGGCGTTGCGCCACACCACATTTCTGGGCTGACTTGGCGCTTTGGATCACCGCCAATAAGGTATCGGTTGGCGGCTGCTGTGCAATACAGGCCTGCACAAACTCCAATTCGCTCTTCGTCGCCAAATTAGCGGCACTGCAACCATCCTCCGTTGCCTCGCCGCTGGCTTCATTAACCACTGGTTCTGCCGCCACCGGTTCGACAGCCGTTGCAGCAATAGGATCGATCACTGGTGCAGTTGCTGAGCGGCTAAACCAGAAGATCAGGGCGCCAATCAGCAGCAACAGCACCACCCCACCTAGGATCAGCGGAGTCTTCGATTTAGGAGCAGCCGTAGTGGCCGCCAGTAAGGGCGTCTCCACCGGCACGGGCGCTGGTTCGATCTCGGGTTCCGCACGGAAGGCTGGCAGTTCAATCTCAACCGGCACCTCAACTGGAGCTAAATCTGGCACTGGAGGAGCATCAACCTCGGGTGAATTAATGACACTGCTGCCACCATATTCACCCACCTCGCCTCGAGCACTGGAGGGGAATACCGCCTCGCGTGCCACTTGCAAGGTGGTATGACGGATTTCACTAGAAGCCAGCTTGACGTTGATCTGAATTGGGCTTGAGTTGACCAACAAGGGATCCACGATCGCAGCACCCACCCGAAAACCGCTGCCGCTTTGTAGCGGATAACCGCCACTGATGCCAAACCAGTGGGGGGCGGGGCTCCACAGCCCCCCCTCTTGCAAATAGTTCTGCTGATTATTGAGAAGAGAAAATTCGAGCCCCTCCACCAGCTCGGAGATGCCCCGCAACCGGATTAGTAGTTGGGCTTCACCCGGTACAGCGGGGTCGGTAGCAATTATTTTGGCTAGCATGGTGCTTACTCTTGTTTTAATTGATGGATGATCTGGCCCAGACGCTGATTCTGATCGTGAGAAATATCCCGTGTGGCGCTATGGCCCGCGTTATCTTGGGTGATCAGCACCAGGGAAGAGAGCCAATCCCCCAAATACGCCATGGCAGGATTGAGCGGAGTGGCAGGCAGGCAAGGTAACTCGTTTTGGCCTATTGCTGAACCACGGGCAAATAGCTTGCCCTTAGTGCCCGCAAAGCTGTGTGGTACCTTCTCTGGTGGCATGGCCAAAAAACCAAACCAAGCCACGAAATGGCGCAATATAAGCTGAGCCTTCATCACTTGCCGTGCAAGCTGTTGTTCTCGCCGCACCCCCGCCTGCTCCTGACCAGCCAGGGTTCGTTTCAACGTTCCCTCCAGATCCAGACGGTTAGCCGCAGTGACTAACTCTTCAGTAAGTAAGTCTATCAATTCGGTCTCGATACCGAGCTGAGCCAGCAGGGTTTTCCGGGTGGGCAGATCCCGCAAATGAGCGACCCATGCCTTGAATGCCTCACGGGCGAAGCCATCATCCTGGCCTACCCGCTCTTCAGCCTTGGCGGCTGTGTTCACCACGGCGACATCAGCCTGATCGAAAGGATTGCTCGCAAATGGGCTGCTATCAAAAGTACTAGCGCCAAAGGGCGTCTGCCCAAACGGGTTCGCCGGGCTACTGCCATAAGGAGAGATTGCGGTGGCTTCTCCCCCATCATCCTTGGGGACATCCTCACGAATACTAAGGTAGATATTGCTCAGTTCCGCTGAGGGCAGATCCAGCTGGCTAATCAGCTCACCGAGGGAGTTAACACGGGCGCCAAGCCCAGTCCAAAGCTGCTTGCCTATCTCCCGCTTTTTCGCCAGCTGGCCGTCACCATCTTGCTCATACCAGCGCCCCAGCAGTTGTTCCGCCAGCTCTTTGCGCTTGGCGTCGAGCTGCTGCTGGAGTCGATCAAGCTTGAATTCAAGATGTGCCACCCCCCTCAGCTCTTGTCCAAGCAGGGCCATACCACCATCATTGAGCGACAGCATCGCCGTCCACGCAGCTTCGGGATCAGCCAAATGTTGCGCAACACCTTTTCCTGCAACAAAAGAGGTCGCCATCTGTTGCAAGACATCAGCATATTGCGGTGCGACAGCCACTTCTCGCCCACCGTCTATGCTCAAGAAAGGGACCGGCATGCCAGGCTTGCGTACCAAGAAACAGTTGTTAAATGGGCGCCCCGGAGCCCACTCCTGGATCCACTCATATTGGCCAAAACGTTCCAGCAGGGTTTGCTGCATCAGGCCATCCCAGCCTTCCTTGAGCTGAGCAGATGTCAGGTTAAGCCCGCTATTGATCCGTATATCAAACATGGTCAACGCCCAAAACAAACCTGGTTTGCGGCTCTGCCGCTCACTGGCACACTTGCCCTGGGTCTTTTCTACCCAGCGCGTCAACACGGGCCCCACACTGGTCACATCACTCTGCTTGGCGGCGCTGGCACAAACCACCAAGGCATTCATCTCCTGATTATCGGTATAACGCTCGAACAAATACGCGACCTTGCCACGTAGCAGTAGCTGAGAAATAGGACTACCACCTGCGCTGGCTGCCTCTTCCAGTTTACTAATCGCGAGGCGACCTCGGTAGCCGGGGAAATCGAGTAGATCCACCTGTTCCACCAAGCTACCCGCCGCCCCCTCGACCATGGGAAAGATCAACTCGGTGGTCAGGGCTGCCAGCTGGGCCTGGGCAATCGAGGCTGGCATGTGCCGACCGTCAGCCCCCAAGAAACAGATCTCGACTGTTCTGTCCTCGACTGAACCCAACAAGCCGAGACTGTCCACATTCATGATGCTGACGCTGCCGTTACCTTGATTCAACAGGCAATCAAGAGGTGCGTAAACGGTCTTGGCGTGGTCCAGTCTGGCAAGGCTGGTTGCCAAGTTACGATAAATCTCAGTCAGCTCGGTTTGCTCGCCCCATAGCAGGGAGAACAACTCTGCCCGCTCAGCGGGCATCAGTGTGGGTGCCAGTTGTAATACCCGTGGCCAATAGCCATGCTCGAGCTTTTCCACCGACTTCCTAAAACTGCCGTTCAAATAGTCCCACAGGGCCACCACATCATCACGGCTGACACCATTGTTGGCGACCGGGTTGATGAGGCGGTGCTCAAACGGCTGCAACCGGGCCTCGATACGCGCCTCATCGAGCTGATAGCTCAGCAGCTCGTGGTTGAAATCGTTGAACCAGGTGTTGGCCAGGATCTTGGCTAAGTCAATCTCGCTAAACAGCTGTAAGGGCACTGGGTAATTCACCGGAGCTGCGGTTTTGGCGCGGGTAAACCTCGTGACCAGACCTGTAGCCTCTTTGCCGCCGCCCACAGGGTTCACCTCTTTGATGAAGTCAACCTTATGCTCCCCATAGCACCCCTCCAGCGCACCATTACCTCCGGCTGCCAAGGCTGATATCAGATAGGATTTACCCGCTTGGGAAATGCCGAAAAAACCCACCGTCATGGGGGTCCCCGCCACTCGCTTGAGGCTGTGGGCCACATTGCGAGCCCGATGCAAACTGAGGTTAAGCTTATCCGCCTCATTATCGAGCCGGTGGGAGTCATGGCGCACTACATCGACCCAACCAAGTGCATCTTGGGCGCTGCGCTCGATTGTCGCCCAACCCTGACTTAAGGTCTCCTGTTGAGGCTTCATTGTTGTTTTACACTCCCGCTATCTAACCAGTGTCTGCTATCTATGAGTCCGGCATCTGGCATGGTGTTGAGTTCCAGCTCCAGATCCCGCCTATTGAATGTTTTGTCAGTATTGCTACCCACCTCGCTGACTATCAGCTTGTCACTGATAAGCCCCAATGCTCTGGCCCGGTTATCCTTGCCAATGGCCAGCTTGACCTCCAGATAGGGTGAGCTGCCATCCAAAGACTTAGCCTGGGTATATTTGGCTCGCCCCTCATCACTGAAACGCAAGGTATAGAAGGGGGCTGCGGTCCAGCGTTCAGCATCAAGCTGGCGATAGCCTAGACGCAAGTCACCGCGCATGATCCAGACTGGGGTATCAGTCTCTTCACTGCCAACCTTAGGCAGCCGGATCTGACCTTCGTACGACTGAATATCACGGTAGGTCACATCGTGATCGCGGATGATATTTTGCAGATCGATGATCCCCATATGGCGAATGGTGGAGTAAGGCTTGAGCGCTGCAGTGCGGAAATGGAAGTTAGGAATACTGTGATTGGCACACAGTAAGGTGATCATGGCACCCACCGAGGCAGTACTCTTTGGATCATCAATTTGGCCATTCTTGTGGAACGGATACCAAGTGCCAGTATGGTAACCATGTAGCGGCAAAATGCGTCCCGGCGGTAATGGCAGACACATCCGAATGAAGGCCTGAATACCCGGTAGCAAGGAGGGGCGCCCGGTTAGCAGCAGCATGTCGCAATGGTAGTTAGCCATAACCTCACACAGCGCGGTCAACACCTTGCAGATGTTGAAACGACCAGACAGCAGTGCCTGATGCACTTGTGCCAAATTGAAGGTGATGGGCACCTCGCGTAGCTTGAAGTCACTGCCGCCGCCCGCTTTTTGCACCTCCCGCTGTACAAACGCTTCTACCGCCGCACTGATGTTATTAGCTGGCACCAAGTCGCCATAACGCAGGCTCTCGCTCACGTTCGCACCTAAGCCCTGCGGATCGTACTGTTCATAGCGACCCAGTAAATCAAGGGCTATCGGGACAAATACCTGTAAGTTGAGTTGCTGGCGCAGCACAGCTTCCGCCGCGCTCACGTTATTGGCACCACAAAGCTGCGACATGAGGGTATCAACCGAGCCAACACCACTCTGTTTGAACGAGGTTTCCAGCGCAGGCAGCACCAACAGCTGGATAACATCGAGCAGCACATCGTCCCCCGCTATCTTGAAACTGTCGCGAAAGCGCTGCTGTGGCACGATATGGGCATTGACACCAGCCCCCTGTTGCCCGCTGCGATCGAGAGCATAATCGGTGATGACCAGATCCGTGGTGCCGCCCCCAATATCGATGGAGGCTAGCGTAATACTCTCACGGTTCTTTCTATCGGGGCGGCCCAGCACGGCAAAAAACTCCTCCGGATGACCGGCAAAGTTCTGGTTTATCTCGGTATAGAGATAGACCAGCTGAGCACAGGAGGCCTCATCCCACTCCACTCGGACGCGGGGCAATGGCACTTGGATATTATCCTGTACATCCCCATCTTCCTGGCGAAGATAAGGGTCTTGTTCCCCCTGATGCCAGCGCAGCGCCTTCCACACCAACCCCACGGCCTGGTGCATCCGTTCATCAAGAATACAGCGTTCGGCCATCGGCATGCCGGGCGGCACAGTGAGAATGATATTGCGCAACTGACGCGGAATACCTGCATGCCCCTGGCGAGTTCGCTGCGCCGGGCTGTTGATCTGGGTCAGCGCCTGGGTCAATACCTCTGCCAGCATAAAGGTCATCAGGGCACTGCGCGAGTAGCGGGGCGTAAACACCGGGATGCGATCCATCTCATCCTCTATGGTGTGCAGCGCTTCCCCTTTTTCATTGATAAGGTTCGCAAAAGGGGCCGCCGTTGCCAGCGAATGGGTATCGTGCTGCTGATAAGCCGAGTTGAAGCGCCAGCCCTGACCATAGAATTTTTCATCCCACAGGTAGCGCTTCGGGCTAGATAGACCTGTCGACCCTTCACTGCCGCGACGGCGGCTGGCCAAACGGCCAGCCTCATTGCCGATCCGGGCTATGGTCGGCCATTGAAATGCATCATGGCGACCACTGCGAACCGAGCAGTGATCCTTGCCAAAGAAGGCCTGAGAAAATTCGATGCGACTCTCGAAGGGCTGGCTATATACCTGTTCAGGGGCGTTTAGATCCCGCAGTTGCAACACATAGTTGTGCATCAGGCCAGAACCGGACTGACCATGATCCTCAATCAAAATGCCGCAGGTACGAGAGTTACCCACATCGAGTACCAGATCCACCGGGATCGGCTTGATGGCATTGGTCTCGCCGTTAGCGATGATCCGAAATTGCGGTATCTCGACCCTTGGCGGCTCTTTGCTTTGCTGATCAGCGACCGGCTTCGCCAACAAGGAGAGCAGATTAAGGTAATGTGCAACTGGGTATTGTTGCTGTATCTCGCTATCCCGTTCCTCTCTATCACGCCCTTGGCTTGCATCATTAAAGACCTCAAGCAGCCACTCTTTTAGCCAAGGCTGGGTCAAATACCAACCAAGGGCATAGGTCGAGGTGGCAAGTTGGAAGGTGGCCCCTGCACTGACATCTTCTTGATTGGGCCCCAGATCGGCTGAGCCGTGCAACTTGGCCATGATCCGGGTATCAAAAGCCAGAGTCAGACGATGGGTATGGCCATCCAAGTCCGGCTCTTGCAGTTTGACCAACCGAAAACGTGCCCAGTTGATCGGTCCCTCGTTGTAGAAATGGGGAGAATTAAACCGGAACAGCGGCAGCGGTAGCCAGATCCCGTCTAGCAACTCGAGACTGCTCTTAAGTGCGATATCATACTTCGCGCGCGCCTTTTCGATGGCGTCGGGCCCTGGCTGGAAGAAATGGAAATCCTTCTCTTCGTTGTACAGCAGACGAGTGAGCACGCCGCTGGCCAGCTCAACAAACTCACCTGCCTGCTCGCGCCCCAGCGTCAGACCGAAATCCATAAACTGGATTCCGGAATCACCCACCAGGGTGACCTGACGATCAAATGGTTTTATTTCTGGCAACATGATTATCTCTTCCTGCCCTTAGGGATTTTTCTGGCGCATCTTGATGGGGAACTGCTGCTCACCCTCATTGCGGCCCACGCAATCGGTACCATTGTCCGTTCCTGGCTTACATTCGATTTGAGGGATCATATAGCTGGATCCATCTGCACACCGCGCTTGCCCCAGATTATTAATACTCAATTGGCCGTCTTTCATTACGCCGCTAGCCGCGCCCCGACACACAACCCCATTGGACTGGCGCAAGCTAACTTGGCCTTTACCCTCTTTGAAGCTGTATTGCAGTTGCAAAGGCTTGCCGGTCTGGGTGTCCTGAATACCCCCGTTAACTTTCCAGTCACCGTCTAAAAACTGGGCGGGCCCATTGGTAATGGTCGGCGGTATTGTCAGCTCCTTACCTTGAGGTACCGGATCTTGCGGAGTGCTATTACTCGGTGCGACATCAGTGCTAGGGGGACTTGCTGGCGGTAATGTGGGCGGCTCTAGGTCTGCAGCTGTGCCCGGCATCGAAGCTGGCGGGGGGCTTGCTGACACCGACTCCTCACCGCTAGCCAAGGGGGCTGGTGGAGGCGTAAGCGGATCGCCTGACGCTAAAGCGGCGCTGTCCACCGTGGTATGCTGCTCTGATGCTCGACTAGGTACTGTCGCTGCCACATCAGCAGGACCATGCACCTCGGGCAGCGCTTGCCCTGATGAGGGAACAGCTACTGCACTATCCCTGAGTATTGGCAAGCCCATCGATGATACGCCTGGCAGTGAAAAGCTGGGGGCACAGGATCGCAAACCAAACAGCAATAATGCCAACAGAGCCAGCAACAACAGCGGCCAGAACAACCAACTCCAACGCCAGCGACTCCACCAACTCGCGCTCTGGATTGTCGGTGTTACCGGCTGGGCATACATGGGGATTGCCGGCACCGCGCCTGTTGTTGGCACTATCTCACACGCAGGGGCAAGCTCTGCGACGGGGGCACTCGCGGCTACTCCCGGCGTAGTCAAGCTCGGGCTCACAGGCTTTAGCCAGTGCATCGGGTCACGTTGTTCGTCGTTATCGTGCACAAATCCCCAAAACGTGATTACCAATACCCCATCCACCAGATAGACAAAATCCTGATCCGGAAAATTGACTACCTGTTTGAGCAAACTTGCAAAGACCCGTTTGTCACCACCTCTGTCCTTGTTATCAGTGGTCAGCAACTGTTCGCTCAGTGCCAGCACCGCTAGCTTAAAGGATTCAAGCTGCGAGTAAGCAGCAGCTCGCTCAAACTCAGTAGCACTGTTCCATGGGATCACATCTCCCGCAAAACTACTGTACCAGTCGGTTCTATCCCCCCCTTGATGGTTTTGCGGAATTGCCAAATGGCGTGCAAGATCGTGCCCCGTATCCAGACGACGAATGGTCTCCCGTAATTGGGAAGCCATACGGTAGACAGGGAAACCCGTCTCACCGAGCGCCTTAAACGCGGAATTATGACCACTGCGTAGTAATGGACCCTGGATGGAATCCTGCATCTATAAACCCTCAAAAAATCTAATTATGTTATTGCGAGACTCAGCTCTTGTGACAGCAGGGCAGCTCAACCTTTACCTTTGGTTGAATGCCACTCTAGCCCCCATCCAAACGCCTTATCGATGCTCTCTCGATCGTCAAAATACTGGTTTATCCGTTCAACTTTGATCGCACCATCAACATTGATTAACCGAGCGATGACACTAACGGGCATATTTTCACCCCCTTCGGTCAAACGAGTCGTAATGGGTGGTTGACCGGGAATATGGATGGTGATGGTGGCCTGAGTATTTTGCCAATTGGAAGCACCGCTATAGATGAAGGCATAAATCAGCACCTCATCGAGCTGCTGCCAATGAGAACCGTTAATTAGCAACCACTCCCCATGACTGTTGTCCCCACTACGATCATCTCCCTCCAACGCCACATAAGGCACGTTGTCATAATCACCAAACAGACGACTGAGCGCTTCAACCCCGGTTTTTTTCTGATTTTTCAGCCGAACAAAAGCAGCGATATCCAGATCAATCGCATTGTCTGGGTTAGGGTTAGTCCAATTGAGATTGACCCGAATACGGCCATAATCGTGTTGCTTGACTAGGCTGACGTTGGGCTGTTCTTTGGTCAACTCGGTTAGCCGCTTACCGCCAGAGGGGAGATCAACTGGGAATAACGTAGGCCAGCAACGCAGCAGCAGGATCCCTAGTAGCAGCGCCAATAATATCGCAGCCAGACAGCCATGATGCCTGGCGGTAATCCAGTGCCCCTTGTGAAGCCTAGGGGTGGGTTCTTCTAGCTGAATTGGGTCTGCAGGCTGTTGCGGGATCCCCCAGTGAACCAACACCGGCTCACCATTGATGCCGTAGCATGCGAGTTGTGGTGTCTGCTTGAGCAAGTTATGCAGTCGCTCGGCAGGAACTGGCTCACCACGGCGAACCAGCTCTTCTGCCAGTTGACGGATCGCCTCTTGGCGAAGCAGACATTTCTCCTGCAGCATGGCTTGTTCTGTAGCAGGGAGCGCATTCAGCAGTATGGGTTGCCCTTCACGCTCGCTCCACCACTCCAGATTACCATCGCGGCTACGACGCGCCGTCGCAAACAGGCTGGTAATGAGGGGAGGAAAATAACGACAGAGTACTGCAAGGCTCTGCTCATAATTTTCGAGCGCTTTTTCGTCAATCGGAAAATCCGATATTATTCGCTGCATAAAGAGACTTCATATCCAAAAGCGCGCTAAAGAGTGCTTGCTAACAAACACTCTGCTGCCAAGATGGCCTTAAGCTAGGTCGAAAAAATCAGCTCTAATAACCCAGACTTTGATTCAGCTCTTTAACCTTGGCTTCAAGGAGCGCAGCCTCCTCTCTCCTTGCTACAACTTGAGCCGCATTATCATTTGAGGAGGGAGTGAACTGCTGTTCGGCCTGGGTCAGGGCTGTGATCTGCTGCTGCAACCCGACTTGGTTACCACCTTTAACTTTTAGTTGGGCAACCAGTTGACTCAATGAGGCTTTCAATGCCTGCTGATCAGCCTGCTCTTGTGCCAGTGTTGTGTTTGAACGCAGCTTACGGCTTTCCATGTCGGTCAAAATTTGATGCGATAGTGCGTTGAGTTCCTGATTTCGTTGCAGCTGTTGCTCTTGGTCGTTGACCTTTTGGCGGTATCCTCCAGAGGAATCACAACTCATTTTTGTGAGGAGGCTAGCGCTACGGTTGGAAGGATCGCAATCAGCGGGAGTTGTGGCACAACCAGTTAATACCAGCAAGCTACTCAGATAGACGGCTCTAAATTTCATAATATTTTCCTATCAACATCCAGATAGACCCGAGATATTGACGACTCCCTTAACGATAATGATGCGATGGTTGATATTTAACCAACTGTGATAGCGCTGCGCTGGTCATAAAGGCCATTAACCTCTTTCTCTAATACGGCAATCTGCTTGTTCAGCTCAAGCACTTTGGTATTGACCATTGCCAACTCAGTCTCGGTTGCCTCACTCTGCTCGCTTTTGGCCACTTGCTGATACTCGGTCGCCTTCTTACGCATATTGGTCAACTCTTTGTTGAGTTGAGCCAGATCAGCATCGACTTTGCCGAGCTGACGCTGTGCTACCACCTTGTCAAAACCCGCTTGGTCTTTATCTTTAGCAATTTGGGTCAAGGTTTTACTATTGTCAGCAATTACCTGCTTGGCAGTATTGGTGCGAGCAACCACAACCTCGGTGTCTTTTTGAATATCGTTGTTCATTGCCTGCAAACGATCGGTGGTATTTGCATACTCGGCGCGACGAGTATCAAGATAGTAGTTAGCCCCCATCGCCACACCACATGCAGCTATGCCCGCTTTTATTGCACACTGAGTTTTTTCTTCTGACTTCAAAAGCATGCAAGCTGCAACACCCATACCTGCGGCAACGGCACATGCCTGGAATCCAGACGCACTAAAAAATTCAGCCTCTTGGCCATTAGTAAGTCTTGAATCTGTTGCCGGTTGATTCCCTGTCACCGAGCTCCCAGTGCTAGCACAGCCAGAGAGAATAAGGCTGGCGGAAACCATTAAACAAATAGCTGTGCGTTTAGCCGTAATTTTCATCTTCAAAAACTCCGAACGTTGTAAAAAATGAATCTATGCCTCTAACCAGCAGTACTAACTCCGTTTGGCACCAGACCCTATAGGCTCTCCATACTACAGCGGCACACTTTTCAACACACCTCGATTCAGCTCTGACAAACAAAAAACTTGAGCATGGTCAAATTCCTATATGGATATGACTAAGCTTGTTTGTTAATTAAGCAGTGCTACACCGCCTGAATGAACGACTCAGCACTATAAGTAGTGAGTCACAACGCCCGCTTCCGGGTCGATGCTGATAAACGCCGGTGCCTGCGGGTAGTACTGATACAGCCGCGCCAGTTCGGCACGAAACGCTTCGACGTTTGGCGCAATCACATGGCTGGTATCCCCTTCGGCGTAGGTAAAGGTCTCCAGCTTCTCGGTGTTAATCCAGATGCCAAAGTACCAGGCGTCTTCCTCGGTGTCGTATTGCTGCCAACCTTGAGCCAATAGCGTGCGGTCGTAGTAATAGCGGTCAGCCTGATGGCTCCCCCGGTCGATGCGGCAACCCGTCACGGTGAGCTCAAGTGGGATACGCCCCGCCTTGTGAGCCTTCTTGACTCGGCGCAATGTGTGCCGTGCCTTGGCCTTCTCTTTGCGCGGGTCGTAGGGGTTCAGCTTGCTGCCCACGTAGTTGAGGATCCCCTCGGCATTGGCGGCTGCATTGTGCGTCAGCGTGTGCAGCAGGGCGGTGACTTCACGGCGGGCCAGTGTGCCCACGTGATAGAACTTGTTCATGATACTTCTCCTTGAAACAAACACCCCGCTAGCTAGCGGGGTGGTAGATGTCGAGGTAGAGGTAGCCGTAGCTGCGTCTCGGACTGGCTTCACACACCCAGCCCTTGTGTTCAAGGCGAAACACCTCGTCCATGTCGGTGCATATCTGGTATGCCTTGGCCATCTTGGTTAACTCACGCAGGAAGTGCGGCAGCACCGTGTCGCACTCGGCCCGCCACGCCTCGTCTGGCTCGCCGTACATACCGGCACGGTCGCCCAGGAAATCAACATAACCACGTTGCAGAATGGCTCGAGCCCCCAGCTTGGGCAGGTTCGGGGTGCCCAGTCCCCATGTCATGTGCTCGAAGATGCTCATGTGTGGCTGCTCCAGTTTGGGTTGTCGTTGGTGCCGTGGTTGAAGTAGGCACCCACAATGGTGCGTCGCCACTCCCCAACGGGATAGCCGAGGTCGTTGCACTCACGCTCCCACCACGCAAAGTTAATCTCGCGGGGCAGGTTGTCCACCATGTCCAGTGGACTCACGAACAGCGTGGTCTTGTGCATCGTTGGCACGGGCTTGATCTTGTCGGGGCCAGTGCGCTTGCCGGTCTCGTCATAGTCGTGTGCCCACTTCGGGAAGGTGAGCTGATAGGTAATGAGCCTATGCAAATCGCCATGTGCGCTCATTGCCTGAGCGACTGCGACCTGAGTGAAGCTATCGTTGAATTCGATCATGGGTGTTTCTCTCTTTCTGCAGGTGAACGGTAAGCCGCTGCCAGCAGCGCAAACTGCTCGACCAGATAACTGATGCTGATGCCCAGTTCATCGCTCACTGCATCCCCCAAACGCTGATGCAGGTGTGTCATGTCATCAGAGATACGTTGTGCTATTT
>OERK01000274.1_pt1 | contig 16198 bp, 19 predicted proteins | sample 1540001 | NCBI WGS metagenome assembly OERK01 (sample SAMEA3891246, study PRJEB23780) | metagenome | biome: terrestrial biome; feature: animal house; material: water of meat washing | place: Italy | collected 2015-05-12
CTATTAGGATCCATCCCCAGATATTCACCTATAGCGGGAGCAACCTTCTGGCTGGCAGCCCCTTTCCCCATCTCGCTCTGCTTGATAAACAGCGTTTTGACCGGATGTGCCTTGAGGAACGCCGCCAAGGGTTCGCGCTGGGGAGCTGGCAACTGGGTCAGCAGATCACTCAACCCCTGGGCGGTGACACCTTTGACACTGGAGAAGGCGCTCTCCACTATCCGCTCTGGCAAGCGCTCGGCCAATGCAGGCTTGGCCGCTTCGCGCTTGGTCACCACCTTGGTCAGGTCGGCCGGAGTCTGGGGCCGATAATCAAAGCCGGGGTCGATACCTCTGGGGATCTTGTGCAACTCCCCGGTGGCCTTGTCCACCCACTCATATTCGCCATCGTCCGGGGCCTTGCCGACCGCCAAGCCGCGCCGCTTGAGGTCTGCCTCGGAGAGCAGGAACTTCTTGCACTTGCAGCCATAGCCATTGCTGGGGCTGTGCGTCTCCCACCAGGGGTGATCAACCGGCAGCACCAGGTTGTTCCACTTGAGGTGCAACTCCCTGGGGTGCTCGGAGTCCCCATGACGATAGAGCGCATAGGGGCGTTTGTGCTTGATGCGCTGGATCTGCTCTTCACGCCCGGCGTTATAGCTCTGGCGCAGGTTGGTCTCGAAGATGACGCGGGAGCGCCACGACGCCGGGCCGGTATGCTCCCAACCGTGGCGGGCCACAATCTCCTTGAACGCCTTCTGAAAGGCCCCGATGGATTGCCCTTCACTGATCGCCTTGTCTACCGCCCCGCGCAGGTCAGCCAGCAGATCGGTCTTGGTGGCCCCCGCCACCATAAAGGCGCGGTTATGGGCATCGCGCCACACATCGGCCCAGCGTTCGCTCGGCATATCGAGCTTCTGGCGAAAGAAGGCGATCGCCTCGGCAAAGGGCAAGGAGCCATAGCGAACGGGCATCAGAGGCCCTCCTCCATCTCAAGCATACCGAGCAGCTCGCTGGCGGCGATGGCTTGCGCCATCAGCGCCCCCAGTTCGTCATGGCTGAGCTCAGGCTCCAGAGCCAACAAGCCATCCCGGATCTCTTCCAGGGTAGTGGCCTGCATCACCAGCGCCTGGACAGCATCGGTCATTCCCGCCAGCAGAGGAGCTGCCTCGGCCTGCAGCCGGGCCAACTGGGCATCGTTGTTATCCCCTTTGTCGGCCTCACCGTTACTTGCAGCCAGCGCGGCCAGCCCCTTGTTGGCAAGCTGTGCCTTGAGCGCGGCCTCTCCCTGCCCGGCCTGTTTGTCCACGATGATCAGTACCTCTTCCCCCTCTTTGGGGGCCGGGATCTGCAACTTATCCCGCACCCACTGCGCCGGGATCTGCATTCCCATCCCCACCAGGGCCCGCAGCGGATACGCCAAATCGCGCATATCCTCCGGCTCGGTCACATCAAACTCCAACCGGGGGCAGCGGCGCGGCCCCTGGTAGCTCTTGCCGTTCAGGGCATAGAGCGGATAGACCAGATCGCGGGTCAGGGTAGCGGCCAGCTGACGCAGGTCGGCATCCCGTACCTCCTGGCGCACCTCGTTATGGACATTGCCCAGGGCATTGGTCGAGCTCTTGCCATCGGCCTGTGAGGTCAAGGTGCCCCCCAGAATAGCCTTGCTCATGGAGCGCTCGCACCACTCCATCATCACCACAAAGGGATCAGCCTGACCACTGGCGGCGTTCTGGAACTCAATCTCCATCCCGCGCGGGATAATGCCCCCGGCGTTATGACCGATGGAGAGCACCGCCTGCAGCAGAGTGGCCTTCTCTTTCTCGGTCGCCCCTTCCGGGTATTTGCCCAGCCGCACCGGCAGGCCGTAGATCTCCAGAAACTCGGCGAGATCCCGCACACTGTAGTTCTTGAACAGGAACGGCCAGACCAGGGTGCGGATAAGGCCGGTGCGGGCCAGATACCCCGATTTGGACTTGGCCTTGTGCAGCAGCCAGCCAAACGGGTTGAGAGCAACCCCTTCCTGGCTGCCGTCTCGCAAGCGCAGCTGATTGCGATCGTCCGGGTGGGTCTGGAACCAGGCAGGATCACGCCAGATGATACCCTTGGGGATTTGCAGCCCCTCGACCATCTCCCAGCCGCTGAACTCCTGGGCACTGAACCCCTTGAGGATCCCGTCGGTGGCGTCAAAGATGGCATCATCCAACCAGGTGAAGTCCTCCAGCAGCTCCCGGATAAGCTCGGCATCACGCTTCTCGGCCGGGGTGGCGTTGCGGGGTGGCTCGATTGTCCAGCTCACCCCCAGCAGAGCGCGGCGACGCTTGCCGAGTTCACTCTGCAGGTGGGCATCCTTCTCCTCCATGTCTTCGGCCAGCTCGCACTGGGCGATCAGGTTGCCCTGTTCTGCCTCCTTCAATGCGGCTGCCGCCCTGCTCGGGGTGAGCCCCACCGTGGGGTGTTCACTGTAGTGACGGTGCAACTGGGCAAGCGCCGCCGAGTTCTCGGTCTGCGGCTCCTTTTCAAGCCGCAGGGGATTGCCGTTGATATCGATGATCCTGCCCATTACCAGGCCCCTCTCTCGAACGAATGATGGTTATCGCCCCTTGCTTCATCGCGCTTGTTGGGCAGCGGGGTGAACTCGATGGCGCCCCCCTCCATCCAGCTGGCCCGCACCGCCATGGCCAAGGCCACCGCAAAGTCACCGTGGCGCTGTTGGCCCCCTTGGCCAGTGTTCTTGCCCTTGTCGATCTTGGGGATGCCGTTGATGACCTGGATTTTCCCCAAGTCATCCTGCACGTCTGCATGGCGCGGGATGGTCAGGTTGCCATCCTCAAACTCTGCCTTGAGCTTGGGCATCCACTCCCGATACCAGGGGTCATTGAGCATCACGCACTCGATCATCCCGGCTCCCCAGCGCAAACGGGCCGCCTCTGCCAGATAGCCGCCGTTACCGGTGGCATCGAAGGCCGCCGCCGTGAAACGGTGCAACCCCTGCAGCAGGTAGAACAGGATCTGGCGCTGGCTCTCATAGGGGGCATTGACCAGCTCCACCACAAAGGGCACCTGTTTGCGCAAGTTGGTGGCGATGGAGAGCGGAACGAACACCGACAAGTCCCCCTTGCGGGCGAAGTCCTCTCCAAACGCATGACGACAACTGTGATCAAGCGCTTCCAGACAGGGCTTGAGGTTCTCCTCGCACCAGATATCCACCACCGCCTTGCGGGTCTCCTCGCTCTGCAGTTCGAAGTCTTTGGGGGCGGTAAAGCGCAGAATAGGGATATCCGGTTGCATCGCCCGCTCGATCAGGGTGCGCTTGATATAGACGCCGCTGCTCTGCTTGGGTACGCAGAAATACTCCTCAAGGGCATCCTCTTCGGTGGCGGTGGCCTTGAGCAGCCCCGCCTTCCAGGCGTCCTCAGCTTCCTGTGTCCAAAGGCCACCCTTGACCTGGCAGATCCGGCGATAGAGCCCCTGGCGGCAGGCATCGTCCAGGCTGATGGTATGGATGGAATACTCTTTGCGGCCCGCTCGGCTGTCGTTTATCAGCTGGTTAAACAGGTTATCGACACCGTTATGGGTACTGATCAACCGCACCTTGGCGCCCCACATGGTCAGCGCCATGGCGGCCTTCAACACCTCGGCCAGTCTGTCGTGGAATGCGGCCTCGTCGATGGTCACATTGCCCTGCATCCCCCGCAGGTTGGAGGGGTTGCTGGAGAGCGCCTGCACCTTGAAGCCAGAGGCGAAATAGACCACGAAGGTGAGGATCGCTTTATCCTCATCGTCGGTGAACACCTCCTCCTGGATCTCACCGGCCGCCTTGTTGTACGCCTTGGCCCACATCGCCACCGCATCGATAAACTCGCGGGCCATCTCCTTGTTGCTGCCCACATAGAAGTGGTGGCAACCCCCGGCCGTCTTGGTCTTGGATGCCGTCAGAGCCGCGTCAGCGGCCTCCGCCCAGGTGATACCGGTACGGCGGCTCTTCTCGGCGATCTTGAGCGGGCTCTCGTCGGCAATCCAGATCCGCTGGTACGGCAGCAACACCTCGTCGGGGTTGTATTCGGTACCCAGGGTCTGGGCCAACTGCTGGGCGATCGTGCTCATCAGGCAATCCCCAGGATTTCGCGGCGTATCTCGGCGGCGGCTTCACCGCTCAAGCCCGCCTGAGTCACGATGGCTTCGGTCTTGGCGGCGATCTCTTCGGCAAATGCCTGGCGGATCTCTTTCTCCCGCTTGTGACTCTGCATCGCGGTCGATTCGAGCCGCTGGGCCGCCAGCATGGCGTTTTTCAGCATGTCGATATCCACCGCCTCCTCCGGGTTCTGCACCTGAGCCAGCATCGCCTTGAACAACTGGGAGCGGCCGAGTTCCAGGATAAGTTTGGTGGTCTCCCCCATCGGCTTGTCGCCAAGCTGGGAGGTCAAGGCGGCCGTGGTTTCTCGCAAATCCCGCAGGTGCTGGCCGACCTGTTCAACCTGGCTGGCATGACGGCTTAACCCGGAGCGGGAGAGCTTGAGATCATCGGGCAGCCCCGCCTCCTCGATCAGGCCGTTGATCTCATCCAGGATGGCGGCCTGACTGTTGCCCTTATCCCGCAGCATCTCGTTGAGCGCGTTGCGGATAGACTCAGGCAGCAGCCACACCTTGCTGGCGCGGCCTCGGGTCGGTTTCTCGGCCATGCTTAATCCTCCGCTCGGGGCTTCTTGACGCCGGGCACCGTTGCCCGACCCTCTGCCGCGTCCTGACCTCGACCGGTCAGGTGAGCCACCTGCACCGTGGCCAGTCGCTCGATGCGCACCAGCCCCTGCTCTTCCAGCCAGGCCAGCAGGGTCTTCACCCGATCCCGTGTCACCCGACCGGTACCCAGCTGGTCGAGGCAGTCATTGAGGATTGACTCGTTGGCGGCACCACCGATATCCAGCAGGGAGCGCAGGATCACCAGCCGCTGCTGGGCGTCCAATATCGCTTGAATACTCATGCCTTCTCCTTGAGTTCATTTTCCAACAGCAGATCGGCAAGGCGGCGGGCTTGGCGCAGCTCCGGCTTCACCTCCCGCAACTCCCCCCGCAACTCGCTGATCTCCAACTGCAGCTTGTGCAGCTCACGCTCGCTCGGCAGGTCAGCCAGTACCTGCTCCACCCGCTGCACTCTCTGCACCAGGGCAGTGAGGTCTTCGCGCTTGGCGTAGGTCTTGGAGAGCAAGATGATGACCACCAGACCCACCAGGCTGGCCAACGCATAGAGCGGGCCCCAGTTCTTAACGATGAATTCCCACACGGGTCGCCTCCTTGCGCTCATACAGGGTCTGGCACTCGATACAGCGCTCGGCACCAGGCTCGGCTGCAAGGCGGGAGGGCGGGATGGCTTCGTCACAATCGCAGCAGATACCATCGCCGTGTGGCCTTGCCCTGTTCTGGTGGGCTTCGATAATGCGCCCAGTCCGATCGGCATCGGCCAGCTGGGCACGGTCTATGAGGTTTGTCACATGACCTCTCTTACTTGACGGTATGGGTCGCCTTGATGCGGCCCCAGATGGCGAGCAGGCCACCCACCGCACTGGCCAGATCCACCAGGGTGGATGCCAAGCTGGCTTGGGTACCCGCATCGACCGGCACACCGAACAGGCCCGCAATACCGGCCCCCACGGCAATCACACCACCGATCACGGTGCGGCTTTTAAAGGCCGACTTCGCTTGAGGTAACAGGGAATCAGGCATGATGGACTTCCTTCTTTTTGGGTTGAAATAACGGAGGTTGGGAATGACGGGCACGGGCCCGCAGGCGATCCAGTTCGGTCACCGAACGCCACCCTTTCTCGAACAGGGATTGACGGGTCTGGTGGTGGCTATAGAGCGGGATCGCCTTCGGGTCAGCGATCTGATTGGCCAGAGCGGCCTTGAGATGGGCTTTGCGCCCATCCTTGAAGCAAGCGAGATAACGGGGGTTCTTGAGCTCAGGAATGCCAAAGCAGCCCGCAGCCTGGATCGCGGCCGCCGCCTTCTGTTGCTTGATGGTCAGCACGCTCATGCCACCACCTCGCCAACCACGTCGGAAAGGAGGTAGCTCTGCAGACGCAGCAGCCGGTTGATCCAGCCATCGGCATTGGCCCACTGGCTCGGGTCTTTGCGCACAATGCCGTGCATGAAGCTGGCCCGCTGCATCATCAGCGCCAGCAACAACTGGCCCTCGCCCTTGGCGCCCAGTTGCTGCTTGAGCCTGCCAATCGACACCGGGCCAAGGCGACCATCTGCCATCACCCCCAAGACCTGCTGCAGCTGTTGGATGGCGCGTTTCGGCCCGTGATGCACCGCTGCATCAAACACGGCGATAGAGAGGGCCGGGCTTAAGCTCGCAATCAGGTCACAGCGGGCGGGCGCCCAGTAGTTCTGGCGGTAAAAGGGCTCGGTATGGGCCGGGGTCAGATCCCCGATAGCAATATCGGGTACCCCATCCCGATCGAGGTCGGCCATGCCGTCCTTCTTGCCATCGGCGGCATCGGCGATGCCGTACTTGGTATGACCACCACGGTCGGCGGGATGGTTGACTTCGCCCCCTTCCACATCGGGACGAAGCAGCCATTTAAGTGCGAGTGATAACATAAAGGCCCCTCGGTGAACCGCGAATTCAACTTCGAAGTGCGACACTCGCCTATGCCGCCTGACGGTACTCTTCGAATACCTTGACAGGCTGCCTGAATCCGAGACATTTCCGAGGTCGTAGGTTGAGCCACTGCTCCGCTCTCCTGACATCCTCGTCCGTGACCTCTCTCAGGTCTGTTCCCTTTGGGATAAACTGCCTCAACAGCCCATTGCTGTTCTCGTTCAGACCGCGCTCCCACGAAGAGTAAGGGTGCGCAAAGTAAGTCTCGGCACCCAGCGCTTCCTCTATCGCCTTGTGTTCGGCAAACTCGCCGCCGTTGTCAAAGGTGATGGTATGCACCTGCTCGATGTAGGGCGTTAACATCTCGATTATCGCATCCCGCACCACCCCAGCCTGTTTGCTCGCGACCCGCTTGACCAGATAGAGCCGGCTCTTGCGCTCCACCAGGGTGACCAGTGCACCTGTGCCTTGCTTGCCCAGCACCGTGTCCGCCTCCCAATCACCGAGCCGCTCCCGGCTATCGACGATAGCCGGCCGTTCATCAATAGAGCGGGCTTCCTTGATGGGAGAACGCAGGCTGCTCGCCCCCTTGCGGTAGCGCTTGTGGCCCTGGCGCAGATGGCGGTACAACTGGCCACCCCGGGCTTTGTCGGCGGCCACATGGCGGTATATCCACTCGTGACTCACCATGAGGCCTATCTGCTTGCCCACCGCGCTTATCTGCTCCGGGCTCCACCACCAGGCGAGTGTCAGCTCGACAAACTGGATGACATCGGCAGATAGCCGAGATTTGGCCGCACTGGCCCGTCGGTGGGTGGCGTGCTGATGCGCATTGTCTGGCTGGTAGCCCTGCGGCCCGGCGTTACGACGCAGCTCCCGGTAGAGGGTGGAGCGATGAACGCCAATGGCGCGTGCGGTGGCAAGGATGGACATCCCCTGTGCGCGAAGCACCGATAACTGGTATCGTTGCCCCTCGGTCAACTGCTGATAGCTCATGGTGATACTGCTTTTACTTTGGCGAGCAGAAGGGTACCACCAATCAGCAGTTGGCCACCTCTCGCCATTCATCCATGAGTGTCGCACTTATTATCTGAATTCCCGAACAACAGGGCAGCCTGTACGGCAATACTACAAAGGACTCAGCCAAGGACCCTGTTAATCCAGGCAAATCATATAGTCGATTTTTAACTTTTTTCCCCAGTAAAAACAAGCACTAAGAGCTATCCACTCGAGACCTTGAAAGAGCAATTGCATATTTGCTGCGACAAATTTGTTATTAACATTTAAATCAATGGTGGAAATAGTCATCACTCTCTGTCACAAAGCTTCCATTAATTAACCAAGCGGATGGATAAACAGCCAAAAAAACGCCAAAACGGACAAAAATAGTTCACTAAGGCGGAATTGATATACCCCAAATTCATTTTTCAACAGGCAATGAGCAAAACCCGAATATATGATCTGCATCACATTGGCTGTGGATGGCAAACCACCCCGGCTGAGTACGCAGAGCAACCCGGCGCCCTTCCATCAGGTTGCAATATCGGCCTTCGCCTGCGGTTATAGCGGAACAAATCAGGGAATATGGCAAACATCACTGCCGCAGTACCATTTGGCATCGTGCCGGAATAATCACCAGCTCGGGGAAACTGAGATGACGGGCGGGTGGAGAACTGGTATCAACAGAAATCGAATCCAGATCAATTAAACGCTGAATTACCCTTGCCAACCCGGAACGCTCTTTTTATGGTTGCCCCCTTGTTACACCCAGAACAGCGTTTATGAAGCACATCGAAGAGTTCTACCTGTTCGTCAAGGTGGTGCAAGAGGGAGGATTCTCCCACGCTGCAGCCGCACTGGGCATGCCAACAGGCACCATCAGTCGACGCATTTCCCAGCTGGAAGAGCAACTGGGTTGCTCCCTGCTACATCGCTCTACCCGCAAGCTCCGCCTTACCGATGATGGCCTCAGATACTACGAACGTCTCTGCACGCCACTCGCACAAATCGAGCAGGCCACCAGCGAGATCCAGGGTCAAGAGGCCGACATCACCGGGCTTATCCGGATAGCTGCGCCGATCGCACTCTCCAACACCATCCTCATCGATATGCTGGCCGAATTCGGGCTGCACTATCCCGAGGTACAGTTCGATATCACCCAGACCAATGATCACCAGCACCTGTTCGACAATGATCGGGATCTGGTGTTCTTCAACGGTGAGCTGCCCCAGTCGCTGCCCAATGCGATCTGTCTCGGCCATATCGAGTACGGCCTGTTTGCCTCACCACTCTATTTGACCAAGAAGGGCACTCCCTCCCATCCCAACCAGCTGGAAGAGCATGATCTCATCTACTGCTGGCCTCACCAGCACTGGCAGCTGACCGACAAGGATGGCCAGAGCGTCTGCATCAAACGCAGCGCCAAACTGACCGTCAACCAGACCCAGGCCGCGGTACGCGCAGCCCGGCGTCATCTGGGGATCGTCAACGCCCCGCTGCACTATCTGAGCAGCTTCCTCCATGACGAGCAGCTGGTGCCGGTACTGACCGACTGGCAAACCGGCAATCGCCCCTTCTACATGTTGTGTTGCCAGCACCAGTTCGCTCCGTTGCGTGTTAAGATGTTCGTTGAATTTGTTGAAAAATACTCAGCACGCTATCGCAATCGGCAGTGGGACAACCAATTTTCACAAGGTGATAGCCTCACCCATTGCATCTGACCGTTAGCGGGCCACACTTATAGCATCCCTTGCCAACAGAGCCTGCCTAACGCCATGAATGTATTGATATGTGATGACTCCGGGTTCGCCCGCAAACAGCTGGCGCGGGCGCTCCCGGCCGACTGGAAAGTCGATTTGCACTACGCAGCCAATGGTCTCGAAGGGATCGAACAGGTGCTGATGGGTCATGGCGATCTCATCTTCCTCGATCTGACCATGCCGGAAATGGACGGTTACGGCGTGCTGGAGACCCTCCAACGGGAGGGTCTGCGCAACAAGGTGATCGTGGTCTCCGGGGATATCCAGCCAGAGGCCTATCAACGGGTCATGGGGCTGGGGGCGCTCGATTTCATCAAGAAACCCGCCGCCCCAGAAACCCTGCTCGCCCTGCTCAAAAAGCATGATTTCTGGAGTGCCGCCCCGAGCGGTCAACCAAGCGCCCCCGAGCAGCTGACAAGCGGTGTAGTAGCCGATGCAGGCGTCAAGATCACCCCCGAAATCCGCGATGTCTATCAGGAGCTGGCCAACGTCTCCATGGGTCAGGCGGCCGACTTGCTGGCCCGTCTGCTCAACGCCTTCGTGGTGCTGCCCATCCCCAACGTCAACGTGCTGGAGGTCTCCGAGCTGCACATGGCCCTCTCGGCGGCTGCGGATTCGGATACCCTCTCCGCCGTCTGTCAGGGGTTTATCGGAGCGGGGATCGCCGGTGAAGCGCTGATCCTGTTCCATGACTCCAGCTTCAAAGATTTGGCCAAGCTGATGAACCATCAGGGGACGCTGGATCGCACCGCCGAACTGGAGCTGTTGATGGATACCGCCAACGTGCTGATCGGCGCCTTCCTGCGCGGCTACGCCAACCAGCTCGACACCCCCTTCAGTCAGGGGCACCCGGTGGTGCTCGGCCAGCACAGACCCATCAACGAGCTGATCAACACCAACAAGAGTCGCTGGCGCCGCACGCTCGCCATCGAGATCAACTACCGGATCCAGGATTACGCGGTGCAGTGTGATCTGCTGCTGCTGTTTACCGAAGATTCCATCGCCACCATGAACAACAAAATCATGCACATGCTCTAGGAGTGACTATGGAAATCCGTGAATTTCATTGGCTGATGAACATAGTCCAGAACCTGGACGTAGGCCTGGTGGTGCTCGACAAGGAGTACAAGGTTCAGGTGTGGAACGGCTTTATGGAGAGCCACAGCGGCCGACTGGCCAGTGACGTGCGCGATGGCGTACTGTTCGAGCTCTTCCCCGATGTGGACAGAGCCTGGTTCGAACGCAAGGCCAACATGGTCTTCAAACTCAACAACCGCGCCTTCAGCACCTGGGAGCAGAAGCCCTATCTGCTGCGTTTCTCCAACTACCGCCCCATTACCGGCTCGGCCCCCCACATGTTCCAGAACCTGACGCTGGTGCCACTGGCCGATTTCGGCGGTCAGGTGACCCACATCGCGGTGATGATCTACGATGCCACCGATGAGGCCATGCTGATGAGCGGCCAGCGGCAGGCTTGAGCTTGCAGCAAATAACAGAGGGCGCCGCGGCGCCCTCTGTTATTTCGGTATGAACAGGTCTTGGTATAACCTCTACCTCACCAGCCGTCTCAACGCGCTCCGAGATACTCGGTGAAGGCGTCGATCACCTCTTCAATATCGTCATCGTTGATTTGCAGATGGGTCACCAGCCGCAGCTCGCCGTAACCGGAGAAGAGGATCCCCCGCTCCTTCATAAAAGCGAGCAGAGGGGCCGATTCCCCCTCATGCAGCCGCAGGAACACCATGTTGCTCTGCACCAGCGAGAGGTCGAGCTCGATGCCCGGCAGTGCAGCCAACCCTTCGGCCAGCCGTTTGGCACGGCGGTGATCATCGGCCAGGCGGGTCACATGCTGCTCGAGGGCAAACAGACCGGCTTGCGCCAGAATGCCCGCCTGACGCATGCCACCTCCCAGCATCTTGCGTAGGCGGCGCGCACGGGCGATGAAATCGTGGCTGCCCACCAGCAGCGAGCCCACCGGTGCCCCCAACCCCTTGGAGAGACAAATCGAGATACTGTCAAACGGTGCAGCGATCACCTCGACCGGGGTCTCGCTGGCCACGGCGGCGTTAAAGAGCCGGGCGCCATCGAGATGAAGCTTCAAGCCGCGCTCGGCAACGAATGCCCCCATCTCCTGCAGATAGGAGAGCGGCAGCACCTTGCCGTTGTGGGTGTTCTCAAGGCAGATCAGGCGAGTCTGGACGAAGTGGGCATCATCAGGGGCCAGCGCGGCCTTGATATCATCGAATGCCAGCGTGCCATCGCGCTGCATCGGCAAGGGTTGCAGGGCTACGGAGCCCAGCACGGCACTCCCCTGCGCTTCATAGCGATAGATGTGAGCGGCGTTGCCGAGGATGGCCCCCTCACCGCGCTGACAGTGGCTCATCACCGCCAACAGATTGGACATGGTGCCGGACGGCACAAACAGCGCCGCCTGTTTGCCCAGCAATCTGGCCCCAAAGGCCTCCAGCGCGTTGACGCCCGGATCTTCACCATAGACATCGTCACCGACTTCGGCGTGGAGCATGGCTTGACGCATGGCGTCAGTAGGCTGGGTGACGGTGTCACTTCGTAAATCGATATAGCGCATGAGATCCCTCCTGAAACAGGAGAGTGACGTTAGCCATGCGCCCCTCGCTTGGCAAGGGGCGCATGAGCAGAATGTGAAGCCAATAGACGTCCATAGAACCCGCAGGCGGGATTTACCAAGGCAGCGGCTGACCGTTGAGATCCAGTAGCTGACCCGATTGGGTCAACGATAACCCCTTGATGAGATTGAGCAGTTTCACCGCCACCTCGGCAGGCTCCTGCAATTGCTCCGCAGGCAACTCGCTCAGAAAGGGGGTGTTCATCGGGGAGTCCATCAAGCCGGGCGCCACCGCCACCACCCCCGCTTGCGGGAAACGCTGCGCCCACTCGAGGGCCAGGGTTTTCACCCCCATGTCGAGGGCCGCCTTGCTCATCCGGTAGCTGTAACGTCCCCCCTCCAGATTGGCGGTGATGGAGCCCGCCAGATCGGAGATGGCACAGAGCCACAGCGGATGGTCATTGCCCATCAACCGACTGAAACGGGCAGCCAGCGCCAGTGTTGGCCAGGCATTGGCCAGCAGGCTGTCGCACAGCCACTTGGGGTGCACCTCTTCGACCCGCCGCTCCGGCATAAAGCTGACATCGTGCAACACGCCGATGGTGTTGATCACCACAGTGGGGAGCGGATCGGTGTCGTAGAGGGTAAACAGGGCGTCGAACGAGATGGCGTCCACCTCTTGCAGCGGGAAGAAAGCCCCCATCTCGATCCCTTTTGGATAGGTGCGCCCGGCCAGAAGGAAGGACTCCCCCCTTGCCATCAGCTCTCTTGCCAGCGCCGAGCCCAGCGCACCGCTTCCGAGGATCAAGTAGCTCATCGCCCATTCCATGGAGAGTTATCTTGCTTAGAGCGTATCAGAATAATCAACCGGCCGTGACACGACCAAAGGGTAATATGCCCCTCATCACGCTTCCCCCAGATGGCGACCAAACTCCCGCGCCAGCGCCAAGTCGAGAAAACCGTCCGCTTTCTTGTGGGTGCGCAAAAACTGGTAATAGGCGAGCAGGGTGACCAGTGCCTCCTCATCGGGCAGCCCCACCCCGGGTTGCTGCTCGCCCAGCAGTAGCTGCGCCGCTGCCAGCGCCTCCCTGTCTACCACTTCCGCCTGACGGTAGAGATAACCGCAGCCGGTTGCCAGCCACTCCAGCGAGCAGTTGGCCCCCATGGCGATCTGGTTGGCCCGCGCCAGGCCAGGCTCGGCCCCCTTCAAATATTTGCGGATCAGCGCTTCACTGAGCCCCACCTTGCGGGCAAACGCGCTCACGCTCATCTCCCCGATCAGGCTCTGCAAGCGCTCGGCAAATCCTTCCATCCAACTCTCTCTCCTACTCTGCGATCAGAACCAAAGTTCGAATCATGCCACTGCCCATTATTGCTTTGCCAGCCACATGAGGCCAAGATGCCCGCAGTCATCTATGTTGCACATCGTTTTCGCATCGTGTTTTTCAAGGAGTCAACCATGTCTGTATCCCGTGTCGCCCTGCATCCGCAAGGCCCCACCTTCTCTCGCCTCATCATGGGTTACTGGCGCCTGATGGAGTGGCAGCTCTCTCCGGCCGCTCTGCTCGATCTGATGAAATATCATCTGGATCTGGGGGTCACCACCATCGATCACGCCGATATCTATGGTGGCTACCAGTGCGAAGAGGCCTTTGGTCACGCCCTGCGCCTCGAGCCTTCCCTGCGCAGCCGGATGGAGATCGTCACCAAGTGCGGTATCGCCCTCACCGCCAAGCCGGAGCATGCTCTCAACCACTACAACACCGGCAAGGACCATATCATCGCCAGCGCCGAGGCCTCGCTGCGCAAGCTCGGCACCGACCATCTGGACCTGCTGCTGATCCACCGCCCGGATCCCCTGATGAACGCAGATGAAGTGGCCGACGCCTTTATCACCCTGAAACAGGCGGGCAAGATCAAGCACGCCGGGGTATCCAACTTCACCGCCCGTCAGTTCGAGCTACTGCAATCGCGCCTCCCCTTCCCGCTGGTCACCAACCAGCTGGAGATCTCGCCGCTTCATCAGGAAGGGACCCTCGATGGTACCCTGGATCAGTGCCAGCAGCTTGGCATCAAGCCGATGGCCTGGTCATGTCTCGGCGGCGGCCGACTGTTCAGCGATGACGCCTATGCCCCGCTGCGTGCCGAACTGGAGCAGATCCGTCAGGAAGTGGGCGCCCAGACTATCGAGCAGGTGGTCTACGCCTGGGTAATGATGCTGCCAAGCCAGCCGCTGCCATTGATTGGCTCCGGCAAACGGGAGCGGATTGCTGCCGCCGTGGCCGCCGAATCCATCGTCCTCAATCGCCAGCAGTGGTTCCGCATCCGCAAGGCGGCGCTCGGTTACGACGTCCCCTGATAACAGCAAAACGTCCAGAAACAAAAACGGCATGGGGGAAACCCATGCCGTTTTTCATTGCCGAGGCACCTTAGCGGTGGCGCTGTTGCGGGCGACCACGGGGAGCATCTGTCTTCGGTTTGGCCTGGTTGACGGTGATGGTACGGCCACCGACTTCAGTGCCATGCAGACCAGCGATGGCCTTTTCGGCATCACCATTGACCGGCATTTCAATAAAACCAAACCCCTTTGACTGGCCGGTATCGCGGTCGATGATGATATCAACCTTGTCGACCTGTCCAAACTGGCTGAACAGGGTTTTCAGTTCGTCGGCCGTCATCCGGTACGACAGATTTCCTACGTAAATCTTCATGCCATCCACTCTCGATTCAAGGTGCCTTCTCTATGCAATTCCCAGCATAACGGTAAGGGCACAACCCCTATGCCGGACCTGCCATGGCTTCATGCCGTGGCCTTCTCCACACTGTCGTCAAGTGATTGATCTCTTGGGTTAACAGTGCAGACAAGATCAATTCGAGTCACTGGCAGTATCTGAGCTTTGCCGGGAATTGTCGAGAAAATAGTCGACTCAGGCCGATTGCAGATCTGACAACCGTTGCGCCAGCATCCGGCGACCGTGCCAGGCCCGTTTAAAGCCGAAGCGATAGACAGACGGGCTCACCAGATGCAGCTCCCCCGCCTTGAGATCCAGCAAGGCCATGGCCGCCGCCAGCTCCTCTTCACTCAGTTGCAGATCGAGGCTGAAGTCGAGCCACTGGCCGTCGTGACCCACTCGCCGCTCCCGTTCGAGCGCCACCAGCTGGCTGCGGGGCAGCGCCAGCGCCTCATCCTTGTTGCCATTGAGCAGATAGATATGCTGTTCATCCCACCCCAGCTCCGCCAGGCGCCAGGGCTGCCAGCTGCGGGGCAGCGACACCATGATCCCGGTGATGCCACCAAAGACCACGCCCACCCAGTTGAGCAGCGCCATGGCGCCCCAGCCATCCCACAAGGAGGCCGCCACCACGCCCCAACTCACCAGCAACAGCAGAAAAATGACGCAGCGATAGCGAACCGCTGGCGGCATCAACAGCTGCACCTGCGAACCGGCAAGCAAGGATGTAATACGCATGAAAAGCTCCTGTCATCACGAAATGGCGCCATTGTGAATAGCCATCAGGATGCTGACAAGGGGGTTTTCTTTGTCATCCCCCTATAAAATCAATACCATGGCGTAAATGATTCTCAGTGGAACCCGCTTCTTGACCAGCTCGCAACCCTGTGTGCGCTTTTGTGGCGTCGACAAATTCTATGGCGACTTTCAGGCTCTTCATCACATCGATCTCACCATTGAACGGGGAGAGAAGTGGGTCATCTGTGGCCCGTCAGGCTCGGGAAAATCGACCCTGATCCGCACCATCAACGGGCTGGAGGGGATCGACGACGGCCAGCTGTTCCTGTTTGGCGAGCCGGTGACCCCTTCCTACCTGCGCCGCCTGCAAGGTCGGGTCGGCATGGTGTTTCAGCAGTTCAACCTCTTCCCCCATATGACGGTGCTGGAAAACCTGATGGTGGCGCCGGTGCATACCCTGGGGTTGCGCCCTCAGGAGGCCAAAGCCCGGGCGCTCGGACTGCTCGAGCGGGTGCGCATTCAGGCGCAGGCCGACAAGTACCCCCACCAGCTCTCCGGCGGCCAGCAGCAGCGGGTCGCCATCGCCCGCTCCCTCTGCATGCAACCCGAGCTGATGCTGTTTGACGAGCCCACCTCCGCCCTCGACCCCGAGATGATCCGCGAAGTGCTCGATGTGATCCGCGAGCTGGCTGACGAGGGGATGACCCTGATCTGCGTCACCCACGAGATGGGCTTTGCCCGTCAGGTGGCGGATCGGGTGCTCTTTATGGATGAGGGGAAGATCATCGAGTCGGCCCCGCCCG
>OERK01000279.1_pt1 | contig 15846 bp, 18 predicted proteins | sample 1540001 | NCBI WGS metagenome assembly OERK01 (sample SAMEA3891246, study PRJEB23780) | metagenome | biome: terrestrial biome; feature: animal house; material: water of meat washing | place: Italy | collected 2015-05-12
GACGTAGTCATATCTCATGCCATACACTGTGGCCAGGGGTTGGGTAGTCGGTTGAACTGAAACCAGTTCCTTGTAGATTTTTTCCTCGGTCTTGCGAGTCAGAGCCACTAAAGTCGGACGACCGGCTTCAATGTTTGCGTTTCCGCTGGATTCGTGAATAAGATCGTTGATCATTTGTAGTCCTCTTAGTTATCCTTTATTTAGGGCATAAAAAAGGGAGAGCTTTCGCTCTCCCTGTTGGTTTTGCTTGGGTCTATTATACACCAGCAACCAGAACACGACGGAAGAAGGAGTTCTTACCGAACATGTTGGTGTGCTGCGGCATACCGTTGGAGATCTTAGCGAAGTCACGGTTAGCAGTACCGTCAGCCATTGGGTGCAGTTTAACACCGTAGCGAGTCTTGAAGCCCAGAACCGGTTGGAAGTTCTTAGGATCGGTACCACGCAGAGGGGTCAGAGCAACGTATGGGCAGTAGTAGATACCAGCGTCCATTTCGGAAGCGCCTTTGTAACCTACAGTGAAGTAATCTTCAACTGCGTACTGATCGATGAACACGCGATACTTGCCTGCCAGAACACCAGCGAACACGCTAGAGTTGGTGTCAGTGTTCATGGTGGTGTTAGCACCTTGAGCAGCGTAACCAACCATCATGTCGGTGTGGCCCAGAGCAGCAGCAACGTTACGGGAACAGATCAGGAAGTTACCTTGACCACGACCAGTTTGACGACCGATTTCAGCAGCTTCTTTGTCGATCTGGATTACCAGAGCTTTGTAGGATTCACCAGCCCAACGAGCGCCACGAGTATCTTTCACGTCAGCGAAGTCGAAGGTACCAGCTTTACCACCAGCTTGGTTGGTCCAACCAGTCTTACCAACGCGTGCAGTAGCGTTGATCCACAGAATCATTTCGCGGTTGATCTCGTGCATGATTTCGTTAGCCAGGATGGTGCTCAACTCAGAGTCGGCGTCCAGACCGTGAACAGCGCGCAGATCTTGTGCCAGTTCGATGGAGTACTGTGCTTTCAGTTGACGGGACTTGGCTTCAACTACTTGCTTGTCGATACGGAAGGACATTTCATTCCATTCATTACCGGTGGAACCGTTGAAACCTTGTTGGAGTTCAGCGAAGCTGGTAGCCATTGCGGAACTTGTTTCAGCAGCCAGACCAGTAGCAGTCAACTTCTTGTAGATTGCTGTCGGTTTGGTCTCGGTAATAGAGTCTGCAACGATCTGAGAGATCACTTGCATGGTCTTGGTACCAGCCATTACGCCATCAGCTTCTTCGATGTGCAGCTTGAAGAAGTCGCCAACTGCGTATGTAGCTTTAGCATTGAATTCGGAGATGTCTTGTGCAGCACCACGACCGGAGAAATCTGCATCAGGACCGAACATCGGGTGGAATGCTTCACGTGCACTTGCATCCAGAGCTTTGTCGCCGTAGATAGCACGCAGGGTAAACACTTGACCAGTAGAGCTAGTCATCGGTTGAACGCCGCAGATGTCGAATGCGATCAGTTGCGGAATGGAACGACGAACCAGACCCATAACGGCAGGACCTACGTTAGTCACTTGACCAGTGGTTTCACCAGAAGCGATCTTGCCAGCGTCATACCCGTGATCGCCGCCGATATTGGCTTCGTTCATGCGCTTGACGTCTACCATGGAGGTAACAACTACTGGATCGGTATACACGCCACCTTCGTTGTGGGTGATATCTTCGTGTTGGTTTTCGAACATACGTGAAACGATATCTTTGCGCTTCATGGTAGCGATTTCCGGTGAACCTGCTTGCTCAACCAGTTTCTGCCACTTGGTCATCAGATCTTTCTTAGACATTGAAAAAATTCCTTATGTTGTTTGAAGTGTGAGAGAAATTATTCTCTTCATGAATCTATTTATGGGACTTGTTTTGGGCCATTACAGATTCAGGTACTGCATTACCTCGGGGTCGATAGCTGGTTGAGCTTGTTCAACGACGGGTTGTTGGACTGGTTCATTCTCAGGCGGAACGAAATTCAGACCTTCTGCGATCGGCTCTTGTTTGGTAGGTTTGGTAACGCTAACCATTTCGACGATTGCGGACAGTTTGGTGCCAAAGGATTCGCTATAAGCCATACCTTCGGACAGGGCAATAACTTTCTCTTTCTGGATGTCTGTTAGACCAGCAACAGCTTCGTTGATCTCTTGGTCACGCTTCATAGTCTTGATGGACTCTTTCAGGACCAGGTTGTTGTCCAGAACTTTATTCAGTTCGACCTTGGATTCTTCCAGTTCGCTCTGCAGTTCGGAAACTACATCAACTGCTTCATCTGGAACAATTACGTTGTGCTCAACGAAGGTAGTCTTCATTGCGCCCAGCAGGCTTTCGAACATTTGAACCTTGATACCATTTTCGACAGCCAGTTTGTTCTCAGTCATCCATTCTTCAACCAGATGTTCGAAGTATTTGTTGACGTTTTCGGCCAACGCAGCGTTCTTTTCAGAAGCTTTTTCTTCTACCAGTTGATCAGCCATTTCGGCCATTTGAGCGACGTGGGATTCAGCCAGCTTGACTGCGTTTGCTTTCACAGTAGTTTCGAAAACCGCACTGAACTTGGTCTTGACTTCGTCAGACAGTTCGATGGATTCGAAAATGCTGTCCAGCTCAACATCAGTCTTGATGTTCTGTGCTTCTTGCAACAGAGTTTCTTTGATGGACATTTTGTTTCCTCGAGTTGTTATACGTATATTTATGCAAGCGTTTTAAGCGCTTCGCTTAGAGCGAGGAACGCGGTATCTTGCGAAATTTTTTGGGGCTCCACTACGGGATGATCCACGCTAGGAGTTTTGGATTCATATACTGGTTTGACGTATGCATTTGGCGCACTTGGGCCCCAAACCACATCCACTCCAACAGTCAGTTTGAACCCTTCCTGCACTTCGTTAATCCCATATGAGTTACGCTTCAGTGTCCCGAGTCCGCGCGAGCTAACTCCTGGAATCCATCCAGCACGAATAAGTGCTGCTGTCTTGTCACCTTCTGCATAATCCCCCTCGACGATTCGAGCTCTACCCCATACATCGTTGCCTCTCCACTCCAAATGCTCTATAATAATAGCGGCGTGTAGTGGATCTGGCATTGATCGTTGTGGATGGTTCAACTCCCCAAGGGCTTGGTTTGTGTTTACTTGTTCCTTGATGTATTTAGCAACCGCTTCTTGAAGGACCTTTTTTGGGTAGAGACGCTCGTTGCCATTCACTACCTCGGCCTGCAAGAATACACCCTCGATGTACAACTTTCCGTTGACTTCTTTGGACTCCACAAACATTTTCCGATCGCCAGCTTTACCTGGCTGACCCCAATCTTCAGTTAGCAGCATCGGTTCCATTTTAGATCCCCATCTGCTTGCGCTTCTTCAAAGCCTTCTTAGTCTTGCGAAGTGCACGGACTTGTCCACTTGGGTTAGCACGTCTGGTCTTTGCAGCTTTGCGTGCAATTTGACGGCGTTGACCTTTAGACAGTCCAGTTGTTTGAGTTGCGTTGCGCTCGCGAGTTTTACGGTCTTTCGTTCGGGTAATGATACCCATCGAGTTGACGTGACGCACGATTGATTCTTCCACACTAACTTCTTCTCGAAGTGACAGCATCGCCAGCGCTTCGATAGATTCATCAGTATTTAGCATGCGTTCCAACAGCGTATTGACATCGGATCCGAAAGTGGACTCTAACGTCAACAGCTTTTGTTTCGATTCTTCAATTTTTGCAGTAACGAGACTCTCCAGGACATCGAACTCTTCGTCCGATTCAACCATTCGGCCAGTTTGGGAGACGCGCCATTTTGCAACAACTTGTTCTTTTGTGATCATCATTGTAGCACCTATGTTGTTGATGGCGGGACAATCCCGCCCTCATTATTCGTCGTCTTCCTCAAAAGGAGCAGCGGATGCTGCAATCTCTCTGCGGGTAGTTTCAATTGCTGCTCTCGTTCGATTGGACATCTCGTCACCGAACGCTTGTTTAGCGGCCATGAAATCCCCAGCTTGTACAGCTTGCATAAATTCGTTCATCTTAGAAATCCTCTGGTTCTTCTTTGTCTTTGAGGACGGGGTCCTCTAATTCTTTCTCGATGCGTTCGCGCTCCTGCTCAATCTCTTCATCAGACATCTTCAAGACGTTCTTCATGATGTAGTCGTGGGATATATACTTGCCAGTAATGTCGGCAAGTGCTTGGACTAACCCAACGCGTCGTTCCATGATTTCAACGTCTTTGATCTCTTCGAAGTATGAGTCCTTGGAGAACACTACGCGAATATTTTCTCGTTCATCTTCCCACTCCTGTTCGGACATCTTGCCTTTCAATAGCAGGTTGGTCTTGAGCGGATCGATGAAAATGACTTCAAATTGTTGCTGCAGACCGCGGATCAATTTGGTGAACTGGAGCTCATCGCGCGTGATATCGCTACCGCCACCAAACTGAACACCACCGCCTTCTTGAGGTAGACGGGAGAGAGGAATTTTCATGCTCTCGTATAGTTTGCGGTTGAACCAACGCACGTCATCCATTTCGCCCATAGATTGGGCACCAGGAAGTGTTGAAACTTCAGTGGTAGCTTTGCCATCTCGACGCATTAACCAGTAATCTTCTGTCATAGACAGGTTGTTCGAGCTGTTCTTGACCTTGCCAGTGGCACTATCGTAAACTACGCGGTTCTTCATTCCCTGCATGACATTATTTAGATGCATGGTTGCTTTCTTGTTTGGCATGTTGCCAACATCGATATAGAAAACGCGACGTTCTGGAGCTCTAGTGATACGATAGATGACCATCGCATCTTCCAGCATCTTCAACTGGTTTGCAGGTTTGATAACGTTGTGCAGGTATCCAATAATGCTTTTGCCGTCAATGTCGCACTTCCCGCTATGAGAATATACCATCGCCATCGCTGGAATGATTACGCGCGTGTTGGTGTTGATGATATTGTAGCGAGCATCATCGTTGCCAGTATATGTGAAAAATTCACGATATCCCTTGTATACATCGTTGCCATTTTCGTTTTCTTTGTAGATCTCACGAACATATTCAACAGATCGTGGATCCAGAAGTCGAAGCTCCTTGATTCCCTCTTTTGGTTTCTTAGGGTCGATCATCTTGTGGAAATACAGACGACTGTCGATGTACCATCTACGGAAGTGACGCTTGCCCTCGCGCTCAAAATTCAGCAGCTTTAGGATCTCGCGAAACTCGTCACGGACCGTATTCTTGACGGATTCGGACCACTTGGTTTTATCTAGGTCCAGATATACTGTATCTTTGTTGTCTTCCTGAACGATTGCATCGTTGACGATCTCATCAATTGCGTTGTCTACCTCATGATACTTGGATAGCGATCTGTATTGGTTGACGAGATCTTTTGTGTTCTGAATTCTAGGAGCGCTGCCGTAGAATGCTTGATTGAAACTCTTGCGAGGAGCTGACGTATCGACGTGTTCAAGCTCTGTAGCTCCGTCCGCGTTGTCGGGCATCGCAAAGCTGTCAATTCGATTGTCTAGGTCCTTATCAAGGTCTTTGCCGGAGGCTGTAAACCACGGCATCAAAAAACTTAGGATTGGGTTGCTCATTAATATCTCCTTTGCATGTATTTATACTTCTATTTAGAGGGGACATTAATGAGGGGAGCGATTGCTCCCACCCATATTACTGCCACCAGTCCATGGACAGAGTTACTTCGAATGTTTCCACTTCGGAGTTCTGATCCCAGCTCAGTTGCAACTCTGCGATGTTGGTCGGCCAGATACCGTAGAGAGTGTAGCTGCGCGTTACATTGGTCTTGCGATCCAATTGACGTACAGTTGCTTCTTTCTTGTAGCTGGATGGACTTTCGCCGGAGATGTTGCGGTCCATAGCTTGAGCAAGGTTCTGCCAAGCGATGAATTGCTGACGGACATTGTGTTCCGTGTCGTTATACACGGTAATGGTCCAATCTTCGTAAGTTCGATCGCCAGCCAGTTTCAGTTTTTTGTTCTGATAGCTGACTGGGATTGGTTCAACCACACCAGATGGCATGGATGCACCCTTACACTTGAATTTGAAGTCTTTGCCCAGGAATGGGATCTCTACTTCAAACAAGTTGGGGCGAGCTAAGTCGCCCCCTACGTATGCTTTAGTGATGTCTGTCAGTTCCACGATAATCTCCTATGTTAAGTGTGGATAACGTTCAATTAAAACCATTTCTTGCGGTTTTCTTCCCACGTAATAATCTGTAGGTTTGAGATATCTCCAATCGTAGATGGATGTATCCCATTTAAGAATCCGTGTCGAATGGAGACGATACGATCGAGCTGATATGCTCCCGATACGCCACATCGTCCTATTTTATCGAAGTTCTCCCACTTGCTGTATACGTGTTTATGACGTCGAGTAAATTTTCGAACCTCCGCGATGTACAAGTCACGCTCGGTCTTATTGACCCTCCACCTAGGATGACGATCCCCAGTCATACTGGGTCTCTTTTGTCCCTTCTGGACTATCCGATTGTTGTTATTCGTGTTTACGATTTTGCACTGTCTACAAACGTGCGGAAGGTCACCACGTTTTGTTATGAGCTGGTACTGCCGATCGAATGTAGATCCGCACTGATCGCAACGCACATCCACGCGAATATTGCTATTGAGTGGGAGGTCTTCGATACGAACTTCGATTACATCGCGGTACGATAATCCGGGACGATTCAGGAGTTGCTCCCAATACCGAAATCTAGATCTAGCTTGAACTTGGACAACTTTGGATAAAATCATAGTTAATAGGACCGCTTCCGCGGTCCATTCACCCCTTATTGTTGGAAGCTGCCCACAAGCTCATCGAAATCTGCGCCAGTTGAAGTAGCGACAAAATTTAAAGAGATAAAATTTATGGAACGAGCAGGTTTGATCAAGATCGTGGCTACGAACTCGTTGCGGTCAATGACGGTTGGGCTGTTGTTGCTTTCGTCACAGATTACGCGGAAGTCGTAGATGCCACCCAGCGACCGAATAGTATCCAGATAGGAGCTTACTTCGCTGCGGAAACTGGAGCGAGTGAACGCATCGTTCAGTTCGAACAGCTTGTACTTGGCACTTTCACTGATGGATTTCTTCAACAGGTTGAACAGTCTGCGGACGTTGATACGGTCAAACGGAGTCGGAGCCTGCGAAGCAGTCTTGTCGCCATACAGCACGTAACCTTGTCCAGCAAAACCAACAACTGGGTTGATTCCATTCTGGTACATTTCATCACGATGCGGCTGACGAGTTTCGATTGCCAGTTTGATGACGTTTGCGATTTGACCGCGGTTGAATCCAGCTGGAGACATCCAAGGTTGACCAACGGTGTCTGTACGAGCGCACAGTCCAGCAATGTCAGCAGCCAGTGGGATCCAGCGGTTGATGTCATTGTACTTGTCGTACTGGTATTTATAGTTGCCGTCAATCGTGGCGTACGTAGTTCCAACGTTCATGTTGTCATCGATAGCAGCACCGGAAGTCGTGATACCACGACGCCAGTCAACAATCTTGCGAACTGCAGTGGCTACCGGTTGATTGATCACAAACTCACGCGGAGGAGAGACGGACACCAGACAGTCGCGACGTTCGTCAGCAATTGCAATGACTGCTTTCTGTACAGTGGAAGCCAGCTTAGCACCTTCACCTGCACACGCCCCTGCAATCAGCAGGTTGATATCGGTATGCTCACGGTCTGCGAACATGTCCCAACCTTTGATCCAGTCGCCAGAGCTCACAGTCGAACTTCCTGCATTGCCGCCACCGAATGACAGAACACCGGTGTACGTCGCAGGCCAAGATTCAGCGGTTGCTTGAACGTACGCGCTGTAACCGTTGCCAAAGTATTCATCTACATGGATACTAGTCCCGTAGATATCTCTGTCTCCAACTTTAGTAGACAGGACTCTGGATTCTACGGCAACGCCGTTGTTGAATACGATGAAAGCAAATTGGTTTGCATTTTGAGGACCATACTCCAGATAGCTACTCGGTGTGATGTTGCCATACTGAAGACCGCTTGGGTAAACTACTGGATCGATTGTCTTCACGCTAGTCACGCGACCATTTGCATCAAAGTTGTAGTAGTCTTTGTACGCGATGATTGCTACTTTGAGGTTGTCTCCGTAGTTACCAGCGTAACGAGCTGCCATTACTGGGATGCGTTGTTCTTCGCACACGTCAATAAACGTTGCTTTCAGGTCATCGCGCATGGACAGAGCAGACTTCGCAAACTCATCATTCGGGAAGTAGATGTTGCTGTCCAGTTGGATGGAGTCAATAGTTGCAGTTGCACTTTGACCACTTCCTGGACCGCCACTTACAAACTGCATTTGCCATGCAACATCCAGATTTGGATAGTCGTTCAGGGTCTTAGCTTTTGCGATGATTGCTGCAGTTGGAATGACCACTGCAATAACGCCGCCAGATGCAGATACTTTGGTAACTGCGCCAGTTGCGATGATAGCACCAGCTTGCAGTACATTGACTACAGACCCTGGCTTGTAACCGACACCAGCAGAGGTGATAGTGTATTTCAAAGTTTCATACTGCGGAGAAGAGTTTCGTGCAGTCAGTTCGTTTAGAACGCGAACTACGCGGAGATCGTTTCCGTATTGCAGGAAGTTGATACCGCTGAAGAAACTATCTGCGGTTTGGTCATCTGGACGACCAAACTTATCGACCATGTCGACTTCGGAGACCGTTTGCGTAATCTGGAATGCAGCACCCCAGTTATACTTACCAACCAGAGCAGCACGTCCAGTGGACGATCTTGCGATGGTGGTCTGCAGGTTGATCTCTTTGGTCTCAATTCCTGGAGAGAGTAATGTCATTGTGTTGTCCTTTATTAGTTGGAAAATAGAGTCCGATCTCGGTCATCTATTTCATAGGTATTTATACCATCGTCGAAGAACGCTCCAACGGTGAAGTCGTCTAGCATGTCTTCCATTTCAGCTCGGAACACATCCACGCCAACATTTCTCGACGCGTCAATGAAGTCGCCAAATCTATCTTGTGTAGTTAGGTATGCGAAAATGACCAAGCTCATGACCAAGTCGTCATGGAAACCGTCTTGTGCAGCCCAGCTGACTCCTTTCTCAACAAACGTCCGGAACTCCTGGATCGTGCCCATATGTTCAATTTGGAGCTTGTCTTTCTCGATCAAGTCTTTCAGAGTTGAGCATCCTACTGCCTTAGTAGACTTTGTCTGCTTCATCCCCAAATCCTTGCTGGAATCGACAATCACGTTCTCGTACTCGAGATCGATGAACAGACTCTTCGCAACCATTACACCTACACTATTTAGCTCGATGTAAACCCACGCATTATTGTATTCCATCGCATATTTCATGATGATGCTCGGGAACAGCAGTGGTGATATCTTATTCGAGTGATACACTGCAGCTTGCTTGTATGGATAAGTCGTGACATCAATGATCTGAATGACGGAATAATCCTGCCCACGACCCTCAGCTGTATCTACTGTGCACACGTACTTGTGATCTTTCTCGGGAGCGTGCAGACGGAAGAATCTATCTTCGTCGGTCACTTCTCTCCATGCCATTTTGGTCAGCTTGAAGCCATTGATCAGAGTTCCGGATGTGCCCATAAATTGACAAGCGTGCTCTTGGCGGAATGCTTCAATGCTGGATGATACAATTTGCTTGGTGGCCCATTCGAATCCATCATCGTATTTATCCGCACGGTTATACAGACGTTCTTTAACTGTAACCCACGTAGTGGTATATGGCTTGAAACCCATATCAGATTTTAAGCTGGCGTCCCACAGATCATACCAGTGGTTGATACCGTTTGGGGTAGAGGTCAGAATGATCTTGGAATTACGACCAGATGAAATAACTGGCAGAATAGCTTTCCACGTATCATCAAAGTTCTCGATAAACGCTGCTTCGTCCAAATAGATCATTGCAAAGGAGTTACCACGAACTGCATCGGGAGAACTAGCGTAGGCACCAATAGAGCAACCATTTTCTAGTTCGATGTTACCCTTGTTCCATTCAACAATCCCAGGCTGCAGGAAATCCGGCAGCAGTTCAATCGACTGCTTGGTACGCTCCAATACTTCTTTAGCCATGTCGCCTTTGTGCGCAAGGACCCCTACTGCTTTGGCTTCGTTGAACACCACAAAGTGGGTCAGGAAGATTGCCGTTGCTGTTGTTTTACCTAACTGCATTAATGTTCAACTAACGTCGTTAAAGTTAGCCAGTGGTTGGTTACCCACATCTGTACATCACTGTACACGTTCAGACTATATCACGATCCTAATCCCCGCTACCAGGATTGGGACCCTCCGCTTTTCCACACACTTGTGTGTACTCTACTCAGTTCCAACATATGCATTTCTACATAAGTCGCCCTTTCGATAGTCGTTGCCACCCGTAACATTCGTTACAAGTATCAGTATTTTCTCCGCAGGAGACGTCCACTGAACAACGGAGTTTTCGATGTGGATTACTCCACAAAGCCGCCAGTATAAGGTTAACGGGGTAAATTGTGAATACTCATGCGCTCATCGGCCATGATCTGCAGCATTTCTTTCTGGTAGTCGCGCAGTTGGACTTTGATCACGCCCCAGTCAATGTGCACGATGGAACAATAGTTCTCAGCGAAGTAGATGATATCGTCACGACAACGTCTCCATTCATCCTTCATCTCTTGGGACCACTTGATCGGAACGTTAGCTCTCTTCAAGTTAGGCAGACCGAGGTATCTCGAACGCTTGTTAAAACGGTCTTTAAACGTCCTGAACAACGCTGGGTTCTTACCCTGTAGGTTCATCTTCTGTACGCGCTTCAATTCCGAATACACGTCGTACATCTCCGGATACCACCGACCGTCATGCTGACTCTTGTAGTATGTACATTCTTCCACTTCACGAAGCAGCTTATCGCCACGATCGTCAAATATTTTCAGAATGCCATTCGGCTGCCGTTTATACACAGCATGATCGGATCCAAACACATCACTTGGGCTATCAAATCGGATAACCTTGCTCTCTAGCTTCGACACTGGAAGCATCTCTTCAGGCATCAACGACATCACTTTCTCCTTCTATCACTTCCCCCTTAGCGCGAGACTTAGCCTCCGCCTGCGAACCTTCCATAGCCATTAACTCTGCGGGAGTTCCAACGAACACAGTTGCGTTCTCGATATTCATGCTCGGTTGGGAGGTTGGGTCAGACTTGGTCTTGGTGGCCTCGTTGGTAATGGCGCCCATTTCTTTGTGCACCTTCAACATTTCTTTGGTGGAGTTGGTCATTGCGTTCATCAGGTTGACAAACGCATCTACGTGTTTAGGGCTCTCGGAGTTCTTTGCGTTCTCGAGAGCAATCTTGCCCATAGCCATGAGCATTTGTTGTTGATAGTTCAGCGTTTGCCGAACTATCGCGTAGTCTTCTTCGAGGTCTTTAGCTCTATCCGATGGATGAGATTCCACATCCTCTAGGACTGTTGGCTCGTAAACCACTGGCATGGTTTCATCGAAACTCATGCCAGGCATGCCACTCACATCCAGGAGAGCAGCCATGTTAATTTCGTCCATTTCGTCTCCTTATGGTGCATTGACGCGTGGGTGTGGCGGTTCAGGTTCTACGGGGATTGGAACGTTCTCAGATTCAGTCTGCTTGACCTTTCCGTCCCAGCTTTCTTTCTGCGCTGTTCTTGGATCTACTTCCATATCAACGGATTCGAAGCTGCCTTCGTTGTTGAGCTCGACGCGGTTGGAGTTGAAATCCAAATAGATTGTCTTTATCTCGCCTTTGAGATCGACAATTGGAGGATACAACCAACCATCCATTTCAAATATCAGATCCCACTGGAGTCTACGACGACTCATCTTATCGCCCTCAACTTCTTCGCTCATACTCAACGACTGGTGCGTGATCTGGATATCTCGGTCTACTGGACTAAGGCTATCGTGCAACTCTGTAATTCTAGTGGTAAAGTTGGGTTGGAAATATGGAAGGATCTGCTCCACAATTTGAAGCATGTCATCTTCGAATCTGGTGTATATCGATAGCTCGAACATGAGCTTGTACGGAACTGGATTTGATCTGCTTACGGTATTCTTAGCACCCAAATTGGTACTTCGAACATTCACTCCAGTTTTAAACATGGGGTTATAGATCATGTCTACCATGGACAAGTTCATGCGCGGAAGAATGGTTTCAACCTTAGCAATTCCGGATTGATCCATGTTGCTAAGCATGCTGTTCAGTTTAATAGCGAATCGCTCTTTGCTTGAGTATGTGATTGGAACCTTGACGTAACTAATGACTCCATCTCGCTCTCTTGCTACTTGGACACTATTAAACAGCTGTCCCATTAGCACTATGTATCTGCGGATACTGCTGTTGTAAAAATAGCCAAACATTGTGGTCTCCTTTTAATTTATTTAGCGGTGGAGCGTAGCGACACTCCCCGAAGGGGGGAGAAATAGAATCTCCTTATACCCTTTAAGAGACTCTATAAGTCCCCCTCTACCGACCTACGGTCGGAGATGTCGCTACGCTCCATCGCTCTATAACCGTCTATACGGAATCCGATTGCTAACCTGATAGATCGTACCGATGCTAACGAGAAACGATTTATACGCCGGTATACACGCTACAATTTGAGATCTGATGCTACAGATAAAAGAAAACCTCCCGAAGGAGGTTGACTTTTCAATATACGGCCAAATAGCCAGGAGTGGTAAACCGATGATCGTATTTGGATTCATCCAGGAACGCAATGCCTTGTCGATTCATGGTACTGAAATCGTTTTTCCGGAATACAATAGGGTCACCAGCGGTATCGGTCACCATTCTGACGACCCCATCTCGAGTTGGCTTGCCAGCAGCTCGGATTTCGAAACGGTCATCCACTTCGTATGGCGCGCCAGTGATGACGCCCTTGGTTGTACTCATTACGAAGTCGCGACCATAATAAGATCCACACTTCTTCAATCCGAGGTCCGCCAACGCCAAGACGTGAGTCTCGGTCTCCATTGAATGCCACTCGAATACCGCAACGTGAACCTCCCCATGAGAGATGTGCAGCACGGACGACTTGGTCAGATCTGCGTTCCGGAACTTGTATCGTGGAGCGCTATCGCCACTAGACTTGTTCTTGGTCGGTTGATCGATACTCTGGAGGATCCAAATCTCTCCCAACATTGGGAATGCGTGGCCATCTTTCATATCCTTCAACATGCAGAATACTGTGTTGTTGGTGTGTGGGGTAAAATCGCGTTTGTGATAAAACATTACTCGCTCCAGATCAGGCCATACGCCTGCATTTCTTGTGGGTTGGTTGCGTGAACTACGACTTGCTTATCGCCACGAGTCAACGCCAATTCATTGCCATTGTGGGAAATAGCCCAGACCATCCATTCTTTGGTCTGCTTCTTGGTGCTGGCACTTTTGTTCCGAATGATGGTATCGCCAACTTGGATTGGACGAACTCCCTCTACGTTGATGCTTTCTCGGGTATTGAATCCCAATACACCGTTCACTACGTGGAATTGGCCAGGCAATGGATTCTTCGGAACTTCCATCGATTCGTACACGATAGTCGCGTTCGTGGTGTTGTAGATCTTGGCACGGATTGATGTAGTGTTGGGGTAAACTGTCAGCACAACAAACTGCCACGCTCGACTAAAGTGTTTGAAGTGGTATTCGCGACACCCCGATTGAGCATCATTGAATACATCGGATAGGGTAAAAAATCCAGATTCGATGTGCGCCAATGACAGTTTGTACATCCGACTTTTGCTCAACGGCTCGAATACGGATGGGTAATGCCTGACATCTGATTTGTTGTAGTACATAAGCTCTCCTCAGTTGATGTCGATCAGTTTACAGGTTCTAAACTGCAAGACAACAAAAAACCTCCCGAAGGAGGTTTATTTTAGTCGCGAATGAATGTGATACCGACTTTGGCATCGATCAAGCGAACAAACTCGTCCGCAGAAACTGTAACATCTTTAGCGCGATAAAACATCATTGTACCTTTATTTGCGGTTGTTCAAATTGGATGGAGTGCATCCACGATTCAATTGTGATCTTAGGCCCAAGGCCAAACATACTAACGGATTCCATCTGACCGAATGCAGTCTGACATGTATCCTTTCCGATGACTAGCGTCCCACGCGATGTACCGAAGTGATCAAAGCCGACCACGATATCGTGAAAGTCTATCGTGTCGATGTCTGTATCGAAATTCGCTACCCAATAGATGGTGTTGTATGACGCCGATACTGGGAACCCTCTATTGTCTTGGAACATAGCTAGACAGCTAGCGTGCATGAAGTCGCGCAGAGCTTGAGTACAACGCTGAACGTTTACTCCAACGCTATGATGACCACTGTACTGGAACAGATTTCGGACCAGATGATTCAGCGGGCCAGTTTGACGGAATATACTCAGCCATTGCTTGATGGTCTTTCCGTTCAGCACAACTCTGCCATACAGCTTCTCGATAACGAACGACATATCCGGCAACGTGACGGCCACCACATTTCGATACTGACGATTGCGAACCGACATTGGAGTGCAATTATATGGACGAGCCTTGTACTTGATGATCTCTCGTTGGATATCATCCGTCGATCTCTTCCACGGATCATCGAACAGCACATCGAAGGCTCGGCAACTTGCGTAGTATATCTCAAGTCCGCCGTAATTACGACCCTCAAACGGCTTCATGATCTCAATAGCTTTTTCGATTTCTACGCTCATCTTCGATCTCCTGCTTGACGTTCTGGATAACTATTGCGTGCAGCCGCATAGCCTCTTCTTGAATATCCTTCGGAACTGCTACTTTGCACAGATGACGGTTCCAATCCCACCCGAGTGAATACGCGATGCTTGCTGGCTTGTCTTTATTGCCGTACGGACGTTTGGCAGTCTGGAGGAATTCGAGGAACGAGAACTTCTCTCCGTTCAACCGTTCTTTGTAGTAGTGGCCATACGCCATCGTGGTCAGACGGTCCACTTCGCACCACTCAGGCATCCGGCGGGACATCGCATCCCGCCAGTACTCCACCAGATCTGGAGTATCTCTATCCATCAGATTGCTCCATCGCCTTCATCGTCCAAGAACTCCATCAGCTGAGCTGCTGGATCGCGTCGAAATACTGCAGGAGCAGCAGGTGGAGCTGTCCAAGGCTCAACGGCTGCAGCTGCCATATCGATTTCAGCCTTGACGTATTCTGGCAACTCAACTTCCCGACCGCGGCGTGGGATCTGGACAGTTACATACACTTCCATCCCATTAGCGATGAGTTTGTCAGCGTACTCTTTGAAGTACTCACGAACCTTGCCACCATGATTGGTATCGAAGATGACTGCACTTGGCGGGCGAATGAACTCATCCATAAAGGCTGCGATCCGACGATCTGCTTCTTCCATAACGTCGGTGTCATACAGACCTACTCGAACCACGTAGCCTCTTGCATTATCCAGATCGCCACCAGCTGCGATGAATTTCTGGACCACGCGTTCAGTCAAGCCAGCTGGTTCTTCTTCGGAGTTGAAAAGGATGACTCCTTTGTGCTCCATCATATACTCGATCATCACATCGATAGCTTTAGTGGTCTTGCCGCCGCCAGCGGAAGTTTCAATCAGTTTCATTCGGTTTCCTCTGTGTATTGATATGAATAATTCAGACCAGCTTGGTGAATGTTCGAGCTAGTCATTATTCGATTGATTCGATCTACAGACACGCTATGTCTGCGAATCTGAGAGATTACTACGTCCGGATTTGGGACTTTGTCGATCGTTCTGTGGATCAGCTCTCCTTCATCCCAGATGACCGAGCATCCCAG